>Ga0137412_10001889_pt1 | contig 16421 bp, 14 predicted proteins | sample CZODoug2_1_16fun_FD_122160 | JGI IMG/M metagenome (GOLD analysis project Ga0137412, IMG submission 122160) | Vadose zone soil fungal communities from Angelo Coast Range Reserve, California, USA - CZODoug2_1_16fungal (Hybrid Assembly) | ecosystem: Environmental > Terrestrial > Soil > Vadose zone...
GAGTCGAAGTTGTTCTGCACCCCGGCGAAGCCGTAACCGGTGCCGTCCAACTCCTTGAGCACGCCTTCGGCAACGTAACCGGAGTAGGCGTTGTTGCCGTTCAGCGAGATGGCGATGGTCTTACCGGCGCCGACGGCTCCGGCCGCGGTCGGAGGCGGCTGGGATGGGGCGCTCGAGCAGGCGGCAAGCGCGCCCGCCCCGGCTAGACCGCCACCGACCAGGCCGGCCAGGCGCAGGAAATTACGACGGCCGAGAGCACTCGGCGCGGACGGAGGGGACATGGTTGCTCCTGTGGTGGTGGCGGGCCAGGTCAGCGGGGACGTCGGCCGAGCAGCGGGCCGAACGTGGTGGCGATGAGGCCCTGCTCGCCCCGTATCCCGGTGGCTCGGCCGGCTCGCAGGTCCGCCGAGGCGGTGATCACCACCGCGAGGATGAGGATGCCGCCGGACACCAGGCTCTGGTAGGCGCCGGGCACGTGCAGGAAGGTCAGTGACGCGCTGATCACGCCGAACACCAGGACACCGAGTGCGGTGCCGGCCATGGTGCCCCGTCCCCCGGAAAGGGCCGCCCCGCCGAGCACGATCACCGCGATCACGGTGAGCTCCAGGCCGCTGCCCGACCTCGGGTCGCCGGAGCCCAGCCTGGCCATCAGCAGCAGCCCGCCGAACGCGGTGAGGGTGCTGTTCAGCACGAAGAGCGCGACGATCAGCCGGCGCACCGGCACCCCGGACAGGTAGGTCGCCTGCCGGGACGAACCGAGTGCGTAGGTGTTGCGGCCGAACCGGGAGAAATGCAGCAGCAGCCCCATCAGCAGGACCACAACCAGCACCATGACCACCGGCGCGCGCAGTCCGAACCAGTCGCCGAAGCCCCAGCTGGCCAGCCCGTCGCGGACCGGAATGGGTGTGTTCTGAGAAACCACCAGTGCCAGGGAAGCGAACACACTCAACCCGCCGAGCGTCAGGATGAACGGCGGAACGCTGAGGTAGGCGACGATCAGGCCCCACAGCAGACCGACCACCGCACCGGTGACCAGAGCGACCGCCACCACCGCGATGGCGCTCCAGCCGGCCGCGAACTGGTGCGCGGCGAGCACCCCGACCAGCGAGGCCAGGCTGCCGACGGACAGGTCCATCTGGCCGCCGATCAGCAGGAACGTCTGGCCCGCCGCGAGCACGCCGAGCACCGCGACCTGGGACAGGATGTTCTGCACGTTGTTCCCGGTGAGAAACGCGCCATTCCGGGTTCCGGTGAACAAGGCCAGCCCGATGATCACCACAAGCAGTGGGATGGCGGTGCGCAGGAACGCGGTGGTGGTCTCCTGGAGTCGCGGCTCGGCTCGCCGACCCGGATCCGGCGTGTCGACCGACGGGGTATCCGTGGGTGTGTCCGTCGGCACGGGAGTTGTTGTCACACTCGGTTCTCCTCTGCTCGGATGCCCGTTTCGAGCTCGTAGAGGCTGTCCGGGGTGGCCAAGGCGCCCTCCACGGTCGCCACGACCCCGCCGCCGCGCATCACCAACACTCGGTCGGCGAGGCCGCAGATTTCCTCGTAGTCGCTGGACACCACGACCACCGCGAGGCCGTCGGCGGCGAGCTCCAGCAACTGGGCGTAGATGTCGAACTTGGCGGCCACGTCAACGCCCGCGGTCGGCTGATCGAGTACCAGCACCCGGCACCCCGCCAGCAGCCAGCGCGAAATGATCACCCGTTGCTGGTTGCCCCCACTGAGCAGCCGCACCGGCGCGCTCGGGCTCGCCACCCGCACCTTGCCCTTGGCCAGCGCGCCGATCGCGGCACGCCGCGCCTCGGCGGGCCGGTGGATCCAACGCGACAGCCCGTGCCCGGTGCCGAGGCTGAGGTTCTCGATCACCGAGCGATCCAGCAACAGCCCGTCCCGCTTGCGGTCGGCCGGTACCACACCGATCCCCCGCCGGGCGGCTCGTGATCGGGAGCCCACCGGGCCGGCGTGGCCGGCGGTCACCGAGCCGCTGTCCGCGGCGACAACGCCGGCCAAAATCTCGGCCAGCTCGGAAGCACCCGAGCCGGCCGGACCGCACAGCGCAACCACCTCGCCCCGGCGCACGGTCACATCCGTGGGCGCGAGGGCGCCGCGCAGTGAGACGCCTCGGGCCACCAGCGCCGGCTCGTCCGGCCGAGGCCGCTCAATTCTGGGCAACCGGGCGTGGGTCACTTCCCTCCCGAACATCGCGCGCAACAGGTCGTCGGAGTCGGTGTCCGCGACGGCGACATCAAGCACCTGGCGGCCGTTGCGCAGCACCGTCGCGGTGTCCGCCACTTCGAACACCTCGTGCAGGTGGTGGGAGATGTAGACCAGCGAGGTGCCGGCGGCCCGCAACTCGCGGATGACCCGGAACAGGGTCCGCACCTCGTCGCCGGCCAGCGAGGCGGTGGGTTCGTCCAGCACCACCACGGCCGCGCGCAGGGACACCGCCCTGGCCAGCTCGACGAGCTGTTGGGCCGCCGGCGGCAACGCCCCGGCCCGTGCCCGAGCATCGATCTCCACCCCGAGCGCGTCCAGCTGGCGCTGCGCCGCGGTGATCAAACCTCGGGTGCTCACCAGACCGAGCCGGTTACGCGGCAACGAATCCAGCAAGACGTTGTGCGCCACGCTCAGATCCCCGGCGATCTGCCGCTCCTGGTGCACCACCCGGATGCCGAGCCGCCGCGCCGCGCTGGGCGTGTGCTGCCGCAGCGGCCGCCCACCGATGAGCACCCGCCCCCGATCCGGGCGTTCGGCACCGGTCATGATCTTGATCAGGGTGGACTTGCCGGCGCCGTTCTCGCCCAGCAGCGCGTGTACCGAGCCGCGCCGCACCGTGACCGATACGCCAGCCAGCGCCTGGACGCCGGGGAAGGCTTTGTCGATCGACTCGCACCGCAGCGCGTCGTCGACCACGACGCTCACAGGTCCAGTACCAGTGTCTCGGAACGTGCCCGGCTGACGCACAGCGCGATGCGCCGTCCAGCCGCCCTGGCCCGTTCACTGAGCACTGTGTCCCGATGCAGCGGCTCGCCATCCAGCACCACGCTGACGCAAGCGCCGCAGTCACCCCGCAGGCAGTTGAAGTCCACCTCCGGGCGTACCTCGAGCACCACGGAGAGCAGGGTGCGGTCGGCCGGCACCCGGCGGGTCACGCCGGAGCGCCGCAGCTCGACCATGAAGGGGCCATTGCCGGGGTCGGGCAACGCGCTCAACCAGCCTTGCTGGTTTCGAACGTGCCCCGGAACTTGTTCAACAGGTGATCACCCGAGGTGATCGGTGTGTATCGGGGCCGGTCATCCTCGGCCAAGCAGGTTGGGATGCACTCGACCACGGCGTCGTAGTTGGGCTGGTGAAAGAACACCAGCGACATCCGGTCGGTGCCGCTGGTCAGGTCACGGGGCGGATTGGCCACCCGGTGCCGGGTGGAGGTCCACCGGTCATTGGTCCACTGGGCCATCAGGTCGCCGATGTTGACCACAAGCGCCCCCGGTACGACGGGCACCGGAACCCAGTCGCCGTCCTTGGTGAACACCTGCAGGCCGCCAGGTGCCTCCTCCTGACGCAACAAGGTGAGGGAGCCGTAGTCGCTGTGCGCACCCGCCCGCATTTGGCCGGGTTTGGGTGCCGTGTGCTGGTCGGGGTAGTGGATCGCGCGCAGCATGCTGATGTTGCGGTCGAGGGTCGCGTCAAACCAGTGTTCCGGCAGATTCAGCGCCAGGGCGAAGCCGCGCATGAGCCGGGTGGCCAACTCGTCGCAGGCCCGGAAATACTCCGTCCAGACCTCGGCCATGCTCGGGGGCTCGACGGGCCACGGGTTGTCCGCGAAATGTGTGCCGGCCAGTTCCCGGGAATAGTAGGGATCGTCCGCCGGCACGTCGACCGGCCCGACGTCGAACTTCTCGTGCAGATCGCCCGGCGCTGTGGGGTCGTCGTTGTAGTTCAGCGCCTGCTCGCCGATCGAGCTATAGCCGCGGATCGTGTCCTTGTCCGGCTGGGCCACCGCGTTCTTCCGCTCCAGGGGCAGCGCGAAGAATGCCCTGGAGACGTCGTACATCTGTTGGATCAGGTGTTCGTCGATCCCGTGCCCGACGACCTGGAAGAAGCCGATCTCCGCGCACGCGCTGTCCAGCCGCGCGGCCACCTCGGCGCGCTTGGCGATATCCCCGCTGGAGAGCTCCGAGATATCGATGATCGGCACCACACCCATGGCATCCGCCCCCTGCTCGAAATCCGCCGTCTTGGCAGTCTCGGGAGCGCCGACATCGCCGACAAGGGCACAACCTCACAGTGAGTTCGGGGTTCGACAGTGACAACCCACCACTCGAAACCTCGTGGTGACCGCGCCGACATTCCGGCGCCGCATCCGGAGCTTGTTGGCGAAACGCTCAGCGGAGTTGGGCAGGACGGTCAGCCTCCCGCGCCACCTCCGGACCCTCCGGCGCCGCCTCCGGTCCCTCCGCTACCGGTACCAGACCCGATCCCCGTGCCGTTGCCCGTTCCGGGGATGTTGCCCGCTCCGGGGCTGTTACCCGCCCCGGCGCTGTTACCTACTCCGGGGCCGCGCCGTCCCGGTGAGCTGCACCGGGCGCGGCGGATGCACCGAGCACCACCAGCGCCATTCGTGTGGCCGGACACCGCGATGTGGCGGCCATCGTGACCTCCTTTGTCGGACAGGTGTGTCTGTCACCCGTTACCTAGGTAAGGGGCGACAGACACACCTGACCAGCCACGACACATCGCGGAGTGCCCGCTACCGCCCAATCCCGGACCCGCGTTCCGGTAACCGCTCCTGCTCGGCGGAGAGCTCAGGTCGGCCGACCGAGGATCCCTGGTCGATCCAGGCGCCCAGCCGGGCTCGGGAGAACAGCTCGTCCAGCACCATGAACGCCGCGCCGAGCAGCCCGGCGCGGTTGCTCAGCGGGGATCGGGTGATGCGCAGCTCGCGGGTGGCCAACGGCAGCGATCGCCGGTACACCGTCTCCCGGATTGCCGCGAGGAGCAGGTCACCGGACTCGGCGACGCCGCCACCGATGACGACCAGGGCGGGGTTGAACATGTTCACCAGCGTGGCCAGGGTGACCCCGATCAGTCGCCCGGCGTGCGTGAGCAGTTCAACGGCCACTGGGTCGCCGTGCTCGGCGGCCTGGGACACGTCGCGCGCCTCGAGTTCGCCACTTGCCAGCCGCCGGGCGAGGAACTCACTGCGCCCATGCCTGGCCGCCTCGGTCGCATCGCGGGCCAACGCCACGCCACCGGCCAGCGCTTCCAGGCAGCCGAGATTCCCGCAGCGGCACACCGTCCGGCTGTCGTCGGACACCGGAACGTGGCCGATGTCGCCGGCGCAGCCCTGCGCGCCCCGGTGCAGCCGGCCGCCGGAGATCAGGCCGGCGCCGATCCCGGAGCCGATCTTCACGTAGACCAGGTCACGGACGTCGCGCCCGATCCCGGTGCGGTACTCGCCGAGCGCCATGGTGTTCACTTCGTTGTCCACCCAGACCGGGGCCCGGTAGCGGCGGGCCAGCCGGTCACGGACCGGATAGCCGTCCCAGCCGGGCATGATCGGCGGGGCGACCGGCCTACCGGATGCGAACTCCACCGGACCGGGCAGGCCCACCCCGATTCCCCAGACCTGGCCCGACGGCCGGCCCGCGAGCAATTCGTCGAACAACCGCTCGACCAGGTCCAGGGTGGCGGTGGCGCCAGCGGCTACGTCCCACGGCTCTTCGCGGTGGGCCAACAGCTTGCCCGCCAGGTCGGTAAGCCCGACGGTGGTACTGGTGGCGCCCAGCTCGGCGGCGAGCACCACCCCTGCATCGGCGCGGAACCGCAGCTCGCGGGGTGCCCGGCCGCCGGTGGACGGACCCAGCCGCCCCTCCACGACCAGCCCTCGGGCCATCAGCTGACTGACTCGTTGAGTGATCACCGTGCGACCCAGACCGGATCGTCGAAGCAGCTCCGGGCGGGTTCGGGCTTCGCCGGATCGCACCAGATCCAGCACCTCTACGAGGGTTTCCAGCTGATCAGTTGCGACCCCGGAGTCCGTGGCGACGCTCATAGATCGGAGTGTAGGCGATCGACTTCCGTCCGTCACACACATTACAGCGCACAAGATCCGCTGAAGAGTTCCAGCCCGGGCCCCGGAGCCAAGCCGTCCCCGAGGCCGCGAGAACCCGGATTACCTGCCAAAACGCCCGGACCAAGCGCACATGTTCTCCCCCACGGCCGGGTACCCCTCTCAGTACCTGAACCACACGACGAGATCCGCATTCTGCTCGAAGCCGCTTGTCTTTTGTACGTGATAAGCATTATTCTGCACAGATTCCACCAAAGGAGTTGGGATCATGCGACTGGGCTACCACTCAATTACCTGGGGCGGAGTCACCGGTGATGCCACCGGCGTGACCAGCGTCAAGGATCTGGTCTACCGCGTCCCTGGCGACATGCACCGGGCCCTGCGTGACATCGCCGCCGCCGGCTACGCGGGCGTGGAGATGTTCGACGGCAACGTGCTGGACTTCGCGGATCGACCCGACGAGCTGCGGGCGGTGCTCGCCGAGACCGGGTTGACACTGGTCAGCGTCTACACCGGGGCCAACTTCGTGTACTCGGAGATCCTGCCCGACGAGCTGTACCGGGTCCGCCGCGCGGCCGAGCTGGCCCGCACCTTCGGCGCCGAGCAGCTGGTGGTGGGCGGCGGCGCACGCCGCGCCGAGGGCACTCCGGAGAGCGACTACGACCGGTTGGCCGAGGCGCTGGACACGGTCACCGAGATCGCCGAGGAGCACGGGCTGTCCGCCTGCTACCACCCGCACCTGAGCACCATCGTGGAGAGCCCCGACGAGGTGGAGAAGATCTTCACCCGGTCCCGGATCGGGTTCTGCCCGGACACCGCGCACCTGGCCGCCGGCGGCGGTGATCCGGCCGCGCTGATCCGCCGCTACCCGGACCGGATCAAACACGTGCACCTGAAGGACCTGGACACGGCGACCACCACATTCCTGCCGCTCGGCGAGGGCGAGATCGACTTCACCGACGTGCTCGCCGCGGTCCGCGAGGTCGGCTACGACAGCTGGCTGGTCGTGGAGCTGGACTCCTATGACGGCGACCCCGCCGAGGCCGCCCGGATCAGCAAGACCTTTCTGGACAAGGCACTCGGATGAAGACTCTCGCCCTGACGTTCGTGCTCATCATCGCCCTCGCCGGCTGCTCCAACACCGCCGCCGGCCGCACCCCGCCACAGCGCGGGTACCCGCCGGCGCAACAGGCGCTGGCCGCGCTCGCCGGGAAGGTGCTGGCCACCGGACCGAACGGCGAACAGCCCGCCCGAGCCGACGCGGTCAGCCTCACCCCGGCCGAGATCGACCAGGTCCGGGCGAAGAAGGCCACCGCCGCGATCGTCATGCACTACACCGGTGACGGCTGGACCGACGCGCAGATCGCCGGCCTACGCCAGCAGTTCGGCGAGTTGGGCATCCAGGTCATCGCGGTCACCGATGCCAACTTTGAACCCGACCGGCAGGTCTCCGACATCGAGACCGTGCTGGCTCGCAAGCCCACCATCATCGTGTCCATCCCGGCCGACCCGGTGGCCACCGCCGGCGCGTACCGCCAAGCCGCCGCGGCCGGGGTGAAGTTGGTGTTCATGGACAATGTGCCCAAAGGCATGGTGGCCGGGCGGGACTACGTGTCCGCGGTGTCCGCGGACAACGTGGGCAACGGCGCGGTCGCGGCACACCTGATGGCCGACGCGCTGGGCGGCCAGGGCGAGATCGGCGTGGTCTACCACGAGGCCGACTTCCAGGTCACCCGCCAGCGTCTGCAGGGCTTCACCGACACCATCACCCGCGACTACCCGAACATCCACATCGTCGCCCGCTTGGGGGTAACCGGCCCGGACTTCGCCGGCCAGGCACAGGGCGCCGCAACCGCGATGATGGTCAAGCACCAGAATCTGGCCGGTATCTGGGGCGTCTGGGACGTGCCGACCGAAGGCATCATCGCCGCCGCGAGGGCCATCGACCGCACCGACCTGGCGGTCACCACCGAAGACCTCGGGCCCAACGTGGCCATCGCATTGGCCTCGGGCGAGTACGTCGCCGGGCTCGGCGCGCAGCGCCCGTTCGACCAGGGACTCACCGAGGCGAAGCTGGCCGCATATGCGCTGATCGGCAAACCGGCTCCGCCCTATGTGGCGCTGGACGCGCTGCCGGTCACCCACGACAACGTGCTCGCCGCGTGGCGCGAGGTCTACCACGCCGATCCGCCGTCGCAGGTAACCGACTCGTTCCGGAAGGACGTGCCATGACCGGCACGGCGGTGGAGATGCGCGGCATCCACAAGGGCTTCGGTGGGCCACCGGTGCTGCGCGGGGTGGACTTCACCCTGCGCGCCGGCGAGGTGCACGCACTGGCCGGCGGCAACGGCGCCGGCAAGTCCACCCTGATGAAGATCCTGCAGGGCGTGCATCGCCCGGATGCCGGCGTGATCAAGGTCGGCGGCCGAGAGGTGAGCTTCTCGACCACGAAGGACGCCGAGGCCGCCGGAGTAGGCATGGTGTTCCAGGAGTTCAGCCTGGTGCCCACGCTGAGCGTGGCGCGCAACATCTTCCTCAACCATGAGCCGCGCCGGTTCGGGCTGATCGACGACAAGGCGATGGTGCGGCGGGCCGGCGAGATCCTGGCCGGGATGGGCGTGGACCTCGACCCCAAAGCCGAGGTGCAGAAGCTACCCACCGGGTATTGGCAGCTCACCGAGATCGCCAAGGCGCTGGCGCTGAACGCCACAGTCCTGATCATGGACGAGCCCACCGCGAGCCTGACCAAGACCGAGTCGGAGGCGCTGTTCGCGCTGATCGAACGGCTCAAGGCCAATGGGGTGTCGATTGTCTACATCAGCCACCGGATGGAGGAGATCTACCGGATCTGCGACCGGATCACCATTCTCCGGGACGGCGGCGTGATTTTCACCGAGGCACTGGCCGACCTCACGCCGGAACAGATCGTCGAGGCCATCGTCGGGCGCCGGATGGAACACGCGCTGGAATGGCAGGAACGCGACGCCGCACCGGAACCGGGTGCGGCGCCCCTGCTGCAGGTGCGCAACCTGACCGCGGCAAACGGCGTCACCGACATGTCGTTCAGCCTGCGTGCCGGGGAGATTCTCGGGCTGGCCGGGCTGATGGGCAGCGGGCGTACCGAACTGATGCGGCTGCTGTTCGGGATCGACCGCCCGGTCTCCGGGGAGATCCTGCTGCGCGGCGTACCAGCGGGCATCGATAACCCGCGCGCCGCCATCAACAAGGGCATCGCGCTCGTCCCGGAAGATCGCCGGCTGCAGGGCCTGGTGCTCGACCACTCCGTGCGGGAAAACCTGCTGCTTCCCCTGCTCGGCGGGCTCACCAACCGCGGTGTGGTCAACGACAAACGCGGCGACGGCCTGGCCGCCGGGCTGATCGAGCGGCTGGACATCAAGCTGTCGTCGCCGAAGCGGCCGGTTCGGCTGCTCTCCGGCGGCAACCAACAGAAGGTCGTCATCGCCAAGTGGCTCGGCCGCGAGCCCAACGTGCTGCTCCTGGACGAACCCACCGCCGGCGTCGACATCGGTACCAAAACCGAGATCATCGCCCGGATCCGGGAGCTGGCCGATGCGGGCATGGCCGTCATCGTCATCTCCTCGGAGCTCGCCGAGCTGCTCGCCCTCAGCGACCGCGTGCTCGTGCTGCGCCGGGGCACCGTCACCGCGGACCTGGACCGCCGGGACATCGCCGGCGAGGAATCCCTCCAGCTCGCCATTCAAGGAGTCTGATCATGTCCGAGACGACAACTCCCCCGGCGCCGCCGTCGCCCAGCTCCGCCACGTCCGCACCGGCCGGGCCCGGGCTGCTGCGCGGCCTGGACTGGCGCCAGTACGCCATCTACATCGGCTTCGTGGTCATCTTCGTGCTGTTCGCGATCTTCCTCGGCTCCGACGGGTTCCTGTCCGGCACGAACCTGCTCAACATCTTCCGGCAGACCGCGATCATCTCGATCATGGCGGTGGCGATGACCTTCGTCATCGCGGCCGCGCAGATCGACCTGTCCATCGGCTCGGTGGCCGGCTTGTCCAGCGTGGTCGCCGCGCTGGCCATCACCGCCAGCGGCAGCGCGCTGTTCGGGGTACTGGCCGGGCTCGGCGTCGGGCTGGTGATCGGAGTCATCAACGGCGGACTGGTCACATTCCTCGGCATGCCGTCGTTCCTGGTCACCCTCGCCATGCTGGGTATCGCGTTCGGGCTGGCGCAGCTGATCACCGCCTCGGCGCCGGTGCCGATCCTGAACGACACCTTCAACGCGATCTTCGGCGGCGGCAACATCGGCCCGATCCCCGGCTTGCTGATCTGGACGATCATCGCTGTGGCCCTCGGCGCGGTGGTGCTCGCCAAGACCCGCTACGGCCGGCAGGTACTGGCCACCGGCGGCAACCGGGTCGCCGCCGAGTACACCGGCGTCAACACCAAACGGATCACTTTCACCGTCATGCTGGTATCCGCGCTGGTCGCCTCGGTCGCCGGGATGCTCTACGCCGGGAGGCTGGAGTCCGGCCGCTACCAGTGGGGCACCGGAGACGAACTATCCGTGATCGCGGCGGTCATCCTGGGCGGCACCAGCCTGTTCGGCGGCGCCGGCAGCGTGATCGGCGCACTGTTCGGCTCACTGCTCATCGGCCTGATCAACAACGGGCTGATCCTGGCCGGTCTGGACAACAGCCAACAGCAGATCATCCGCGGCCTGATCATCATCGTCGCGGTCGCGCTGGCCCGGAAGAAGTGATCGAGGTGGCCGACCAGTTGCGCGCCGGGATCATTGGCACCGGATTCATCGGCGCGGTACATGCGCACGCCGTGCGGGCCGCCGGAGGCATCGTCAGCCGAGTCACGGCGTCCAGCCCGGACCGGGCCGCGGCGGCCGCCCGGCGGCTGGGCGCGCAGTCCTCGGCGGCCACCGGCGAGGCGCTCATCGACGCCGACGACGTCGACGTGGTGCACATCTGCGCCCCGAATTCGCTGCACGTCCCGCTGGCCAACCGCGCGCTGGCCGCAGGCAAACCGGTGATCTGCGAAAAGCCGCTGGCCACCAGCCTGGGCGAGGCCCGCGAGCTGGCCACCCGCGCGTCCGAGGCCGGCGTGGTCGCCACCGTCCCGTTCGTCTACCGCTTCTACCCGACGGTGCGCGAAGCCAGGGCGCGGATCGCGGCGGGCGAGGCCGGCGCGCTGCACCTGCTCTACGGCGCCTACCTACAGGACTGGCAGGCCGGCGACGCCGGCGCGGGATGGCGCGGCGACCCGGCCGAAGGCGGGGAGTACGGAGCGTTCACCGACATCGGCGTGCACTGGTGCGACCTGATGGAGTTCTGCACCGGGCAGCGGATCACCGGATTGTCGGCCCGCACCTCCGGCGGTGGAACCGAGACGACGGTGCAGTTCGACACCGATCGGGGCGTGTCCGGGTCGGTGCTGGTCAGCCAGCGGGCGCTGGGTCGGAAGAACCACCTGACGCTGCGGATGGACGGCGCTGACGCCGCGTACGGCTTCGACCAGGAGAACCCGGACACGCTCTGGGTCGGCGGCGTCACCGGCAACCAGGTCGTGCACCGAGACGCGGCAACGATGGCCCCTGGGGCGGCACGGTTGTCGCTGTTGCCGCCGGGCCATCCGCAGGGCTACCAGGACTGCTTCAACGCCTTCGTCGCCGACAACTACACCGCGATCGGCGGCGAACGGCCCGACGGGCTGCCCACCTTCGCCGACGGACTGCGCGCCGCCGTCCTCACCGACGCCGTCGCCACCTCGTCCGAGTCCTCGACCTGGGTGGAGGTACCTGCCGCATGAGACTCAGCAACCGGAAGGACAACTGATATGGGACAACTGGACGGCAAGGTCGCGGTGATCACCGGCGGCGGCCGGGGTCAGGGGCGCTCGCACGCGGTGCGGTTGGCCGCCGACGGGGCCGACATCGTGGTCTGCGACATCACCGAGCAGGTGGGCTCCGTACCGTTCGCCACCGGCCGGCCCGGTGACCTGGATCAGACCGTTGCCGAGGTGGAGAAAATGGACCGCCGCTGCGTGGCGTTGGAGGCCGACGTACGACGGACCGCGGACATGACCCGGCTGGCCGACACGGCCATGGGCGAGTTCGGCCGGATCGACTTCCTGCTGGCCAACGCCGGCATCCTGAGTCTGTCGGAGAACACCTGGGAGCTCACCGACGAGCTCTGGGACGACATGATCGACATCAACCTGACCGGGGTGTTCAAGGCCTGCCGGGCGGTGGTGCCACACATCCGGGCGGGGGGCAACGGCGGCTCGATCGTGATCACCTCGTCCATCGCCGGACTGAAGGGCGTGGCCGGGTGCACGCACTACGCGGCGGCAAAGCACGGCATCGTCGGGTTGATGCGCACGCTGGCCCGCGAGCTGGCGCCGGAGTCGATCCGGGTAAACACCATCCACCCGACCGGCGTCGACTCGCCGATGTCCAACAACGACTTCTTCCCCGCCTGGCTGGATGAGCACAAGGAGCTCGGCGACGCGATGCGCTTCAACCTGATGCCGGTGGACGCGATGCCGATGGCCGACGTGTCCGAGGTGGTGGCGTTCCTCTGCTCGGACGCCGCGAAGTGGATCACCGGCTCGACGGTGCAGGCGGACGCCGGCTTCCTGCTCAAGTAGCCCAACCGGAAGCTGCACTGGAGTGGACCCCAGGGTTTCTGGCCGCTAACCAGCACCCATCGGCGGACTACCCGGCCGCGGTTTATGTCCGTAACCTTCGTCATCCCGGGCGACTGATCCGCCCGACCACTGTCGCTGGCGCGATTCGTGGCCAGCATGCGGGGTGCACCTAGTCATGCCCGATGTTGTTGGCTCGCCGAACTCCGCGATTGAGCGTGGAGTCCGGGAATGACCGCGGCCACGGCTTCGCGAGAGCAGAACACCCAGGGTTGGATCATTCCCCTCGCGGTGCTCATCGTGGGCATGTTCATGTCCGTGCTGGACACCAGCATCGTGAACGTCGCGATCCCCCGCATCCAAACGGAGTTGGGGGCGAGTGCGCGAGACGTGGAATGGGTCGTCACCGGGTACACGCTGGCCTTGGGCGTGATCGTTCCGCTGAGCGGCTGGCTGGGCAATCGGATCGGTCTGACCAGGCTCTACACGCTCTGTCTGCTCGGCTTCGCCGGCGCCTCCGCGCTGTGTGGGCTGGCCGGAAACCTGAACACCTTGATTCTGTTCCGAATTCTCCAGGCGATCCCCGGTGGCGTGCTGCCGGTGATCACCATGACAATCCTCTACCAGATCGTGCCGAGGGAGCAGATCGGTTCCGCGATGGGCGTGTACGGCCTTGGCGTCGTTTTTGCCCCCGCCGTCGGCCCCACCCTCGGCGGCTATCTGGTGGAGTACACCAACTGGCGGCTGATCTTCTACATCAACGTGCCGGTCGGCATCCTCGGCGCGATCGCCGCTCTGATCATCTTCCCCCGGATGCACCCGACCAGCTGGCCCAAGTTCGACCTCTGGGGCTTCCTGGCCGTCGGCTACGGGCTCTTCGCCCTGCTGCTGGCCACCTCGAAGGGGCAGGACTGGGGCTGGACCGGCTACCGGGTGCTGATCCTGCTGGTCTCCAGTGCGCTGAGCCTGGCCCTCTTCGTGGTGATCGAGCTGGAGGTGGACAACCCGCTACTGGACGTGCGGGCATTCCTGTACTGGCCGTTCACCAACTCGCTGCTGCTGATCGCGGTGATCACCACCGGCCTGTTCACCACGTTGTACTACATCCCGCAGTTCCTGCAGGTCAATCAGGGACTGCAGCCGTTGAACGCCGGCCTGGTACTGCTGCCTTCGGCACTGGTGATGGTGGTGTTGGTGCCGATCGCGGGGCGGCTCTACGACAGGTTCGGCCCGCGCTGGCCGGCGGTGATCGGGCTGCTGTTCATGACCTACGGCTCGCTGCTGCTCACCCAGATCACCACCGACACCCCGCGCGAAGAGATCATCCTGTGGACCTCGGTCCGCAACATCGGCACCGGGCTGGCCATGATGCCGATCATGACGGCCGGGGTCGCGGCACTGCCGCTGGCCATGGTCAGCGCGGGCAGCGCGCTGAACAATGTCACCCAGCGGGTCGCCTCCAGCCTCGCCGTTGCGGGGTTCGGCGCGATGATCACCGCCCAGCAGGCCAAGCTGATGGCCGATCGCGGCGCGCTGCTGAACAACCCGGACAGTTTGCCCCAGCTGAAGCAGGCCAGGGAGCAGGGCGCCGCCGGCCTGCTGCCGGTCTACCAGAAGCTCAGCCAGGAGGTCGCGGCGACCAGCTATGCCAACGCGTTCCTGGTCGTCGCCGGGCTGTGCGCGGCCGGCGTACTGCTCGCTCTGATGCTCCGCGCCGGGCCAGCGAGGCCGGCCGCGTCCCCGACAACGCCCGCGCCTGCGGCGCCACCCGAGGCCGCGGCGCCGCTCCCGTCCGCCGCGCCACCCGCGCCGGCCACGCCCGACCGCGACGCGGTGGCCCCGGTCCCGTAGCGGCAAGTACTGGCCTCAGCCCAGAACGTCGGTGGCCTTGTGCTCGGGGCCGACTCCCTCGATCAGGATGGTGTCGGCGGAGGAGTTTCCGGTGCGCAGCGGCAGGATCGCCCGATAGTCGGCGGACTCGTACCAACCTCGGGCCTGCTGATAGCTCGGGAATGCGATCACTACCAGGGTGCCCGCCCAGTCGCCCTCCACCCGCTCCGGTTCGCCGCCGTGCACGATGAACTGGCCGGCAAAAGGCGCCAGGGTAGCGTCGATTCGTTCCAGGTACTCCACAATTCCCGGGCCCATATTCACGTCGCGCAGATTGGCGATGGCGTAGGTGATCATGACGAATTCCTTCCGTCGGGCCGGTTGCCTGGCAGCTCGTTCTTCCCGCTACCAGCCTGCGGTCAGCGGGCCCGGCATGTCGATTACCCGCGACGTCATAGCCGGCCCGGGTCAGGCCGATGCCCTCGGGAAGAATGGCCAGGTGCCAGTGCTCGTGGTCGACTCCGTGCCGGAGCTGTTGGCCGGGTTGCGGGCGGCGGGCACGGGGCGTGGCGATGCTGTCGGGCTGACACTGGTCGCGGGTCGAGGCCTGGGGCTGGCGGTCGCCGGGGCGGAGTGGGCGCTGGTCGCCGCGGACCCGGCGGCGGCCTTGCTGGACATCAAGGCGATATCCGCCGAGGCATTGCGGGACCTGCGTGGCACGCTTGGCCTGTTGCGTGAGCGCAATGAGGCAGCACCGGTCGCGCCGGTGCTCGACCTCAGCGCGCTCGTGCCCGCCTTCCGCCAAAAGGCGATCGCGGTGAACCCTGCCTACGAGGCACTGTTGCCGAAGCAGGCCCCGTTGCACGTGACCATCACCGACAAGGCGCCCGACCTCACCAAGGTCAAACGCTCCTTCGATCGTCGCTTCACCACGTTGGTGCTGATTGCCGCGGCGTTCATCGCGCTCGCCAAGACGGCACCCTGGATTCCTGGTGACGGTGATCTCCGAGACGCCGACCCCGGAGAATCCGGCGGGCTGTACGACGCGATGCTCCACCTGTACGACCACTTCGCTGGAACAGCACCTAAGGGCGTCAACATGGCGAAGATCAGCAAGGTGCTACATCTCAAGAGGCCAACACAGTTTCCGATTCTGGACAGCCGCCTGGCGCGGATCTATAGGGAGGCCGCCACCCGAGCGGCGACCTATGAGAGGCGAGGTAACAGGCGGATGTACTGGGCAGCGATCAGGTCGGACCTCCGACGTAGCGCCGCTGGGCTCAAAGAACTACGTACCAGGATGGCGGCCCATCCGGCGACGAGAGTTCAAGCGCTGCAAGCTGTCAGCGATCTGCGGCTGCTGGACATGCTCACCGCTGCCCGCAGCAGCGATTCGATGGACGAACTCGACCAGATGCAATCGGAAGCCGACGCCATTCTGCGCGACACGTTGCTGTGCTTCGAACACGGCGCGATCGAGGACGGGACCTTGACGGCCTTCAACATCGCGATCGAGCAATTCCACAACGCCGTCGCCGACCGCAAGGCGCTGTTGCTGAACATGCCGCAAAACCTGCATCGGGCGAGCGCGCAGTTCCGGGCCGCGGGCACCGCCTGAGCGGCGCATTTCTGTAATCTGGCTGTCATCAATTCTTTCTAGGTCTATCGGCGCTCGCGGCGCATTGTCGCCCGGACCTAGGGAGGCTCGCATGACGTTCCGTATTTCCCGGCGCCGCTTTCTTTCCACCGCAGGTTCCGGCGCCATCGGCGCGCTGGCGATGCCCTATCTCAGCCGCGCCGCCGACCGGACGCTGATTACGCACGGCGTGCAGTCCGGCGACGTCGGCGCCGATGGCGGCGTGGTATGGGCGCGCGCCGACCG
>Ga0137412_10001890_pt1 | contig 16421 bp, 14 predicted proteins | sample CZODoug2_1_16fun_FD_122160 | JGI IMG/M metagenome (GOLD analysis project Ga0137412, IMG submission 122160) | Vadose zone soil fungal communities from Angelo Coast Range Reserve, California, USA - CZODoug2_1_16fungal (Hybrid Assembly) | ecosystem: Environmental > Terrestrial > Soil > Vadose zone...
TTGCGCGTGACAATCGAAAAGTCGACGAGTTCGTTGAGTGTCTTCTGCAGCGGTTCCGTCGAATAGTAGCCGGCATTGTCCGACCCGAGATGGTAGTGCTGCCCGAGAAAGGCCGCCGGGTTGGGCTTGAAGAAACCCGGAATGCCGCCGAACACCGTCGTCCAATAGGCCATGGTATCGGTGAAGCCGCCCGGCCCCCAGAACTCCTTGCGCGTCATGCGCTGCCAGAACTCTTCGAGCCTGGCGAGGCGGTCGCCGGGCTCGCTGCCGGCGATGAGGCTCGCATTGATGGCGCCGATCGAAGTTCCGATGATCCAGTCGGGTTCGATGTGGGCCTCATGCAGGGCCTGGTAGACCCCGGCCTGGTAGGCGCCGAGCGCACCGCCGCCTTGAAAGACGAGAACGGTTTGCTGAGGTTGCGGCTTTGCGGCCTGCGCTTTCGGGCGCTGGCGCGTGCCGGTCGTCGCTTGATCCAACATGGGGTTCCTCGTTTGGTGTTGTAGTTGTAATTGAGCGGCTTTTTCAGGTGGGCTGAAATCGCGGCACCGCCTAATGCGCGACCCAGCCGCCATCGACGGGCAGAGCAACACCTGTGATCGAATTGGCCGCATCGCTGGCGAGGAAAACCGTCAGGTGGCCTAGTTCCTCGACCGTTGCGAAGCGCTTGTTGGGCTGCTGCTGGAGCAGCACGTCGCGAATGACCTGCTCACGCGGAATGCCGTGCGCTTTCGCCTGTCCCTCGATCGGCGCTTGGACCAGCGGCGTGTAGACATAGCCAGGGCAGCTCGCATTGGCGGTGATGCCTTGCTCGGCGGTCTCAAGAGCCGTGACCTTCGTGAGGCCGACGATGCCGTGCTTTGCCGCCACATAGGCCGACTTGAAGGGCGAGCCCACAAGCCCATGGGCAGAAGCAATATTGACGATACGGCCCCACTTGTTCTTGAGCATGGCGGGCAGGGCCAGCCGTGTCGTGTGAAATGCCGAGGAGAGATTGATCGCCAAGATGGCGTCCCATTTCTCGACCGGAAAATCCTGCAGCGGCGCCACATGCTGGATCCCGGCATTGTTGACCAGGATGTCGAGGCGGCCCAAATCAGCATGAACCTGTTCGATCATGTGGCGGATTGCTTCCGGCTTCGACATGTCGGCCGGCGAGAAGGAAATGTCGACGTTGAATTGCGCGGCCATCTCGGCCTGCAGGGACTCGACTTCCGCAGGCTTGCCGAATCCGTTAAGGACGATGTCCGAGCCGGCTGCAGCGAGCGCCCGGGCTATGCCGAGCCCGATGCCGCTTGTGGAGCCGGTTACCAGGGACACTTTGCCGGCGAGGGAACGTCCGGTCGTCATTCCGGTCGTCATCGTGGGTTGCTTGACAGCTAGGTTCATGGACAGCACACTCCGCAGTTGTTGCCACATCTCCCATGGCGGGAGCGCGGCGTGATGACTACATTGTGGCTCGGGACCGCCCCCTTTTTGAAATGCCGATTGGCTAAGTGATCGATAGGTCGACGCTATGGAAATGCATCAGGTTCGCTATTTCCTGGCGGCCGTGAGCGAGTTGAACTTCACCAAGGCGGCCGACAAGTGCAACGTGTCGCAGCCTTCGTTGACGCGGGCTGTCAAGCAGCTCGAAGACGAATTGGGGGGCGATCTGTTCCGGCGCGAGCGTCCGCATGCCCAGTTGACCGAGCTTGGGATACGCATGCTGCCGCTTTTGAGGCAGTGCTACGATTCGGCGGTGGGCGCGCGCGTGCTCGCGTCTGCCATCAAAGGCGGCGAGGCCGGCGTGCTGCGGCTTGCATTGTCCCACACCGTCGGCATGGATCTCGTGGTGGATCATCTGGCAGAACTCCAGAAGCATTTTAATGGCCTGGAGATGAAGCTGTTGCGCGGCACTGTTGCTGAGATTGTGGAATTCATGAAGAAAGGAGAGGCCGAACTCGCCATTGCGGGTGCGATCGGCGAGGAATGGGATCGCCTCGACAAATGGCCGTTGTTCAGCGAACCTTTCCAACTGGTCGTCAACGGCGGACATGCGTTGGCGCACGGCGCGGCGATAGACATCAAGAATCTACGTGAGCAATCGTTCCTGCGCTTTGCGTGCTGCGAAAGTGCGGCCCAGGCGACAATGCTGTTTCGAAATTTCGATATCGATCTTGACCGATGCCATGACGTGAACTCGGGGCAGGATTTGCTCACCTTGGTCGAGGCCAATTTCGGCATCGCGATGGCGCCGCGCAGCATGCGCGGTCCCGATACGGTGAAACGGCTGCCGGTCGAGGGGATCGATCTGTCGCGCACGGTCTATCTTTACGGCGTCGCCGGACGCCAGCGCACCGCGGTGGCATCAGCCATGCTCAAGATGCTGCGGGCACGCGATTGGTCGGTATACGGGGAGAGTTAGCTCTTGATCGCCGCGATCAAATCCTCGACCGCCATGCGTTTGCGATAATCCGGGTCGACGAAGCGTGCTCTGATGCGTCCATCCTGCCCGATGACGAAAGTCGCCGGAATGGGGAGCATCCATGAACTGTTACCCTGGAATGCCGGCAAGTCCTGCCGTCCGGTCATCATCTTTTGCATCTCGGCGCCAACCCAGATCGCGAGGTTGAGTGACAGCGCATAGCCATTGTCCATGTCGGTCAGGATTGGAAATGGCAGTTCACCGGATACTTTCAATTCTGATGAGTATCTCTGCCGGTCCGGCATGATCGCAACGATCTGGCCGCCGCAGGCTGCAACTTGCCTGTGCGCGCGTGCGAGCGCGTTGATACTGACCCGGCAATAGGGGCACCAATGGCCACGGTGGAAGGTCATTGCGACCGGGCCGTCGACCAGCATCTGGTCGAGGCCGACGAGATGCCCGTTCTCATCGGGAAGAAAAAACGGCGGCATGATCTCGCCGACATTTGGGGCATTTTCGCCGGCACCGTTTTGCCGCAGCCGCTCTACCAGCCGTTCGATGGCGGCGGCGAATTCCGGCTGCCGTTCGCGCGAGGACGATGCGAGGGTTTGTAGCTGCTCGTTCAGCGAGCCATCCATGGCGCGAATGCGCCTGAAGGCTTCTTCGAGGGTTTGTCGAGTGGCGGCGGCGTTCATGGGGTCGGTCTGGCGCCTCGGCGGTTGGGCTCTGGCGAGATTGTGCCATTTGTGAAGAGCCCTTGAATACCCCAATTTATAGCGCTGGTCTTGGCAAAGATGAAATGCCGTCTTCCTATTCGCGTGATACGCAAATGCTATGCTATTATCGACTTCCGCCGTTTCTCATGCGGCTCTTATGGCTGTGAATTTCGCGGCGATGCGGGCCTCGGACAGGATGGCGAGATTGGCCGCAGAATCGAAATCAGCCGATTGGGATTTTCCCGCCTTTGCCGCATCGGCGATGGTTGCGCCGTTGATGAGGGAGCGGAAAAAGGCGGCGCCGCCCATGGGCAGGCGGCGGATTTCGACCCTTCCGCACGCGGCCGACACCAGCGCCGCTTCGGCGTTCCACTGGTAGATCATGGCGCCCTCAGGGGTTTGGTTGGCTTGCCAGATTGTGACGATCGGAAAGCGGGACGCGACAACGCTGACGGAGGGATGAAGCGTGATGCGTTCCTCATGTTCGTTCGATGGCGACGGGATCCGCCGTTTCGATCGTTGCATGGATGCGTTTCGCGCCTTGCTCAATGCCAATTCGAGTTCGGCAATGTCGGCAAGATATTCGATGGATGCCGATGAGCCGAAGCTGCGTAGAAATTGCGGGAACGCGTCGCCGAAATTGCCCGGCTTGCGCGGCGGTTGCGAAAAGGCAAATCCAGACGCGGCCCCGACGAATGATTCATCGCCAGCCAGCTGTCGAACAACTGGGTAGCGTGCTGCCAGCACCGTGACGAGATCCGTGAGATCATGATTGTGGCGGTCGGGCCGTTTGCCCGAGCGCGTGTCCGTGTCGAAAGAAAAGGGGAACGGGTTCACTGAATTCACCAAAGTGGTTGCGTGTTCGATCATGGCGCGTCCCCTGTATTCGGTGTTGATGACGACCCCGTGACCAGAATTTGGCGTGAGTCTGTCTTTGCCCCATATGGCCGGAAAGGACAGCGCATTTGAAATACCGTTCGCCAATGACGTCGATAGCCGCCATCTATCGGCGAACGCATTTTTGCACCGCACGCTTTTTTTGCAGTGCACACTGATTTGCAGCGCACGCCGTCTTTCGGCGCACGCCGTCTTTCGACGCACGTCGTCTTTCGACGCACGTCGTCTTTCGACGCGGCCATGTAACGTTTGACGGCAGCCCGGCGAATTGAACCTCGACAAATTAACTATTCACCCGAAGGAACCCAAAATGTCGAGAAAACTTAGCCTCATGTTTGCCGCGGCGCTGATGGCTGGCGCCGCGGGCGTGGCCGCGGCGAACGCCGCAACCGTGCAACTCGTTCAATCCCATGTTACCAGAATCAACAGCTGCCAAGAATCGTTTAGTGATTCGTTTAGCAATTCGACTGGCCGCATCGACCGAACCTGCGTGGGTTCGGCATGCATGCTCGTCGATATCGGGCGTGCGCAAAAGACGGTTGGACCGACGATCCCGGTAGGATGTTAATAGACCTGATCACCTCACCGCAACCGGAGCGACCGTGGAACCGGTTGCGCCCTGGAGTTTCAGGGGCTGCATCATGAAGGCGAATTCGGAGACACCCTTGGCGGACAATTCGTCGAGCTTGAGATTCTCCAACAGATGCACGCCATGGATCACCAGTGCCATGTGATGGATCGGCAGTGAGAGCAGCTTGTCCGGATTGGGCGAGATCTCGACGGGGGCCGTATCGGCACCGAGCAGCAGGGGATCCTTGGCGATGAGCCATTCGGCGGCCTTCACGCCAATGCCGGGATTCCCATTGCGATAACGCGCATTGTCCTTGCCCCAGAGTTTGCCCCAGCCCGTGTTCATGATGACGGCGTCGCCGGGCTGGAGCGAGATGTTCTGCTTCTTCATCGCGCCTTCAAGATCGGCCACTGTCACTTCATAGGTGTTGGCGAGCATATCGACGCCTTTGTAGCCCGCAACGTCGATGAGCACGCCGCGCGATATCAGCATGCCGACGTTCTGTATGCCGAGCTTGGAGAAGCCGTTGCGAGTCTCGATATCGGCCGTCTTGAAGCAGTTGTAGTGAACATTGTCCTGGCTTTGATGCGTGAAGCCGTCGAACTGGGTGCCGACCTGACCCATTTCGGCGGTGATGATTTCCTCATTGCCGGTACGCCGGTTGGTACCGGCCGGGGGCGACGTGCGCTTGACGGTCATGTTGAACGTGCGGGTCGGCGACAGCGGCATATCGGCGCTGAGAACATGGCCGAGCTCGATCACCTCGCCGGTCTTGATCATCCGGGCCGCATTGAGAACACTCTGCGGCTTGACGTGATTGCCGGAGCCGCGCTCATCGCCGGCGCCCCATTTCGAGGGGCAGCGCGCGCTTTCGGGCGGCGGGGTCCAAGAAGGTGTCTGAGCGGCAGCGATATTGGCAATCAGCGTGGCGCCGAATGCGATGCCTATGGTTTGTGGCTTCATGGCGTTCTTCCCTCATTCTTTGCGTCATTTTTGGAATTGGCGAGCAATCCATCATGCGCTTGAGAGAAGGTACCATCAATACCCGTCAAGCATTCAACGAAACCCGCAAGGACTTTATGGCGCGATGTACCGACACCTTGAGCGCACTGATGCTCATGCCGCTGACTTGCGCTGCTTCCTTGAGTGACAGTTCACGCAGCTTCAGCAATTCGACCGCGACGCGCTGGCCCTTGGGGAGGTGTTTCACCGCCTGACGCAGGGCATCGGGGTCGCCGTATGCGCCGCCCGCGCTGTCGGCATTGTGGTCTGCAACATTGGTGGGGAGTTCATCGACCAGGACCTCGTTGGTGGAGCGGCGCGAGTAGCGGCGCGCGTGGTCGACGGTTCGATTGTGGATGATGGTCATCAGCCACGGCGTAAACGGCCGCTCCGGATCGTAGGTCGCGCGCGCCGCATGCAGCGAGAGAAGTATGTCCTGCACGATGTCTTCACGGTCGGCGGGCGAAAGAAACCCCATGCGGCTTTGCAACACGCGCTTGACGATGGGAGCAACCTCCTTCAACAGCGACGCATAGGCGATGCGATCGCCGTCCTGAGCGCGCTCCATCAAGGCGCAAAACTCGCGATCCTTGCCCTCGTTCCGCCGGGCGGGCGACATTGCGAGATGCGCCGGAAATGGTTGGGCGTTGCTTGGGCTGGTGGTCTCGAGCAGGGCGTTCATGGGGTCCTCCCGCGCTTGCGGCTCAATCGGCCGCGTGACGTTCATCAGGTGCGCAGAGGATGAGGCCCATCGGGGCAAATCGGAACTATCGAATGCCTATGGTGCCGATAGCGCGCCGCTATCCTGCAGGGTGGGCCATAGCGCTGCGCTATCGACTCGCGAGCCACTCGGTATTTCAGCTTGTCGCAAGGATTCTCCATCCTGGCGGGGAGGCGCCCTGCGCGCCGTCACATCCAGAAGGAGAAACCGATGATCAAGCGCGTTTCCTACATGTTTTCCGCCCTGTTCCTGACAACCGCCCTCGTAACGTCCTATGTGGCGCTCACCAGCCCGGCGCGTACCAGCACGCCGGATGACGGGGTCCTGCGCGCGAAGAGTGTCTATCCGCTGCCTGAGACCATCGTGCGCCTGAAGCAGGACATCGCCGGCAAGGGCATCATGTTCTTCAGCGAGATCGATCAATCGAAACTCGCCGCCGGTGCCGGCATCACGTTGCGGCCGTCGGTGCTCTTGACCTTTGGCAATCCGCCGCTCGGCACGCAATTCATCACCTCCAACCAGAACGCGGGTCTTGATTGGCCGGTGCGGCTGCTGGTGTTCGAGAACGACAAGGGTGAAGTCTGGACCGCCTATACGGATTTTGGCTGGATCGCGCGGCGCCATGGAATCAAAGACCGCGACACGCAGTTCAAGACGGCTTCGGGGGTCGCTGCTTCGATCACGTCGAGCGTGACGAAGTAACAAGAATCACTGCCGGCTAACGACGCGATCAAGAGGGGCGGCCATTTTGGCCGCCCTCATTTTTTATTTCCAACATAGCGGTCGGCTATCGATTCAGAAGCAATCCGGCATTTCCGTTTGTGCCTTGCACGCGGCATCCTTCGCACAGCTGCGGCTGACCTGGGCCGGGCACCAACAAACGGAGAGATACATGTTTGATCGCATCATCAATTGCCGAAGCATTGCGCTGGTGGCCACCATCGCTGCCACGACCTCCATCAGCCTGTCGTCCGCCAACGCCGGCACATGCCCGGCCGATCAGGCCAAGGCCAATGCGCGCCAGCCGGTGACGCATGCCGCCAAGGGCGTGACCGACACGACGCTTGCCGCCATCGATCTCGAGCGGGAACTCGCGAACATCAAAGAGCGCCAGCTGCGCTTCCGGAAAATGACGATCACACCGGGTGGCATCGTTCCCTGGCACAGCCATGGCGACCGTCCGGCGATCATCTACATCGCGGAAGGCGAGGTCATTGAATATGCCAGCACTTGCGCGGTGCCGATTGTGCACAAGGCCGGCGAGGTCAGGCCGGAAACCAATCCCACGGAACATTGGTGGGAAAACAAGACCAAGAAGAATGTCGTGTTGTTCATCGGCGACGTGCTCCACGACAAAACCGACAAGAATATGTAGCCGCAAGTCCGAAAATAACATGCACCGTGGCGCTCCATCGTCGATCTGGCGTGGAGCGCCACACATGTTTTCTCAGATGTGGATGGCTCGAATGCAGACGTCTCAGGTACTCGTGCGCGAATCAACGAATTTGCAGGCCCCGCCGTCCGGACTTTGGCTGCGTACATTCGTGATCGGGCTCACCGCCTTTCTCACAGTCGTGGATCTGTTCGCCACACAGGCGATCCTGCCATCCTTGACGCGCGCTTACGGTGTGACACCGGCCGAAATGGGCGTTGCGGTCAATGCCAGCACGCTCGGCATGGCGATTTCAGGTTTGGGCGTGGCGTTGTTCAGCCGGTACATCGACCGGCGGCTCGGAATACTGTTAAGCTTGGTCGTGCTGGCGGTGCCGACGGCGCTGCTCGCTATCGCACCCAACCTCACGGTCTTTACGATCCTGCGCATCGCGCAGGGGCTTTGCATGGCGTCGGCATTTACGTTGACGCTCGCTTATCTCGGCGAAGCCTGCAACGAGAAGGAAACGAGCGGCGCATTTGCGGCCTATATCACGGGAAATGTCGCCAGCAATCTGGTCGGCCGCCTGGTGTCGGCCGCGGTGTCCGATCATCTCGGGCTTGCCTCAAATTTCTACTTCTTCGCAGCTCTCAATCTTGCCGGCGCCGTGCTCGTCTATTTTACGATCGCGCGGACGCCGCCCAGCGAAGACATGCAACACATGAAGGAGATGAGTGACGCGCCGCACCGGCCGCTCGCGGCCTGGCTTGATCACTTGCGCAATCCGTCCCTGCGCGCGGCGTTCGGGATCGGCTTCTGCATTTTATTTGCATTCATCGGAACATTTACATTCGTGAATTTCGTACTCGTGCGGCCGCCGCTGCACTTAAGTCCAATGTCGGTCGGCTTTGTCTATTTCGTATTCGTGCCTTCCGTCGTGACCACGCTGCTCGCTGGCCGTTCGGTGCAACGATGGGGCACGCGCCCGGCAATCTGGGGCGGCCTGGCATTGGCCGGCATCGGATTGCCGCTCTTGCTGGCGCCTGATCTCGCCGTTGTGCTGGCCGGGATGGTGCTGGTCGGCGTGGGAACGTTCTTTGCGCAAGCGGCCGCCACAGGCTACGTCAGCCGGGCTGCCACACAAGATCGCGGTGCGGCAAGCGGCATCTATCTCGCGTCTTATTTCTTTGGCGGCATGGTCGGCACGGCAGTGCTCGGTCAAATCTTTGACCGCGTCGGCTGGCCGGCGACCGTTGCAGGGATTGGTGTGATCATTGCGCTGGCAATGGGGCTTGCGTTTCGGCTGCGCGGTTCAACATCAATAGATCATAAGCAGTCGGCGTAGAAGGGACAGCAGAGGCGCGCGGTTAGGACTCAGGCGATCGCTCATTTCATCCAGATGTGTAAAACGACACGAAATAGACAAAAACGAGTGCATTCGCGAAGATCGCGCCAATGATTCCAAATCCGAGAACATAGAGCGACCGGTGCCCCGTGGGGTCTTGTCGGGCGCGGCCTCGAGAAATCGAGATCGACGCCTCCCAATCGCACCGTGGACGTCTGAAGATACGAGTCTTCGCAGTATCGAACGCGGGCATTCTTGGTCTCCATGTCAGGCCCTCCACCCAACAGACAGTGTTTGATTGCGTTTTATTCCGGCCCACGCCGATCTGTGCTGCAGCGACATCGATCACGATTAGTTGAAGACATGGAATATCGTGTGCCTGGATCGACTCTCTTGTACATCTTGCCACGAACCGGAAGTCATCGGGTTTGTCGCGCAGTGTGCGAAACAATGGAGAAATGAGATGTTCTTGTTTTCAAGAAGATGTCATGCCACGCATCAGCAGTTTCGCTCTTTCACACGATGTAGGAATTATTCAAACGCGGCGTAGTAAACGTAACCAATCACTAATTCAACTTTAATTCAATTTCCTGCACGTGCCTTGCGCGCACACACGTCCGGATGATTACGAGATCGAACGAGAGGCGGATTTATTCCCGATCGTCGATTGGCATCTGCCAGCTACACGAATCCGGCCGGGAATAAAATGCACCAACTCCCGATATGGCATCTGTGAGAAACCGGTCGGGGGGCAGCAGCCCTCCTGGGCCATATCAGGGGATGTGTTATGAGATTTTCAGGAAACAAGACTATTTTCTTGTGCAGCGCCGCGGTTTTGCTTGTGGCCTCAGGGGCGCAGGCGGCGGATCTCCCAGCCAAGGCTAAGCCTGTCGAGTACGTCAAAATCTGCACGATGTACGGGGATGGATTTTACTACATCCCAGGCAGCGATACCTGCATCAAGTTCGGCGGCTACGTCCGAGCCGACTACGGTTTCAATACATCAGGCGGGCGCAATCCGGCCTATGGCGGCACGCAGGGCGCGCAGGACCGTACCGTTGCCCAGTACTCGACGCGGCATCGCGGCAATCTCGCGGTGGATACGCGCACGCAGACCGAGTACGGCGCGCTGCGGACGATGACCAGCATCCACGTCCAGAACCAGGATCAAACCGAATCGTCCAACGTCTCCCGCGCTTTCATCCAGTGGGCCGGATTCACCATTGGCCACGCCAAGTCGTACTCCGACACCTGGTCGCTCGAGTCCGATTGGCATTACGCCACGCAGCAGAACCAGAGCGACACCGGCGCAAACGGCACAAACCAGTTCGCCTACACCTACGAGCTTGGCAAAGGCGTTGCTCTGAGCTTCGGCGCCGACGAGCGGCGGAGCAAGAGCGTGACCAACCTCTCAAGGCCCGATGCTCTTAGGGTCGGCGCCGAGCCTAACAACTCATTCGCGGGGCAGCGCTGGCCCGATCCGCATGCCGACTTGCACATCAACCAGGAGTGGGGTTTTTGGGCACTCTCGCTGCTCGCCCATGACGTCAGCGCCACCTCCTACACGACCACGGGCGCTGTCGGCGCCTGTCCGTCCGGAGCCCCCACCGGCGTCGCGCTGAGCACTTGCGGCCATCCCGCTGATCGGGTCGGCTGGGCGATCATGGAGGGCGGCGAGCTCAAGCTGCCGATGCTTGGACCCGGGGACCGGATCGGCTACTTCGCCCATTATGGGCAAGGTACGAGTGCCTACAGCGCCGGCAGCGTGCTCACGAGTGCGGGGCTGTTCGGGTCAGGCAACAGGGCTGCAGTCGGCTGGGTGACGGACGGCACTTACGTCAACGGTTCGCGGATCGAGCTGACGACGTCCTGGACGGCTGCGGCAGGCTACGAACATTTCTGGACACCGACTTTGAGCACGTCGGTCTTCGGCGGTTACACCAGCATCAGATATGATGGGGCGGCGAAGTCCCTTTTCGCCCAGAGTGTGTGCCCGCGTGCCGCAGCCGGCGGCCAAACCGGCTTCAATCTCGCCAGCGGACCGTGCGATCCGGACTGGCAATATCTCCAGGTCGGCACCCGCATGCAGTGGCTGCCGTCGCCGGGCTGGCGATTTGGTGTCGAGGGGGTCTACACGCGTGTTTACAGCGCGTTCGACGGGGCAAGGGCAAATCTTGCCGGCACGAACACCAGCGGCACGACCGGCGTGGTGACTGCGATCAATCCGGTGATTGGTGCTCGTCCGTCCGGGGTCTACAGCATTGGCGATCAAGGCACCTGGGCTATCGTGTTCCGCGCGCAGCGCAACTTCAATACCGCCTCCCTGCAATGAGGCATGCGGTGCCCCTCTCTCAAGCCCAAGAACTGGTGCTTGCAACGTGGATGTTTCAGCCAGGAGATACCAATGGCCGCGCGCTATGCAACGATTGCAGTTGTCTTGACATTCGCCACCACCGCCTTTGCGCAAGACTACACGACGTCTGAATACTGCGACCCCTGGTGCTCGCTGTCGTACGGCCGCGATTGCAACTATCGCACGTTCCAGCAGTGTATGGATGCGAGCCGGGGAACAACCAGTACCTGCTACGCCAATCCATTCTTGTATCTGTGCCGCCGGCCCTCGGCTACAAATCGGTCGAGCCGCCGGCGTCGCTAGCGGGCGTTAGCAGTGCGGCGCCGTCGGGAATGTGGTTTGAAATTGCGGTTCGTTTGACCCATTACCAGCGACAGGCCACCTGACAAAAGGAGAGCGGGCTTTAAGGCCCGCTCTCAGGTGCGCGTTTGGAACAAGGGATCAACACGGCAGTCCTATTTGAATGGAACTGCGCCCCTCTCGTTGCAGGAACCCCAATACCCAAGACCTCGGCTATCGCCGCCATATTCACCTTCTTGGTCTCGCGTCGGCACCCAGCACCGGCCCTGTCCCCGGATTTGCGCCTGGCCGAACGAATGGATCGGACCATTCGATTCGGTTGTAGCTTCGGCGCGAGCGCGTCGCGCGTTTTGATCCTTTGCAAAGCCAGTAGAAGCAGCACCGATTAGGACAGCAACGCAAATTGCAATCTTGGTCTTCGTGAACATTGTGATATCTCCTCGTGTGTGGATTGATGTCGCCTATGCCCACTAGATCAAGGAGAACTGCGTCCTATTCCACGTTCGCACTTAAACTATTTGGGCTGATCAAAAGAACCGGAAGTCGGAATAATTTCCTCGCTCGGCCGATTTCTCGATTACGCAATGCGGCGAAAGCGTGCGGGCCAATGTCGACAACTGCGCCGAACTCGTAGCCAAGGCCAACATGAACTCAGTCCGCTCGCAGCATCTCCTGCACCAAAGATCTGAGGAATTCATCCTAACAATTTGACCATTGGACAAAGTGCGGATCATGTTCGACACCACGTCCCCTGTGATCGAGCGCATCCGGGGTGGCAGGCTGTGTCCGCAAGCTAAGAAGGCGGGCGCACGGCATCGGCGGCATCCCCGCTCGCTGCTTGTTCGCTGGCGATCCGAGCCGTGACACCGTAATAAAGATCGTTGCGGCACTCAGCGCGCGTTTCGATCCCGAGCAGCAACCGAATTGTCAGCAGGCCAGCGGCCACGCCGACCGCGAGCGCCGCGTATCCTGGCAGCGCGTGCGGCGAGAGTATCGGAATGGCATAGAGCACCAGCGAATCATTGCCGCCATGCGCGAGCGCAACGCCGAATCCCATCAACGCTCCGCCAAAAAGATTGATGAGCCAGCTCGACCGCGGCTTCCAATCCAAGCGAAAGCTTCTGCGCTGCAGGGTCGATATCAACATCCCAGTCATCGCCGCGGCCAATAATACCCAACGCGCGGTCGCCGGCGCATCCTGCCGGTCGAGCAAGGCTTCGATGCTCTGCTGCACCGTGGTGGCGTAACCGCTGGGGCCCTGAATCAGATAGATCAATCCCGCCGCGACACCGATCAGCATAGCGGCGGTGGAGAGACGATACTGGGGGGCGAAGACCAGTTCGTGGACCGAGCGACCGCTCGGTCGCGTGAGCCACAGGCGCGCTGCTTCATAGATGACGAACGTAACAAGGGTGGCTGCGGAAAGCCCACCTACGAGCGATTCCAGTCCAGGCAAGCTCGGCGACGGCCGCGACAGCCACGCAGCGTCCAGCAGCACGACAAATCCCAAAATCCCAAGCCCAAACCCGCTCACCGTGACGGCCATGGCGACCTCGCCGTCGGCAAGCCGCGCCATGGTGGAATAGACACAGGCTCCGTTCATGGCGGCTCCAAATCCGAACACGAACCCACCGAGCATCGTCATCGTCGACAACTGCCAAGCTCCGGCCGGAGCAGGTGACGTGTGGGACAGCAGAAAAAATGGAATTGTGATGGCGGTAATCCACAGCATGGACTTACCGATGCTCGCCAGCATGAATGCCCGCCGCGAATACAAAAGCTCGGCAACCCCGCGCACGGTACAAATGCTGGCGCGATGGGCGGAAAAACCTAGAATGAACGCAAGCATTGCTGTGACTACAAGAGCGGGCATGGGGTTAACAGCCTTGTGCACATTTCCCGACGGTGGATCCCACGTTCGATCCCGAATGCGGTTGGGATTCGTCCGATACGCCACCGGCGAGTAGGTTGTTGCGCTGCGACTCGCACGTCGCGGAACAACGATGATAAATCTTCAGGCTCGTGAATTCGGAACCGACCGCAATCCGGTTGACGGTCTCCGGCCAGATAATGAGATTCGCCATCGTCTTATTTTCCCCTCCCTCCGCGAGTTTGAGACATTGCAAATGGGCGGAATAAATGGAGCCGCGCGCGCTCGCGGTTTGGCTGACCCAGACCGCACTGCAGGTCGCCTGGGAACTGAAATACATCTTGGCGGATAGCACGATCACTGGGTTGTCCGGGGCTGCGCCCGCATCCGCGACCCAAGTTCCGGTGTAACGTTCCGGGAACGAGCCGCTGCGTACAATGTCGGCGTTCGCCACGTGCGACATGACCGTGGCGGAAACTGCGAGAAGAGTAATCCTGTGCATGGCTGCCAATCCAAGAAAATTTATCCTGCCGCCTCTGCAGAGGAGATCAATCAAAGGGCGCCAAAATTCCCCGCTGATACCGGACACCAAAGATAATTTGACGAAATGCGCTCAAGTGACTGCTCTGTACCGTAGCCAATGACGCTGCCGGCTTATGTCGACAGGGACATGCCTGCTGCCCACATGGGCAGGTGACATCAGCCGGCATTGAAAACGAGGAGCATCATCCTCGTTTCAGGCTGGTGGCGTCGCATTCGTCAGGATTATTTGATTCTCGGGTTGAGAAGCTCCTGCGACCGCGGGGAATTCATATTCGCCTTGGTGATGAGACTCACACCGGTATCAATGGCGGCAGATACCTTTTCGCCCTTCGCGGCCGCGAGCGCCGTCTTGATACCCTCGTAACCCATGCGGAATGGGTCCTGTACAACGAGTGCTCCAATCGTGCCTTCCTGCACGAATTTCACGAGTTGATCATTCCAGTCGAAGCCGACGAGATTGATCGTGTCACCCGTTTGGTTCGTCTTGTGCTCGGTCAGCACTTCGGCCGCCCCTTGCGTCAAGAGCAGGTTCGAGGCGACCACGCCGCGCAGTTCCGGATGCGCGTTGATCAGCTCTACCATGATCTCGCGAGCGGTCGCCCGGCCGTCGGCGCTCTTCTCGGCGACGATATCCAGAGCGCCATATTTTGTGGCGATCTGATCCCTGAATCACTTGGCTCGCTGATCGAGCGCGGCGTTGGTGGCCGATGAAGTGATCAGCGCCACGTCGCCTTCGGCATCTGCGTAGGTCTTCTGGATCCGCTCGGCGAGAATGTCAGCAGCCACGCGGCCTGCCTGCACGTTGTCGGTTGCCACCATTGAAGTCAAAGCCATGGAATCGACCGCAGAGTCGATCGCGATGATCTTGGTCTTCTTCGCGGCCTCATCGATCGGCCTGCCGAGCGCGGCGAACTGCGCGGGCGCCACCACAATCGCAGCTGGGTTCGATGCAACAGCTTTTTGGAGGATGCTGATCTGGCCATCAAAATCGGATTCTGACTGGGGACCAAGCTCGGCAATGTTGACGCCGAAATCTTGTCCCGCCTTGCGCGCTCCGGAAAACACCGTCTGCCAGTATGACGATGTCGTATCCTTCACGATGACCGCAATTGTCGCGTTCGCCTGAGCCATGGCCGACATCCCCCCTGCGCGGCCGAACAGGCCGAGAGGGTTTGGTATGCCGCCTGAACCGGCCAACAAAAGGCCGCCGCCCCATATACCCCGCATCATTGATGCGAGGGTGTGGCGACGGCTGACGCCGTCTTCGTGATCGTCGTGGTCTTGCGCCATGATATATGTCCTCTCTGCGGAAGGCCGTTAATGGACCCACGAAGAGAAGATCGGCCGAGCGACCGATCTATTCTGCTTGCAGCGCTCACCATCAATGCGAAAAAGGAATGGCTAACCGGGGAATAAATCGGCCGCGGGCATTATTCGATTTCAGACGTAGGCTGTCCTCGCAAACATGATGGATCAGCGCCACGAGATCACAACCGCCATTTCGGCGCAATCCTCGATCTGGAAGCAGACTTGGGCCGGCCATCGTGGCTGGCGTGAGATCCGCATCAGCTTCGCACCATAGGCAACTGCCGCGGGCGTGCGAGCCCCAGCCGGGCCATCGCATTGGCAACCGCCGGCCCAATCGGCGGAACGCCGGGCTCGCCGACCCCGGTCGGGTTCTCGCCCGACTTGATGATCGCGACCTCGATCTCGGGCATCTCGCCGATCCTGAGCGACCGGTAGGTGTCGAAATTGCTTTGCTCGACGCGCCCGCCATCGCCCAGCGTCAGCTCGCCGTACAGCGCATGACCCAGGCCGTAGCCGATCCCGCCCTCCATCTGCGCGCGGATGACATTGGGGTTGATCGCGATCCCGCAGTCGACCGCCACCCAAACCTTGTGGACCTTGGGCAGCCCATCGGCGCCTTTCGACAGTTCGGCGATCTGCGCGACATAGCTGCCGAAGCTCTTGTGCATGGCGACGCCTAAGGCGCGACCCTCCTTCGGCTTGCGGCCCCAATCGGCCAGCTCGGCGACTCGGCTGAGCACGCCTTTGGCGCGCGCCTCCTTCATCAGCGCGAGCCGGCCCTTCACCGGATCCTTGCCGCCCAGCACCAGCAGTTCGTCGAGAAAGGTCTCGACCGCATAGGCAGTATGGGTGTTGCCGACCGACCGCCACCACAAGGTCGGCACGCCGTTGGTCATCATTTGCTGGCCGATCCGGAGATTGGGCCAGGCATAGCTGCTCTGCGCGGCGCCCTCGACGATCGAATCGTCGAGTCCGTCCTTGATTCCCATCGCCTCCATGGGCGTGCCGGCGAAGAAGGA
>Ga0137412_10001891_pt1 | contig 16419 bp, 8 predicted proteins | sample CZODoug2_1_16fun_FD_122160 | JGI IMG/M metagenome (GOLD analysis project Ga0137412, IMG submission 122160) | Vadose zone soil fungal communities from Angelo Coast Range Reserve, California, USA - CZODoug2_1_16fungal (Hybrid Assembly) | ecosystem: Environmental > Terrestrial > Soil > Vadose zone...
TAGGTCTTTTCCTTGACGCGATTCACGTCGAAACCGAGACCTGTTCCGGAGGTCCAATTTTCCTCTACCGAACGCACGCGCAGCATTTCGCGCCAGGATCCACTGCTGACGATTTGCGCTCGGCCTCGGGGACCGCGACGGAATTGCGCCGATATGAACTTCGCCATATCCTCGACGTCCGAAGTGACTCCCGCGGCCGCCGCCATACCACGAGCATCGACGAAGGGGAGCACCTCGCGAGTTCCGTCCGGCATTCGGCGGCCGTAGGGAACAGCCAGCCCCGCAGCGTTTTTATCTACGCTGGAGTCGTTCATCTCTAGGGGCTTGAAGATGTTGTGTTCAACGTAGTCCGCCCACCGTTCCCCGCTGACTTTCTCGACAACCAACCCAGCAACGGCATAAGCGAGATTGGAGTACTTCCACCGCACCGACGGGGCAAACGCCGCTTGTCGGTCTGCGTACAGGCGCTGAAGCTCGTCGATGGTCGGGAACTTGTACGACGACCAGTGATCTCCAGCCTCGCGCTGCAAGCCCGAACTGTGTGACAACAGCTGCTCAATGGTGATCGGACCATCGTCGTCCACAGCGGGCTTGGCCTTGAACCACGGCAGATACTTCACCACCGGATCGTCCAGGCCCAGTTTGCCCTCCTCGCGGAGTTGCATGATTGCAATGGCGGTAAACAGCTTGCTGTTGGATCCCATGCGAAACTTTGTGCTCGCCGTCATTGGCAGCTTCGCTTTGATGTCCGCGAAGCCGAAACCCTTGGACCAGACCAGTTCCTGGTCACTCACCACGCCAACGGCGATTCCCGGCAGTCCTCGATAGGCGATCTGTCCTTCAATCCAAGCCGAAAATAGGCGCTCCGCAGCGCGAATATCAGGGTCATTGGCAACGCTCGCTGCGTCGGCCTTCGGAGCTGCAGTCTCAGCGTCAAGTGGAAGCGCAAAAATGCCGAAGAGAATCGCAAGTCCCACACGGCGCGCGCGTTGGGGATTAATCAGCATAAGCAATTTCCTGATAGCTGCGGGACTGCTCGCGCGCGGCCGTGCTAGCCGTGAGCCAAAACTTTTAGCCTTCACTTTGCTCCTCCTTCGCTGACAATTGAGTGACTACATTTGCTCGAGTAAGCTTGTTGATGATTGTATATGATCAATTCCTATGGTACACCGTTGTCCGCCGTTTAAACCGGTGCACAGCGGTTCGGTACGTTCCGGCCGTGGAGGAGGACTGTTACCTACCGCTCGGTCGATGGGAGATTTCTTAAGAATGAAAAAAGGGAAGGTAATGCACTATCAGAAGACCGTACGCCAAGTTGCGCTCTCGCTTATCGGTTGCTTGACGGCCGGCGCGGTGCCGCTCATGGCTCCCAACGCCTTTGCGCTCGACGCGGCTGGCGGCGCCGAAGACCGGGACCCGGCGGCCAACGCCCAGCTCGAGGAGGTCGTGGTGACAGCACGCAAGCGCAGCGAAAATCTGCAGAACGTGCCGGCGTCGATCTTGGTGGTGAGTCAAGCCGCAATCGAGTCTCTGAATGCGAAGTCTCTCCAAGACTTGAACGGCGTCACGCCGAACGTGAGTATCGAACAAAATGGCAATGGCACGATCACTATTCGAGGCATCAGTTCAAACGCCCGAAATATCGGGTTCGAAGCGGGCTCGGCGGTATACATCGACGGTGTTTACCAGGGGCGTCCCCTGGGAAACGACCTCAACTTGGTGGACGTGAATCAGGTCGAGGTCCTTCGCGGTCCGCAAGGCACCTTGTTCGGCAAGAATACGACCGCCGGCGCCATCAGCGTGACGACCGTTGAGCCGGGTAATTCTTTTCAGGGAAGAACCGAACTTCAGCTGGGGTCGCGCAATGACCTTGAAGTGTCCAGCTACATCGCCGGCCCTCTGGTCGACAATCTCTTGGGCTTCAAGTTGTCGGCCTATCGTCGCAAACAGGATGGCTATCAGCATAATCTCTTCAACGGCGATCGTTACGGCAACCTCGACAGTGAAGGCGGACGATTCGAGTTCAGGCTCACCCCGGGTAACTGGGATATTGCGCTTCGAGGCGACGTTGCGGGAAACGACAGCCAACCCGATGCCGCGAAGGTCGTTTACGGCTTTGCCGCCGCCTCCGCGCCGGGGTTCGACGTGACGAACATGAACATCGGCTCGCGTCTACAGGTTCACGGCGAGGGCGTTTCGCTGACGGCAATCGACAACTTACCGGGCGGTTACACGCTGACTTCCATTTCCGCATGGCGCAAGTTGCACACCGACCAAATCTCCGATGACGACTTCAGCGTACTCGACGGCGTGCACCATAGATACGATGACCGAGCGCGGCAGATCAGCGAAGAAATTCGCTTCGCGTCGCCGGCCAGCGATCGATTTACCTATCTCGGCGGCCTTTATTACTTCGGTCAAACCCTCAATTCGTCTCACCCGGTTACGCTCGGCAGCGATTTTCCGGTGCAAGGCATACTGAACGACATCGTACAAACGCAGACGACTTCCTTTGCCGGATTTGGCGACGCGGCCTACCACTTCACCGATCGTCTCACGCTCGATGTCGGCCTTCGCTATACCTGGGAACACAAGAAGCTGGACTTCGTGCAAACCCCGGTGCTCGCGCTCGGGTATCCGGCATTCGATACCCAAGATCACTTAACTGAAACGGATTTTGCCCCCGTCGCCAGTTTGAGCTATCAGTTTTCGCCGTCGGTAACCGGGTACGGAAAGATTGCGCGCGGATTCAAGTCGGGCGGCTGGAATCCCGACATCACCACCACGGCAAATATTTCGTTCGGCCCGGAGAACGTCACCAGCTATGAAGCCGGCTTGCGGACACGACTGCTCGATGATCGGCTCGGCTTCAACGTCACCGTGTTCTACATGGATTACAAAGACCTTCAGGTGTCCGAATTCCTGGGCACCCTCGTCGGCTATGTAATCAAGAACGCGGCCGCCGCGAAGATCAAGGGGACAGAATTGGAATTGATCGCCAAACCCCTGTCGTGGCTCAGTGTCTCCTCTGGAGCCGCCTACAACGACGCCACCTATAGTCAGTTCAATTCCGGTACCGGCGTGAGCTATGCGGGCGAACAGCTGCAGAATGCTCCCAAGTTCAGCGGCTATCTATCCGGCGACGCACGCTTTCCCGCCGGATCGCTAGGAAGCGTGGTCGCTCACACCGACTACCGTTATCAGACGCGGGTTTTCTTCGATGACCAGCGCACCGTCACCCCGGTCGGTCCCTACGCTCAAGGTTCCTACGGCCTATTGAATGCCCGGGTCGGATTTGATTTTGTCAAAGGGCTCGAGGTATCACTGTTCGGCGAAAACCTCACGGACAAGCGCTACCGGCAGCTTCGATACCAAGACACTGTGAGTTACGGCTTGACTCTCGACATATACTCGCCACCCCGGATGTTTGGCGTTCGGTTTGACTACAAATATTGAGAGAGCGGCCTCGTGTTGACCGGAGGGCAGGCGACGCCGTTGGCCGGCTGCTCGGATCCCGCCGCGATAGCTTGCTTTACATGACAAATCATGGCCTTGTACTCGTCTGCAGCGCGTTGACTCGCGGCGAAGCATGTCTGGCGAACGAAACGAGGCTCGTCTCGCGGGATAGTCGGGCGCGCAGATCAACTTTGGCGCCCCGCGCCGCAGTTCCTACCGCCCAGACTCCTAGGGCTCCCCGGCGGGCCAGATGACGCCGCTTAGTCGAATATGATCATATTTGATCGTATCTATTGACATTTTTATCGGTTCTGAAATGATTGAACCTAAGCACCATGCAAAAGGTGCCAAAAGCGAGCGGCAATGCCGCCTTGGTCAATCGAGGGAGTCAAATACAATGGAAATCTATAGCCCGGTGCGGTCATGCGACGCCTCGAGCACATTACTGCGCGCAGCCTTGAGTGCGATGGTGGCGCTGAGCTGTATGCCCACCGTTGCTCAAAGCGCCGCTGCGGCTGCCGCCGCCGACCCAGGCGACTCGTCCTCGACCAAGCTTGAAACCATCGTGGTGACGGCAGAAAGGCGCTCGACCGACCTTCAAACCACGGCGATTGCGGCCACCGTGTTGACGGGCGAAGACCTCACGAAGCTGAACGTCAACACCGTCGACACCCTCGCGTTCACGACGCCGTCCCTGACGGTCCAGAGTTCGGGCGAGAACGCGCTGATCAATATCCGCGGCATCGGCAAGAGCGACGGCGGAGCGCAAGATTCCTCGGGCGTTCTGATCTATCGCGACGGTGTGTCGACCACGCCGAACGGCCTCATTTCGGACGAACCTTACTACGACATCGAAAGTGTCGAAGTCCTGCGCGGTCCGCAAGGCACGTTCGCCGGCCAGAACGCGACCGGCGGCGCGATCTTCATCAATGAGACGAATCCATCGCTCACTCGATTCGGCGGCTGGGTGGAGGGCCAGTATGGCAACTACAATGACGTGCGCATCCGCGGCGCGTTGAATATTCCATTGAGCGACACCTTGGCCATACGGCTGGCAACCGACAATGAGAACCGCGAGTCGTTCTTTAATATGTCGGGGCCATGGACGGGCAACCCCGGCAAGATTCATGAAACGAACTGGCGGCTGAGCACGCTGTGGCAGCCGACGGACGACTTCAAGGCGGTCCTCAAACTCGACTACAACTATATCGATCATGGGGGGTCGCCGGCGGGACCGTTCAACGGCACCACCGACAATGTTTTCAATGTGGCGTCGGATGCGCATCTGGCGGGTTTGGAGCGCCAATACCGCATCGTTCTGCAGCTTAGCCAGAGATTCGCCGACGGCATTACGTTGAAGTCGATTTCGGGCTACCAGGACGGACGGCTGTCCTATTCCCTCGACGCGGACGGTACGGCGACGCCGCCACCGCTCGGCCTGAGTCCCGAAGTATTCATCGCCCGCGCCGCCGATCGTACGGTGTCGGAAGAGATCAACCTGGTATCCGCGGACACGGGGCCCTTCACATGGGTAGTCGGCGGCGTCTATCAGGACGACGATTTGAATACTCCGCAATTCATCTTGTCGCTGGCGCCTGGCGGCACGGCCACCACCGGCCTTACGCTCAACGGACTCGAGGACATCGCGGTCAGAAAGAGCTGGGGCATTTTCGCCCAGGGGGGCTATCAGATCACCGATGCCCTGAAACTACAGCTCGGCGCGCGCTATTCGGAGACGAGCTTTACGACCTCCAGTATCGCGCAACTCCTGTTCTTCGGCACACCGCTCCAGACCCAAACCTTGAGCGATGCGAAGGAGAGCGATTCGCGTTTGACCGGCAAGGTCAACCTCGACTACACGTTGAACGAAAACAACTTCCTGTATGCCTTCGTGTCGACAGGTCACAAGGGCGGTGGCATCAACAGTAATGGAGCGGTATTCCAGGCAGAGAACGTCACCGACTATGAACTTGGCTGGAAGGCTAAATTTTTCGACGGTCATGTCCGCACTCAATTCGGCGGCTTCTACGAGCGCTACACGAATTTCCAGCTGGCGGTCTTCGACCCGATTCTGGGCGCCGGACGGGACATCAACGCAACCGGCATCACCACCCTGAAAGGAATCGAGGCACAGATGCAGGCGGCGATCGGCGGCCTGTCCTTCAATCTCGGAACATCCTATGTTGCGAGTTCACTCGGCAACTTCTCCGCAATCGATTCCCGCGACATCGCCCTCGGCGTCCAGTCATTGACCGGCCGACCGCTGCCCAATGCGCCCTTGTGGACGGCGCAAGCGGGGGTTGAGTACGCCCTCGCTCTCGGAGCCCGAGGGAAACTCACGCCGCGCGTGGACTACGGCTTGGTGGGTTCTCGCTGGGCGACGGCATTTCAAGTTGTTCCCGGCGATTTTCTCGCCGAGCAGAACATCTTCAATGCGCAGCTCAAGTACGATCCAACCGACAGTTTGGCGATCACGGCCTTTTCCACCAATCTCACGAATCAGCACTACGTGACGCTGCAGTTGCTCGGCAATCTCGGCATGCCCGGCCCTCCGAGGCAATTCGGAATTCGAGTGAGCAAGTCGTTCTGAGGCCGCCACCATGTCTTTGACATTCACCAAGCTCAATGCGGCGTGCGCCCTGATGACGCTGGCCGCGGCCGCCTCCTCGCAATCTCAGGCGCCCGCTGCCGGCGAGGCGCAAACTGACAAGCCGCTACCGCTGCGCGCGTACGTGCCATCGACCATTTCGCCCCAGGCCGCGGCGATCTTTGGCGCCTATAAGGCCTTCATACTGGCGCCACAGCCCGCGCCGCCCAAAACCCAGGCGGATTTTGACGCACTCTATCAAATGGCCGAACAAAGAAGCCTTCCGAGATCGGAGGCGCTGGTCAAGGAACTGCAGCCCGTCATCGCGGAGCGCGTCATCGGGGGCACCACGGTTTACGAAGTGCGCCCCAAGAATTATCGGGACGACGGAACCTTGCTGATCGACGTGCACGGCGGCGGCTTCGTCACCGGTAGCGCGCGTTCGAATCTCGGCGGTGTTGCCCGGATGGCGGAGGCGACCGGCAAGCGAGTCTTCGCCGTCGAGTATACGGTCGCGCCGCGTGGACGTTGGCAATTAGTCACCGATCAGGTAGCGGCCGTTTACAAGGGTCTCCTCGACGAGGGGATCAAGGCCAAACACATCGGCATGACCGGCGGCTCCGCCGGAGGCAACATCGTCGCCGCGACCACGCTCAAGATCCGGGATCGCGGCTTGCCCATGCCTGCCGCGCTATTGCTGATTTCTCCCATGAGCGACTTTACCGAAGGAGGCGACACTCGTACGACTTTGGCGGATGCCGATCCGGTGCTGCACCCGGAGCAGGTCCGTCCCGGACTCGACGCCTATGCGGATCCAGCCGATCAGAAGAATCCCTATGTCTCACCGGTCTACGGCGATTTCACCAAGGGCTATCCCCCCACCCTGATCCAGGGCGGCACCAAGGAATGGCTGCTGAGCGACATGGTTCGACTGCAGCGGGCGATCAAGGCCGCCGGCGGCAACTGCGATCTCGAAATCTACGAGGGCATGCCGCACGGGTTTCCGGGAATCATGGTGGACGCTCCGGAAGGCAAGGAAGCGAAGGCGGAGCAGTTGACGTTCTGGAAACGCTACCTCCCCGCCGCGAAGCCCTAGTCGGACCAGCGTCCGTCATCCCGCCTCGGTTCCACGGCGGCGCCGCTATCGCGGAGCCGCACCTCGCCGCTCGCCCGCGCCGGCACCGCAGAGATAATTTCGAGCCTCATCCGGCGAGCCCTTGCCGATCCAATGAGCAACCTTGGGGTAGGCGCAGAGCGGGCGCGTGGACAGCGGATCCCCGGCCGGCATTCCGGTCAATGCGGCGATCGGCTCGGCGTACCGCGAGGCAACAATCGATTCGGGCGCGTGGTTCTTTTCGCGCCATTGCTCGATCGCCTCCACCGTGTCGAAGGTATTGGGACCGGGACCCCCGGAGCAATGCATCATTCCCGGCGCCATGAACAGGCGAACGAAGCGCTGCGCCTCGTTCGTACCCATTTTCTTCTGGATATCTCGATAGTATTGGATGGTGCCCCAGGGCGTGATGGCCGCGTCGGCCCAACCCTGAAAGAGAATGAGTTTACCGCCGCGCGCCGCAAAGGCGGAAAGATCAGGATTGTCCGAGTTGATGATGGGGCCGAGTTCCGCATCCGTGCGGGCGACGTCCCTGACAAAATCGAAGGTACGGAAATCCCAGTTCGGATCGGCCACGACGAAGTCACCGAAGAACTGATTGGCGAATTGACTCTGTGCCGCCTTCGGCTCGGTGATCCATGAGTCCCAATTGTGGGCGAGACCCTCCGAACCCGCGGGAAACCCGGGATAGATGGATTTGCGCGTGCGTGGATCAACCGGGCCGCCGTAGATCTTGCGCAGGGCATCGACCTGCGGGTGCGTCAGGCAATCGGGCCCGTCGGCCGATTTGCACATGAGAACTCCGGGATCGAAATGGCACGTCGCGGGGTCATTGACGATGCCGTCCTTCACGCCATCGAGCGAGTCGCATTTGGCGAGCACAGCCTTTTGAATGATCGCGAGCTTGCTCTGGGGAATCCGGCTCTCCGGTTTGTCGAAGAGAGCTTTTTCGTTCCACATGAAGCCCGCCATGACGTGCGTCCACGCATTCGCAGGTGCGCCGGCGATGATGCCGTCATAATCCGCCGGGTACCTTTGAGCCTCCATCAAGGCTTCGTGGCCGCCATTCGAGCAGCCTCGGAAGTAGGAGAATTCCGGCGGCCGGCCGTAATAAGCCGCAATCAGCGCTTTGGCGAATTCAGCCGTGGCATGATCGGCGCGATACGCGAAGTCCTTGATCTTTTCAGGGTGGCCGATCACCCAGCTGCCGTCGACGACGAGCGAAGTGATTTCATGCCCAAGATCGTCGCCGGCTGTCGCATAGCCGCGCGCCAGCGCCCCACGCATGTCGAGCGCCGGTCCGGCGACGGAACCGCCGAAGCCGCCATTGCCGCTGCCGAGGAATTTTCCATTCCATTTCGCCGGATCCGGCAACCAGACTTCCGCCATGATCGCGGAATCAGACGAAGGAGTGAGCGTGACGGCGACGCGGCAAAAATCAAACGGGGCGACCAGCGAAAGGTGGAGGAGGGCGAATTCGATGGTCGCCTTTCCCGCCACAGCAACGGCGGAAGTGATCTTCCCGTCGGTCAGGGGAAATTTGCCGAGATCTTCGCAGGACGCCCGGGCGGCGGATGCGAATGAAAGTGAAACAAGCGCGAGAGCTCCCGCGAACAGAGATCCACGCAAGGTGGGCGATGCGATGTTCATGGTCCGACGCACGATAATTCTCCTCAATCGCCCCAACCGCTGAATGCTCTCTTGAACGCCGACTGGATTCTTGCGAGCCACAGCAGCCAACGCACCCGCTTCTCCTGCCAGTCGAGTTTCGCCGCCGCGAGCCCGGGCACGACGTGAGCGCCGCGATCGCTGAAGACCATCCACGAATCGCTGCCTTGAGCGTAGGCGGGCCAGGGATCGGCACCGGCGCAGGACGGCCGGCCGCTCTTGGCGAAATTCACCCAGCACGCATGGATCATCCCTTCCATGGCCTCGTCGGCGGGCGTCGCCGGCGGTCCGCCATCCGGCCGATGGGCGAAGGACCCGAACACATAGAAAACGTCGGAGCCGTGCGGCGCGCCCCGATTGCTGGGGCGGCGCGCCTGATCGATGTAATCGAAATAATAGAGGTAGGCCGGCTGGCGGCGCCAAGACAGGCCCGCGATCCAGCGCGCGGGAGCCATCGCCAGAGAGTCCCGGAACAGGGCGCGCACCAAATCATCGTCGCTGATGTGCTCGCCGTAAACTTTTCTGGCTTCCGCCAGCGTCGACTGCAGGGTGGCCTTGGCGCGGGCTACGCCGTCGCCGTGGTCGAGCAACGAATCCTCGCCGCTGTTGACGCCGATGATGAGGGGGATGTCCGCCGCCCGCCCCGCCGCGAACGCGACCGTCGGCGCCTCGTCGAGGAGGCGGCCGTCGACCATGCTGCTGCAGATCGGGTCCAATGATTTCAGCTTGTCGATCGACAGCGAGCGCAACTGCTCGGCCGTGGCGGCGGCGCCCGGCAGACCGGCCTTGGTGGCCATTTCGACGCCGCATTTCTCGGCGTCCTTGCGGTAGGACGGAGGAAACCAGCCGCCACCGGACTCGACGATCGCCTTGTGGAACAGAGGCAGCGCCCGGGGCGTCGTCATCAATACCAGCGTATCCAATGCGCCCGCGGACTCGCCGAACAAGGTTACGTTGCGTGGATTCCCGCCGAAGGCGGCGATGTTCCGCCGCACCCACTCCAAAGCGGCGATCTGATCCATGAGACTGTAAGAGACCAGCGGTTCACCGGCGGCGGCTGCTCGGGTCAGCGCAGGATGAGCGAAAGACCCTAGATGCCCCAGCCGATAGTTGACCGTCACCAGCACCACGCCGTCGCGGGCGAAACTCGTTCCATCGTAGTAGGGCAGGGAACCCGCTCCCATGCGTCCCGCGCCGCCGTGGATCCATACCATCACCGGCGCATTCGCGGCACCTTTGGGAGCCCACACGTTGAGCGTCAGGCAATCCTCGCTGGTAGGCTCGGGCGCGGCGCCATAGCGGAGAATATCGGTCACGCCTGGCGGCGCGAATTGCGGACATGCCGGACCGTATTCGGTCGCTTGACGAGGCTGCGTCCATCGCAGCGCCGGTCGCGGCGGCCTCCAACGCTGCGCTCCCACCGGAGCGGCGGCATACGGCACGCCCTTGAACGTTCTGACGACCGCGTCGCTCGCGCCGATCAGGACGCCGGTGTCGATGGAGACATGATCGAGATCGGTACCACGGACGGGACCGACGAGTGCGGTCAACGACGCGATGGCGACGAGAGCAGCGCGGCGCCCGCCATCGACCGCGATCATCGATCCGCCAGTATCGAATGAGGCAGGGTCACCGTACCCTGGAGGGCAATCTGCTCGCTCGAATCTCCCACGAGAATTTGGTAGGTACCTGCTTCTGCGCGCCATCGCCCGGCAGGCACGTCGTAGAACGCGAAGGAGCGTACGTCGAGCGGCAAAACCACCGTACGCGACTCACCCGGCTGCAAGCTCATCTTCGCAAATCCCTTCAACTCTTTCGGCGGGCGCGGCACGCGGGCACCGGCCGGGACGATGTAGAGCTGAGGCACGGCCGCGCCCGCGCGCACGCCGGTGTTTTTCACGATGAACGACGCTTCGTACAGGCCGCCGGATGGGCCGTTGGATGTCTTGAGCGTAAGCTCGCCATAGCCGAATGTCGTGTATGAGAGTCCATAGCCGAATGGAAACTGCGGCTTGATGTCGCGCCGCTCGTAGCCGCGATAGCCGACGAAGACGCCTTCCTCATAGCTCACGCGGTTCGTTCCGGGCTGCGGGTAGTAGCTGTCATGGGCGGGATTGTCTTCCCAACGGCGTTCGAAGGTTGCCGGCAGGTGCCCGGACGGGCTGACCGAGCCGAACAACACCTTGGCAAGCGCGTTGCCGCCTTCCTGACCGAGATACCACGACTCCAACAATCCTGGCACCTGCTCGAGCCAGGCCGTCATGTCGACCGCGCCCCCGGAGTTGACGATCACGACGCAGCGCTTGTTGGCGGCGCAAACCTTGCGGATCAGCTCGTCCTGTCCGGGCGGCAACTGGAAGGTCCGATCCCAGTCCTCCGCCTCGCTTGCGGCGTCGAACCCAACCGCGAGGATCACCGCGTCCGCCTGCGAAGCGGCTTGCACCGCGGCCGCATCGGCCCAGTCACCCTCGTGCACGATTGCCATTCTCACGCAGGGTAGAGGACCATCCAAACCGCCTGCTTCGGCCCGATGCTCAAGAACGATTTTATGCGGCCGCAACGTCAATGCAAGCCGCGTCGCTTCGAGCGGCGCGGTCTTGCGAGTCCATCGGTCGGCAATCAGCTTGTCGTCGACATACAACCGATAGCCGATCCCGTGCCCAAAGCCGCTGACTTGAACGACGAGATCGTGATCTCCCGCGCGGGTGGGCGTGTAGTAACCCGTCCAACGCGCCGACGTCTCGCGCCTAGGCGTCAGCGCGGCCGCATTGAGCTCACGGTCACCCGATGCCAGTGCGGTGAGGTCGAGCGGCGTCCCTTGATCGATGTTGCGGTCGACACGCCTGCTCGGCGTGCCGGCGAGTTCCATATTGTCGAATGATTCGACCTGCAGCCCGGCTCGATCGCCGCCCGCTTCGGTCGAGAACCGAGTGGCGGCTGCGAGGCGCTGCAGGTCCGCGATGCCGCGCGAGTAGTGCAGCTCGACGTCGGTTCCGAGTTCGTCGCTCAGGCCCTCCAGCAAACTGGTGGCGTGGAACGGTACCACCGTTACGCTGCCGCCGCCGTGGGGCACCGCCGGGTAGGCGTTCGGTCCGATCACGGCAATCGATCGCATGTGGGATCGGTCGAACGGCAGCACGCCATCGGCATTCTTCAGCAGGACGATACCCTCGAGCGCGGTTTGCAGTGCCGCTGCGCGACCTTGAGCGTTGTAGCGAGGGATGGATGCATCGAGTTGCGGACGATCGAGCCAGCCGAAGCGCGCTGCCGTGCGCAACAAGCGCCGCACCTTGTCGTCGACCGAGGCCTGCGAAACCCTTCCGTCTTTGATCAGCGGCATGAGGGCGGCCCGATTGAAATATTTCCCTGAGGGCATTTCCAGATCGAGCCCGCCGCTGGCGGCGGCCAGCGCGTCGTAGGTCGCATCCCAGTCGGACATGAGAACGCCCTTGAAGCCCCACTCGTTTTTGAGCACATCGACGTTGAAAAACCGATTCTGGGTCATGTGCTCGCCGTTAACGAAATTGTAGGCATCCATGACTGCCCCGACGTTCGCTGCCTTTACCGCGCCCTCGAAGGCGGGAAGGTAGATTTCGCGAGCCGTCCGTTCGTCGATGATCGAGTCGCTCGTGTGGCGAGCATATTCGGAATTGTTGCCGAGGTAGTGTTTGATGGTCGCCGCCACACCCTGGCTCTGCACGCCCTCGATGAACGGCACGGCGATGTGCGCCGCGAGATAGGGGTCCTCGCCGAGATATTCGAAGTTGCGGCCGTTGAGCGGCGAGCGATAGATGTTCACCCCGGGGGCGAGGTAGAAGTGAACGCCGCGGGCGCGCGCGTCCCGGCCCATTTCCTTGCCGACGCGCCGAGCGAGCTCGGCATTCCAGGTCGCAGCGAGCGCGATGCCGCCGGCGATCACAGTCGTCCTCGTGAAGTTGCGCACTCCGAATGGGCCATCGGCCGCCGTCAACGCCGGCACGCCCAGCCGGGGCACACCCCGCACCACGAACATGCTCACTCCGCCCAGCAAGTCGACCTTCTCCTCGAGCGTCATTTGACCGAGGAGCGAGTTGACGCGAGCGTCGATTTCACCGTCTGTGGGCGCATTCTGCCGAGCCGCGAATGCCGACACGGGCAGAATTGCCAAGATGGCGAAGATCAGTTTTCGCATCGTCACCCCCTCCCTCCGTGCCAGGCGGAGATTTGCCGCGCGGCTCAAACGTGCTGATGATTCTCCACTGTCAATCAACATCAGTCAAATTCATTCAAAAAGATTCGACCTCGCAGGATCGCCGGCGAGGGGAATCGGAGATGAGGGAGGGAGATAAGGATGTGGAGACGGGTCTGGGGAGATCGCGCCGCAGGGCGTTTAGTCAGTTCACGCCGAGCCGCCGCGCGCATCATCGGTATCGGTCTTCGCCACAATGACATTCACGCCGGCGCGCCGAATCGGCTCCAGGTCGGACTCACGCGCCCCATCGTCGGTGATGAATGTCGATACCGTCTCCAAAGGCAACACGACGATCGACGAATGTTTGCTCAATTTGCGGCTGTCCGCCATCACGATCACCTGTTCGGTGCGCTTCAGCAGGCGCGCCTCCGCCTGCACGATGAGCGGATCAGCCTCCATAACGCCGTGCCGATTGATTCCGTAGCAGCCCATGAAGGCCTTTCGCGCCCAAAAGTGCGCGGTGGCGTCATGCTCGAAGGGGCTTAGGATAATGTTCTGTTCGCGAAAGACCGTGCCGCCGGGCATGCTGACCCTGTTGCGGCTGGTGGCCAACAGCCGCGTCACGATGGGCAGAGAGTTCGTCAAAATATCGATCTGGCGGGCGGCGAGGAATTCGACCAACGCGTACGTCGTGGTGCCGCCCGTAATGAGGATGCTGTCGTTGTCGTCGATGAGACCGCTTGCAGCCTTGGCGATTGCCCGCTTCTGAGCGACCGCGACTTCCTCGCTCATGGCAAACGGCATACCGACCAAGTGCGCTTCGAAGCGCGGGTTGATTGCTTCCGCGCCCCCGCGTACGCGCCGCAGCTTGCCTTCCTCGGCCAGCGAGGCAATGTCGCGGCGGACGGTGGCGTCCGAACTGCTCAACAACTCCACGAAATCGGTGACGCCCACGATCGAGCGTTCCTCCAAGAGGCGCAGGATCATCCGATGACGTTCCGCTTCCAGCACGGCCATCCCTTTAGTTACGGCACTTCGGGCAGTATAGATCATTATTGGTCAAATCAACGCGTATGCCCTCTGCGTGGATACGGTTGCCGGTGCCGATGACCACCGTCGCGATGACGAGGAGCGATACTCCCAACCACACGGCGCGCTTTGTGCCGAATCGGGAGGCCGCCCATTCCTTGAGCACGAATCCCCATATCGTCGAGAAGATGATGATGCTGGCCATGTGCAGCGTCCAACTCGAGAATGCAAAGCGACCCATTTGACTTTCGCCCATGGTGTAGAAGAAGAACTGGAAATACCAAGCCGTGCCGCCGAGCGCGGACAACAAGTAGTTATAGAGCAGAGGCGGCGGGCCGCCAGCCGCTTCGGGCGACGGGCCCCCGCCGCCGATCAATTCACGGGCGGTACCGTTTCTCACGATCAGATACACGCACCACGCCAGATTGGTGGTGAAGCCACCGGCCAACACGACGCAGAGCACGGGCAGGCCCTGGTTCAAGGGCGACGTGCCGGCGGCGAGGGTGAGCGCGCGAATCGGTGCACCGGCGTCCAAACCGAATGCGAAGCAGCTGCTCATGATTCCCGAGAACACAGCGACGAGCGTGCCGCGCTTGAAGTCGAATTCTGCGATGCTGGTCCGAGCCTGCTCGGAGGTGAGTTCGCGCTCCTTGCTGCGTCCCGCGTTACCGACCACTATCACGCCGAGCAGCGCGAGCGCGATACCCGCAAAGGTGATCCAGCCGCCGCGCGATTCGGCCAATGCACCGATCGTGCCGTGAAAGATCGGCGGTGCGAGAGTGCCAATCACCATGGTGAGGCCGAGTACCGTGGCCATTCCCAATGACATGCCCAAGTAACGCATGGTCAGACCGAAGGTGAGTCCTCCGAATCCCCACAGAGCTCCCCAGAACCAGCACCATGCCAAGGTGCTGCGGGGCGCCGACTCCAGTACTTGAAGCAAATGCTCGGTGCGAAGCAGCGCGAACATCCACGGAGCGATGACCCAGCTGAAGACACCGCCCACGATCCAGAAGATCTCCCAGGACCACCGGCGGACGCGCCGGTAGGGCACGTAGAAACTGGCGCTTGCGAGACCGCCGATCCAGTGAAACATCACGCCGAGCAGGGGATTCGGTGTCATCCCACGCGCTCTGCGGCTGCGCGCCAACGGGCGCGATATGCCGACATGTCGACCGCCAGAGGGGGAACTCGCCGCAACGGAGCGGTTTCGGTGCTCTTGACATCGGCCAGACGCAGGGCGCCTCGCGCGACGCCGTTTTCCTCGGAGCCGACCAATACATGCATCGCAGGGCGCAAGTTGGCGAGAGCTTGCACGAACACCGGGGCCGCCGAGAATCTTCCATCAACGAGCACGGTATCGGTACTGCCGATCAGATCGAGAGAGGCGTCGGCGAGCATTGCGGCATAGAGATGCGCGAGGGGTAGCGGATTATCGGCGTTCGGCCGGGTGCGCGATTTGGCAATCGGGAACGGTCCGACGCCCGGGATGCACGGCGGGATGATCATCTCGCCGGCTTCCACGGCCTTGATGGCGGACGAGAGTTGGCTCGCGTCCTCGGAGGACGCGCTGGCCCGCGCGTCCCTGCCGGCCAAGATTTCGATTTCGCGGCCTCCCATGAACCGCGAGGAGGGAATCGGCGTCCCTGAAACATCGACGTTCACGAGGCAATCCCGAGTCTCCGACAATGCCGTGATCTGGGGAGCGTGAATTCCCGAAGGCGCGCGCATTGCCACGAACCAGGTTCCCGTGGACAGAATCGTCGCATCCCGACCCGCGATTTGCGGATGGTTTCGCGCGTTCAACAAGGCCGCGTTCGAATCATGCATGCCGCAATACACCGCCACCTTTCTGGAAAGACCGGTGGCCCCGGCCCACTCCGGCTCGAGGGTGCCCAGGACGGCATTGGCGGTCATCAGCGGCGCGAGGCGCTCGGCCCAACCGCGGCCAACCGCGAGGCGCGAGGGGGCATGGTCGTAGGGTCGCCACAAGTCACTGTGGCAGCCGAGACTGGTGACTTCCGCCGCCGCGACTCCGGAGAGGAGCCACGCCCAATATTGCGCCCAGGGAACGATTTGGCCGTCCCGAAAGTCCGCGGAACGCAGCGTCTCGAGCCAATGCAGCTGCATCCCGATATTGAGGCCGGCGGGCAGCGCAGGCGATCCGGTCGCGCCGAAGGGATCGCGCTGCCGGTCGTACGCAGCACGGTCGGCGCTCACTCCGGGCCATTCATAGTCGAGGGGCGCGCGCTGCAGCCGGCCCCCGCGAATGAGAGCGACGCCGGCGCCGTGCGCCACCGGTACGATTGCGGCCACCGGCCCGAGCCCGGCGAATTCCGACAGCGCAACCCGCAACCAGCGCTCGATTCCTGCGGCGTCCAGGGTGAGGTTGTT
>Ga0137412_10001894_pt1 | contig 16414 bp, 14 predicted proteins | sample CZODoug2_1_16fun_FD_122160 | JGI IMG/M metagenome (GOLD analysis project Ga0137412, IMG submission 122160) | Vadose zone soil fungal communities from Angelo Coast Range Reserve, California, USA - CZODoug2_1_16fungal (Hybrid Assembly) | ecosystem: Environmental > Terrestrial > Soil > Vadose zone...
GCAACGCAGCGAATCAGTTCACTGCGGAATGGGATGCACAAGAATTGTCTATTCGGTACGTATCGGGCCTCCGCAACTAGAAGTATTTTCCTTTCAGCTGCTTCGCGATACCCTGCAACCATCCGAATTGACAATTTCGAGGCTTGATTTGCGCGTCCGGCGAGCAACTCAAAGTTTCCTCGTCCGTGGGTGTTGCCGCCACTTTCGTCCAAGCCCGATGAGGCCGAGCGCTGCACCTGCGACCACGAGAGCAATAATCCAATCCGTAGTGTTCGATTGAAGCTCCTTTATCGCGGCGGCCGAGTGTCCATTCGCGGGATCCAGCTTGACTGCGGTCTGGTAACTGCCGATGGCGAGGTCCCGTTCACCGTTCTGCTGATAGGCCTCGCCTAAGCTGTCGAAGGCGTTAGAAGATGCCTGATGCTCGGTTGCATTCAATTTAAAAATCGCCACCGCGTCGCTCACTCTCTTGTCTGCGTAAAGCAGTTGGTATCCGAGAGTATTCAACTCAGTCTCCCCCAAGTCATAGTCGGCGCTCTTCGCATTCTTCAAATTGTTGTACGTGTGAATCGCAGTCTGGATTCCCGAATCGTGGATAGTCTGGTAAAGTTTCTCGGCGCCGGACTGCCTAGGCAGAACGTACGGCTTATCCGCGAGGATGTTCTGGATAGCGGCGCTTATTTCCAGTCGTTTACTGTTTCCTTTGTTCGTCAGTATGATGACTGTAAGTCGGTCGGTGAGCCGTCGCCCGATAAATGCTCTGAATCCCGCCTGACTTCCTTGGTGCCACAGGTACTTCGAAGTCTCCGAGCTCTGTTGCTTAGGCAGGGGCTGGTTGCCCGCCTCTCATTGGTTGCAGACGTCACGGTAAGCATATGGGAAATGCTCAGCCCTGCGCATGGAGCAAACTATGCGCATAGAGAACGCAGAATTGTTTGAATCACTTGAGCTACCGGGGAAGCGTTAAGGCGGGGCCTTTTCGATCCACGAACAAATTCAGTCTAGCGAACGGCAGCTCGCGGTGTCAACGAAGCTAATAGAGGTTTTGACACTCTCGCGATCGAGATCCGTGCTCGTACAACGCCAACATTCGCAGCTTGCTATCTGCGCAACCAAGTTCTTGCGTTTGACACCACTTGCCTGCACACCTATAGTTGCCCCCATTTCCCCAAGGGAAATCCTGCTTGCTCCAGCGCCCCTTTCACCTCGACGAAAATCAAACCACGATCCGTCGCGAACTCCTCGCCGGTCTAACCACCTTTATGACCATGGCCTACGTGGTCGTCGTAAATCCCCGCATCCTCGCCGAAGCAGGCATGCCCGTCGAAGGCGTCCTCTTCGCCACCTGCGCATCGGCCGCCATCGCCACGTTAATCATGGGTCTCTGGGCCAACTACCCCATCGCACTCGCGCCGGGCATGTCTCTCAACGCCTACTTCACTTACTCCATCGTTATCGGCCGCGGCATCCCCTGGCAGACCGCTCTCGGCGTAGTCTTTCTCTCCGGCTTACTCTTCCTCCTTCTCACCCTCACGAACGTCCGCGAACAAATCGTCAACGGCATCCCTGATTGCCTAAAGCACGGCACCGCGGCAGGCATCGGCCTCTTTATTGCGTTCATCGGGCTTCGAAACGCAAAAATTATCGTCGCCAATCCCACCACCTTCGTAGGTCTAGGCAAGGCCTCCGACCCGCAAGTCCTCCTGGCTGCAGCAGGCCTGATCCTCATCGCCATCCTGATGGCCAGACGCATCGGCAGCGCCATCCTCATCGGCATAGTAGCGATCGCCTTGGCCGGCATCCCCCTGGGCCTAGCCCACTGGCCCAGCCACTTCTTCTCCCTCCCACACCCCGGCGGCACCTTCCTCAAGCTCGACTTCCGCGCCGCCGCCAAAATCGGCCTGGGCGAATTAATCTTCGTCTTCTTCTTCGTCGACCTCTTTGACAACGTAGGTACCTTGGTCGGCGTCTGCGAACAAGGCGGCTTCCTCCGCGACGGCAAGCTCCCCCGCGCCAGTCGCGCTCTCCTCGCCGACGCCTTCGGCACCATGATAGGGGCCCTAACCGGTACTTCCACTGTTACCAGTTATATCGAAAGCGCCGCCGGGGTCGCCGCCGGAGCCCGCACTGGCTTAGGCAATCTGGTCATAGCCGCATTCTTCCTGGTCGCCGTGTTCTGCGCTCCACTCGTAGCCGCGATCCCCGCCTACGCAACAGCCCCCGCCCTCATCCTTGTCGGTGCGCTGATGTGCGGCGCAGTCGCCCGCGTCCGGTGGGATGACTTCAGCGAAGCCTTTCCCGCCTTTATGACCCTGGTCGCCACCCCCCTCACCTTCAGCATCGCCACGGGCCTCAGCCTCGGCTTGCTCTCCTTCACTTTCATCAAAGTCGGCACCGGCCGCCACCGCGAAATCAGCCCGCTCATCTGGATCCTCAGCGTACTCTTCCTCTTCCGCTACGCCTTCCTCGGCTCCGAATAAACGAAAGCGCCCGGCTCTTCCGAACCGGGCGCTTCTCTTTCCTATGTTTCGCTAATTAAACGCGTGGTTTCTTAAATCACGGCTGCATCGGTGCTTTCGACTTTGCAGCTTCCATCTTGCTCTTCAACTCGGTCTGTTGGTCGGGTGTCAGCACCTCGTTCACCTTGGTCATGGACGCTCTGTAATTCTTCAGTTTCCATGTCCGCCGCTTCTCACTCCTCGCGGAGTGCTGCCGTCGGATCAAGACTTGCAGCTCGCCATGCGGGCAACCAGGACGCCAACGCAGCGATGAAGAGGAATACCATCGCCATTATCGCAAAGGTTGCGGGGTCGGTGGTCTTAACGCCCACCAGCATTGTGCTCATCCCGCGTGTGAGGACAAAGGCGGCGATTAGACCGCCAGCGACGCCGATCGTTGTAAGTCGCAGCCCCTGCCCTACGATCAGCTGGAAGATTTGGCCAGGCTTGGCGCCCAGCGTCATGCGAACGCCGATCTCGGCGGTACGCTGCCGCACGACCGTCGCCAGCACGCCATAAAGCCCTACGCCCGCGAGCAGCGCGGCGATCATCGCAAACACTCCGATCAGCAATAGTGAAAAGCGTGTGCCTGCTTGCGCCTTTTCCATTACCGCATCCATCGGCTGCAAGTCGGTGATCAAGAGATGCGAGTCGAATCCCTTGATCGCGCCACGAATGTCGTTTGCGTATTTCGATGGATCGGAGCCGATGCGAAGTGCCCAGTGATCGGTGGCCCCTGAGCCCACGTAAGCGTCGGTAAAGTAGACTTGCTCGCGGCCGGGCTCGCTCAGGGACACACCCCGCTCGTGGGCGACTACGCCAATGATCTCGACCCATACGGGTTCCGGCGTTTGAATGCGGATGAGAATGCGCTTGCCGATCGCGGACTGTCCCGGATAGGCACGACCAGCAAGAATTTTATCCACGACAGCATAAGTGCGGCCAGGCTGGTTGTCGTCGTCAGTGAAGGTGCGGCCCTCCAGTAGATTTGTGCCCATGGTTTCGAAGTAGCCCGGAAGCACGATCAGCGGATCGACTGCCTTATATTTGCTGGCGTCGGCGAGCGCTTCTTCAGTGCCCCAGCGAATCGGGCTGAAGCCACCCGTCAGCGGAAATGGATTTGAGGCAGTTACGCTTTGAACGCCGCGGATAGCGCGCAGGCGCTCTTCGAGCTGCCGGGTAGCCACGGCCCGTTCTTCCGGTTTCTGCAGAAATCGATCGGACTGGACTTGAAAGGTGAGCAGGCCATGAGGGTTGAATCCCGGATCGATGCGCTGTAATTCGAGGAAGCTGCGGACCATAAGCCCGCAGCCGATGAGGAGTACATAGGCGAGAGCGACTTCGAGTCCGACGACGATCCTGCGAGAGAGACCGCCGCTGGCCAGGCCTTCGCTTCGGCTTGTGCCTCGCAGAACGAGCATTACGTCTGGACGAGCTGCGCGCCACGCCGGCGCCAGGCCGAAGACTGCGGCGGCGGCGAGGCTCGAGATTACAGTAAAGATCAGCACGGTCGTATCAATCCGAATCGTGTCGAGGCGCGGGAGATGTGCCGGAGCGATGGCGAGTAGTTCGTGAATGCCGAGCCATGCGATCCCGAGGCCGCCTAGGGCGCCAATGGCCGCGAGCAATAATGCCTCTGTAAGGATCTGGCGGGCGATGTCCCACGTGCTGGCGCCGATCGCGCAGCGAATTGCAAGTTCGCGCTGGCGCGAAGAAGCTCGCACCAACAAAAGGTTGGCCACGTTAGCGCAGGCAATGAGCAGAAGAAAAATCACGGCTCCCATCAACGCTAGAATTGCGGGGCGCACTTCCGCGACCAGATGCTGCCGCATCGGCTCGACGCGGATTGCGTAGCCCGCGGTATTTTCGATCGTAAAATTCTTGCGCGCGTCCGCGGCGACCTGATCAGCGGCAGCTTGTGCGCGTCCGATGGTGATGCCTGGCTGCAATCTGCCGATAACGTGCATCGAGACACCGTTTCGTTGCGCTGCGTCATAACCGAGGCGATTGGCAAGCCAGATCTCGGGCGCGGCTTCCTGGTCTGCCGAGGGCGGGAAATAGATCTGAAAATGCGGCGCTAGCACACCGACGATTCGCGGACTAAAGGGCTTTCCCTTGTTTAAGGATTGTCCGAGGGCAGCGGGATTGCTGCCGAACCGCCGTTGGAAGTATTCGTAACTAATGATAGCCATGATCGGCAGGCGCTGCGGTGGCGTTGCCGATTGCGTTCCCGGCGCAGGCGGTGGTGGTTGCGGTTGGCCGTCCTCGTCGGAGAAATCACGGCCGAACGCGATCTTTGCCCCAACCAGCTGGAAGTAGTTCGTCGTCACAACGCCCGCGTGCACTTGTTCCGGCATGCCATCCTCGCCGGTCAACGTTAAGGGGAAGGTGAACACGCCTGCGAGCCCTTGGAATTCGTTCTTGGTGGCTTCGCGCAAATCTATAAAATTTGCGTTGGAAAATGGGAAGTCCTTGACGCCACGATTGCGCATATCGCTGGGGATAATGACGAGCTGATTGGGATCCTTATACGGAAGCGGGCGCAATAGGACCGCATTGGTCACGCTGAATATGGCCGTGCTCGCGCCGACGCCTAGGGCGATCGTCAGTGCGGCGGTGAGCGCAAAGATTGGACTCTTCCGCAGCATTCGCCCTGCGAATGTCAGATCTTTTAACGTCATCGTTCCACCCCGTTCATCCGCGATACCCGTTAGGAATACGCCCTGCGCCGATCGAAGTCAATTTCCAGTCCGTTCGATAACCCATCCTCATACAAAATGATTTCTTGGATCACAGGTGTGCCCGTGTTTCATCCGTATCGGTGGGCCCAAGGGCCCTATTCCTCAAAGAATTTCTTGACTCACTTATAGTTCTTTAGCTACCATACTTATCAGGTAAGGGTGCGGAACAAGTTTGACGCGACGGCCTTCAGGCCGTCTTTTTATTTCCACACGAGCATCATTTTTGCTCTATCCCGCGGATTCGGCTGAATGAATCTCCCGATTGGCGTAGGGCTAGTTTGCGTGCCAAATGGGGACTTGTCTGTCGCCGCAGTCGGACTTCGACCAGGATAAACGTAGAAGTCATTTAGAAGCAACGCTTACAAAATGCCGGAAAAACACTCCACTAACTACCTTTAAAATCAACACTTCTGGAAGTGTTGATTCTAAAACAACTTAAAGTTCCTTTAAAATCAACACTTTTGAAAAAACAGGGGAGGGGTGGCCGGTTATTGCTAACTGGAGCCCGCTCGATCACTCCATCCGGATTCAACTCTCTACTTCTGAAAAGTGATCGCCAGCGGGAAGTTGACGCTGACTGCTTTGCCGCCCGATTTCGGTACGGTGGCCTTCCAGGTCTTTGTCGCGTCTCTTGCTACCCTTCCTGGAAAGTCTTACATGAAAGCGGACGCGACTCTATTTTGCAAACCGCCGAACGCTGATGGAAATGGGGAGCCCGACCACGACCATGTGCACAATCAGCCCGAGAATCAAGTCGTTTAGTTTGTATGGGCCCTTGGAATGAAGCGCGGAAAGGGGTAGAACGACAAAACGCATCACATCTTCCACCGCGGCGCCAAAAAACAGACCACACACGAGCGGGTGCTCCCTCAAGAAACCCAGCCAGCGGCTCGCCACGTAGTAAACGGCAGCAGCTGAGCAAGCGATAAAGAAGTGCAACGCGATGCCAAGAACGTAGGTGCCGGCGCCTCCCTGGAAAGCCCCTCGGCCGAGCAGGCCGCCGGCAATCACGAGTGGGATGTCCCAGCCAAACAAGATGCACGCTTGTAGCAGGTCCAGAGTCCCGGCAATCCCGCCGCCCACGACGATTGCCAATAGAGCGTTCCTTTTCTGCGATGCCCTGGGTGCAGAATTTCCAATCATCCGATGTCCCCTCTTTCAGCTCTGATTTGTTTGCTATCCGCAAGGCCACGATACCCAGGTGAGGCCCAGAAGTCCTGAATTTGGCCTGAAACACTCTGAATACTTCTGAAATCGCACTGTGGGAGCAGTTCAGGGAGGCTTGCTACCGATTCGCTGGCCGAATCGTCTACATGAACAAGTCCCGGGACAAATCGCAAGCAGGGTGTGAGGTCACAACGCAGATGACTACTCGACAAGAAGCAGTTCGCCTGATCCTCCTCAAGCATGGCCTGAGTTGCAGCGCGATCTTACTTTTGGCGGCTAGTTGCCTTTTCGCAGAGACGCCCCCGCGCGTGCAGACTTTTCCTCTGCGTGATACGGCTGGCCTGATTGCATCGAAAGTGAAGCCGGAAGCGGTGAACTACCAGGGACGCAAATCCGTCCGCATCACCATCGAAGGGGAGGACCGCGAAGGCCTCACACTGCTGCCCGGAACCGACTTCCAGGATGGCGCGATCGAGGCGGACATCGCGCTGAAAACCACGGTGCAGCCAGGCGTACGCTATCCGGGCTTCGTTGGGATTGCTTTCCGCGTCAGGCCGGATTCCTCGCACTACGAGTTGTTCTACTTGAGGCCGGGAAATTCTGCGGCCCTTGATCAGGCGATGCGCAACCATTCCGTCCAGTACGTTTCGGCTCCGGACTTCGGGTGGTATCGCCTGCGCCGGGAATGGCCTTGGGTTTATGAGTCTCATGCAGAACTGGCGATGGAGACTTGGACAAAAGTTCGGATCGAGGTGGCCGGACGGGCCGCTAAACTTTATCTAAATGGATCGGACAAGCCGAGTCTGGTGGTGGATGGTTTGAAAGGCGAGGATTTGCACGGCGCCGTCGGGCTGTGGAGCTTCAGCGACGAGGAGGCCTATTTTTCCAACGTGCGGATTACCCCGGCTGTGCCGCAGAATCTGAAAAACGAATCCGAGGTCGCTGGTTCGTGGGAGATGCGCTATTCCAGCGACGCTGGCGGAATGCAAGCGTTGATGGAATTGCACCGCGACGGAAACAAGGTGACCGGAACATGGTCCGGGTCGCTGGGTGAGGGCCGCGGGATCACTGGCACCTGGCGGAACGGCTACGTGGAGCTTTCGTTCGCGGGGGAGTGGCCGAAAGAAAGCCAGCAAGGAACTCCGGGTCCGGTCAATGCGTTCCTCACCGGTTGGATTGATGGCGATTCCGGCAAGGGCCGGATGCGCGTGGAAGGACGCTCCGACGGCGCCTGGGTAGGGAAGCGGAAATAGTAGAGGTCTTCACCGCTAACTGGCTGGTTGCATCTCACAGTCGAGTCTAGCTATCGGCGATTATTCGCGGCGTTGGTATACTTGGCGCGGCTATTCTTGTTTGACGACCGAGCATCATCACCGATCCTGCATGGAACGCCCAACCAACGCAACGGTGCGCATCGGTGCCTGGCGCATCAATCCGAAGTCCGGCCAGATTTCCCGTGATGGAGAAACCGCTCGGGTAGAAGTGCGGACGATGCGATTGCTGCTGTGCCTCGCCGAGCACGCCGGCGAAGTTGTCAGCATCGATGACTTGCTCAACCAGGTATGGTCCGACGTCACCGTCGCTCCGGACTCCGTCTACCAGGCAGTGGCATCCCTCCGCCGCCTGCTCGGAGACGACCCCAAGCAGCCCGCTTACATCGAGACTGTGCCGCGACTGGGGTATCGGATGGTGGCGACGGTCAGCCCGTGGGTGGATGACTCCATCGCGCCGGCGGGCTCTGCGCGGGCTGCGGACAGCGAACCTTCGCCCCCGGCGAGCACCAATGCGCTCGATGTACCTGGAAAGTCCGGCGCACGGCTCAGAGCCGATTACCTGTGGGCCACTGGCGCGGCGCTTTGCCTCGCGCTTGTCGTTGCGTTTCTGTTCTACGGGAGGTTCGCGACCAACAAGCGCTCAGCCTCACTCGCCACGGCCCCGCAGCGACAGAATTCCATCGCCGTGCTTCCGTTTCTGGACCTGACCGATGACATGAACCAGGAACCCTTCGCCGATGGCATGACCGAGGAACTGATCGACAAACTCAGCAAAATCCCGGGCCTTCGCGTACCGCCTCCCACATCCTCGTTTTATTTCAAAGGCAAATTATGGCCGCGATCGCATGGGGCTCCGCAAATAACCATCGCCGAGATCGCCAAGTCGCTTGGTGTCGTTTATGTGCTCGATGGGAGCGTGCGGAAGTCGGGCGCCAGGTTGCGGGTGGACGCGCGATTGATTCGTGCGGACAACGGGTACGTGGTCTGGTCGGAAACCTACGACCGGCCGTTCGACGACATCTTGTTGGTCCAGGAAGACATCGCTGGAGAAGTAGCGAAAGCGCTTAGGGCATCGATCGACCCGGCCAACCTGCTCCGCGAACAATAATCTTCAAATCTGCCCCAGAGAAGCTGCGGTGGCCCAAGGCTCAGACCAAAGTGTGGCCAGAACGATACGGGCCACGAAACCCGTTTTCTCCGCATCAAATCTTCAAGTACAGTAGAGACTGGAAAGAAGGCTGGGAGCAGGGTGAAAATGAATCGAATCAGTGCTGAAACCGCTCAGAAGGAACGAAAGCAGATGAGAGTGAGAACGCTTTTTCTGGTGGCATGCGGCGCGCTGGCGCTGCCGATGCTGGCGCAGCACCAAGGGCCGATGGCGCCGCCACGCGGGGCCGTCTCGACAACGAGTGCGCCCGCTGATCCCCCAAAGATGAACACTCCTCAGCAAGAGGCGCCCTCGCACATTTCCAATGAGCAGCCTTCGGTGCCGGTACAGCAGATCATCCAGAAATTCACCGAGCACGAGGATGAGTTCCGCAGAGAACGCGATAATTACACCTACACCCAAGATGTGACAATGCAAACTCTTGATGACGATGGCCAACCGGACGGCGAGTACCACCTGGTAAGCGACATTCTGTTCACCCCGGCGGGAAAGCGCTACCAGAAAGATGTGTTTGCTCCGGTTTCGACGCTCACGCGAATAAACATGACGCAGCAAGATTTTGATGACATCGAAAAGGTGTGGCCGCTGGTGATGACGCCGGCCGAATTGCCCAAGTATGACGTCAAGTACGTCGGCAAAGAGCGCATCGACGAAGTCGGGACGTATGTTTTTGACATTACGCCGGTGAAAACGGAAAAGGGACAACGCTACTTTCAAGGGCGCATCTGGGTGGAAGACAAGGATTTGCAGATTGTCAAAACCCATGGAAAGGCCACGGGGTTGCTGAAGAAAAAGGAAGATCAAGCCTTCCCCACGTTTGAAACCTATCGGGAAAATATCGAAGGCCACTACTGGTTCCCGACGTATACGCGAGCGGATGACTACCTGCACTTCAAGACGGGGCCGGAAGTACGTATTCGCGTTGCAGTCCGATACTCGAACTACAAGCGGTTCGGATCAACCGTCAAAATCGGAAAAGCAACGCAAGTGGATCCGGAGAAGCCGCCGCAATAGGGTCTGAAGGAGTGGCTTAGCGCCTGCTAAGCCAGACGAGGGTAACCCCGACGCAAACCAGGAAAACGCCGAGCCAGCGTTGCGCGCTGATGCGTTCGTGCAAGAACAACGTCGCGCCAAAGGCGCCAGCAGCATAGCTCAAGGCCGTCACGGGAACGACGAAGCTGACGTTTTCAATGGAGAGCATGGCCAGCAGGGAGAAAAAGGCCAGCGTCATCATCCCGACGCCGGCCCACATCCAGCCCACGCGCATCGCGCGCAGCACGAATCGCACGAGCGCCGCGGGATGGAAGTCATGAACTTCGCCGACCACTTTCATGGCGCGCGAAACACAGAGTTCCCCGCCGGTGCCCGCGGCAACAATCATAGAAATGAAAAAGAATTCGAGCACGTTCAGGCCTTCTCCGTCGTTCGCGGGTGAGTGTGCCCGACGATAAAAACACCGGCGCAGATTACAACGATGCCGAACCAGCGAAGGGGAGGAACGGCTTCGCCCAGCAGGAAATAACCGAGCAAAGCCACGACGGCGTAGGAAAACGAAGAGGCTGGCTGAACATAGCTGTAGTCCGCCCAGGTGAGAACCAGCATGTAGGCGACAAAAAAGGCGAGCAGGCAAGCGACTCCGAGCCAGATGTAGCCAGAAGTGATGACACTGACAAGAACATGAAAAAGATCGCCCCACTCCCAGTTCTTGGCGGAACCCACTCCCTTCATACCCTTACTGAGCAGAACGTTGCCGAGGGGAGCAAACAAAACGATGAAGAAGATTAGAATGTACGTTTTCAGGTGCAGGCCTGGAGAATCTTTCATAGGTTTGGTCGAGATTTATCTTACAGGATGTTGGACGGGGACCATAGCCGAGGTCAGCGAAATGGTTCGTTTTTTGCTATCCTCTTTTGCTGGCAGCAGCGGTGGAAAGCCGTCACGATCGACGGAGCGGCGTATCACAACCCTAAAGCGCGAGGTGCAGTGATTTCGAAAGCCGCCGATTACTTGTTCCTTGTTCTGGCTGCCTCTCCCTTCATTTATTATCTGCTCGTTCTATACAGCACTTGGCGTTTTTTCCGCAGTTCGAGAGCTGGCGCATCGAAGAACCTGGAGTTTTCGCCGCCCATCAGTAATTTGAAGCCCGTCCGGGGATTAGACCCCGACGCCTACGAGAATTACGCCAGCTTTTGCCGGCAGGACTATCCAAACTATGAACTGATTTTCTGTGCGGGTGATGAAAACGACGCGGCGGTGCCCGTACTTCAGAAGCTGATCAAGGATTTTCCTGAACGCCAGATTCGGATTCTGTATGGCTCCGGGCGCAGCGCCATCAATGACAAGGTAGCCAAGCTGGTAAGGATGGTGAACGAGGCGGAAAACGAATTCCTGGTCATTAGCGACAGTGACGTGCGGGTTGAGCCCAACTATCTCCGCACGGTCATCGCACCGCTGCGTGATCCCCAAGTGGGTTGCGCGACTTGCTTCTATGTATCGATCCAAGATCAAACGCTCACGCAACATTTGCAATCCGTCGGCATGTATTCCGACTTCTATCCGGGAATCCTGGTCGCCCGGCAGTTGGATGGGATCAAGTTCACTTTAGGGCCGACCATTGTTACCACCCGTTCCCACCTGGCTGGATTTGGGGGATACGAAGCGATTGAAAACAAGCCTGCCGATGATCTGCTGGTTGGACGGCTGATCGCACAGCAAGGACTTACCGTCGAACTTCTGCCGTACGCGGTGCGGACCGTGCCGGACTATGATTCGCCCCGCGCGCTTTTCAGTAAGCGACTCCGCTGGATGACGGTGATGCGGCACATGCGTCCTTGGGGGCATATCGGGCTGGCCTTTACGCAAGGTTTGCCATGGACCTTGGCCGTCGTGCTCACGCATCCTTCAACGGGAATCGCAATCGCGTATCTCGGAGCCTATGCGGTGCTTCGCGTAGCGATGACGTGGCTGGTCGGTGACTGGGGATTGAAGCAGACCGGGCTTTGGAAAAAGATGCCGCTCATCGTCATTTGGGATGCGACGGCATTCGTGATCTGGCTGCTGACGTTTGGCCGCAACAGCATACGGTGGCGCAACGTGGATTACCGGATTGAAGGGGGAACACTCCTGCCCGCCGTGCCGAGCTCGGCGCGGAATTCCCCGCAGTGAGAGCGGTGATGAAGCCGTCCTAGGCCTTAGTCGCCTTTGCCCCAGCCGAGACGGTCTGAGCGCCCTTGGGTTCGGGAGCGGAGGATTTCGGGAGCATGCTCATTTGCATACGGCGTTCGTTCTTCGGCTCGCGCCAGTTTACTTGCGGCAGCATAAGCGAAGCATCCACGCGATCGCGGTACTTCATGGCGATGTTCATCAGCGAATCGAGCAGCGAATCCGAAAGGCGATGCGGCTGCAATCCGAGGTCGATGAGCTTGGAGTGTTTCGCGTTGTAGTAGTGCTGCTCGGCTTCGACACGCGGATCGGGAATGTGATCGATCTCCACGTTCACGCCAAGTTTTTTCGCGGCGGATTCCACCATGTGGGCCAGGTCCAGGACGGAGAACTGCTCGGTGAACTGGTTGTAAACGCGGCACTCGCCCCGGGCGGCAGGGTTGTTGCAAGCAAGCTCGATGCAGCGAACGGTGTCGCGAATGTCGAGGAAACCGCGGGTCTGGCCGCCCTTGCCGTACACGGTGAGCGGCTGGCCGATGGCGGCTTGCACGCAGAAACGATTGAGGACGGTGCCGAAGACGTCATCGTAATCGAAACGATTGATGAGCGCTTCGTCGAGGGCTGTTTCGTCCGTGGTGGTTCCATACACTACGCCTTGGTTGAGATCGGTGGCGCGAATGCCCCAGATCTTGCAGGCGAACATCATGTTGTGGCTGTCGTGCACTTTGGAGAGGTGGTAAAAGGAACCTGGTTGCTTGGGGAAGGGAACGACGTCCTTGCGGCCGTTGTGCTCTATGGCGATGTAGCCTTCTTCGATGTCGATGTTGGGAGTGCCGTACTCACCCATGGTGCCCAGCTTGACGAGGTGACAATCGGGCAGGAATTCGCGCATGGCGAAAAGCACGTTGAGGGTGCCAACGACGTTGTTGACCTGCGTGAAGACCGCGTGCTTGCGGTCAATCATGGAGTAAGGAGCGGAGCGCTGTTCGGCAAAGTGAACGATGGCTTCCGGCTCAAAAGACTTAAGCGCGGACGCGAGAAAATCGTAGTCGGCCACGTCGCCAACGAACATCTCGATAGTCTTGCCGGTCAAGTTCTGCCAGACCCGGACGCGATCCGTCAGCGGACGAATCGGAGTCAAAGTTTGCGCGCCAAGCTCGTGATCCCAAAGGCGGCGCAAGTAGTTGTCAATGATGGCAACCGAATGGCCCTGCTTCGATAAATATAAAGCTGTGGCCCAACCGCAATAGCCGTCCCCACCCAGCACGGCAATCTTCATGAACCCTCCTCAGGGCAATGCTCTCTCGTAATTCCCCGGTCGAATCGCGTTGCGAGTGTTTCTTTCCGATGAGCTAAGATTCGGGAAAAAGAAACGCGGGAAAAGCTTCCACCGACCCCAGTCTAAAATTCTCGCCTGTAGACTGGGGCATTTGCAAGTCAGATTTTGCAACCCGCTCACATGCCGCGAACGACACGTAGAAGTCCCGGCAGTTTCTTCGCGAGTAGGCCCAGAACATCAAATCGATGCTCCCACTCTTGCCTGCGCCAAGGCCCCAGGCGTCTCGGAAGAGGCCGCCTGAATTCTCCATTTTTTCATCCACAGAAACAGAACCATCAAGCCCCACAGGTGATAGCCGACATTGGCTTTCTTCGCTAAATGGCGCTGGAGAAAAGTGTTGATGACTTCGGGCTGGAACAATTCGCCGCACTCGGAGGCGCCGTAGCGGAGCGAATCCGTCAGCAGTCCACGGAGCGGCCCGCGGAGCCAGTCGTGCGCGGGAATATCGAAACCGATTTTCTTGCGCTGCAGGATGGCCGGAGGGAGCTTGTCTTTCATCAATTCCTTGAGAAGCACTTTCTGTTGCGTACCGCGGATCTTCAGAGAGGCGGGGAGTTTGGCGGCAAACTCGACAAGGCGATGATCGAGAAAAGGCGGACGCACTTCGACGGAGTGAGCCATGCTCATACGGTCGCTCTTCGTGAGAATGTCGTCGCAAAGAAAGTTTTTCTGATCGAACCAAAGGTACGGCGCGAGGTTGTCCGAACTAGGTGGCAAGCCGTCCAGTTGGGAGAGAACCTCGTATAGCGAATTGGGGAGTTTTTGTTTGAGGAGCGAATTTTTCTCGGCATCGGAAAAGGTGCCGTTCCAGTAGACGTGGGCGCGGGACGCAGGCATGAGCGCGCCTTCCAGAAAACGCTTCACTTTATATTCAAAGCTGATTTTTTCATCCGAAGCCGGCCAATGGCGAAAGGCTGCAAGGGCGAGCTGCGGAATGGCGCGAGGCAAATGGCGCAGGCGCGCGGCGAGGCGATTTGCTCGATAGGTGAGGTAACCGCCGAAAAGTTCGTCGGCCCCTTCGCCGCTGAGTGCGACAGTTGTTTTTGTTTTGCAAAGTTTGGAGAGGAACCAGACAGGAAGCGCACCGGCGTCGGCGCTCGGTTCGTCGGAGTAGTAAGCGAATTCCTCGATGGCGCCCTGGAGATCCTGTTCGGGAGAGAGATCAAGTTCCTGATGATCGGCGTTGTACTGCTTGGCGGCGCGATTGACGTATTCGGTTTCGTCGAAGCTGCGGCCGTGGAAGGAAATCGAAAAAGTTTTCAGTTGCGAGCTGGATGCGCGCGCGGCGTAGTGGAGGATCGTTGAGGAATCGATGCCGCCGCTGAGCCACACGCCTAGCGGAACATCCGAGAGCAAGTGTTCGCGAACGGCGTCTTGGAGCAGCGCGTCAAGCTCTTCCTTGGCCGATTCGAGCGTGAGATTTTGATCCACGCCAAAGGGCAATCGCCAGTACGAGCCGGTGGAAATTTTGCCGTCAATCCATTCCAGCCATTCGCCGGGAGGAAGTTTTTCGATGCCTTCGACGAGCGTCCCGTCGGGCAGGTCGGGAATGCCGTCCGGCGGCCAGCGCTGCGGGTAGGGCGGGCGCTTCCAGACCCATTGCTCGCCGCAGTAGGCGTAGTGGAAGCGGATGTTCTTCAGCAGCGCGCGGCGGTGGTCGGGGCAGGCGTAGCGGCCTAGGCCGTAGACCACCATCGACGACGCCAGCACCAGACGGCCGACCCCGGCCGCGAACATCTGCGCCAGCAACACCGTCGTGCCGAGATCGTTGTGGCCGCCGTAGGCGGGCGCGTCGGCGGCGTCCACGCCGGCGCCCACCATCGCGGCCTGGTGGCACACCAGGTCGACACCGGCCAGCAGCGGGGCCAGCGCGTCGGCGTCGCGCACGTCGACCCGATGACATCCCGGCGGTAGCACCGGGTTCGGCCCGTGCGCGGCGGGCAACAGCGCGTCGACGCCGACCACGTCGTGACCCGCGGCCCGCAGCGCCACGGCCACCCTGGCCCCGATGAATCCGGCCGCACCGGTCAGCAGCACCCTCACGGCAGCTCGAACGGCAGGGTGACGCCGGCGTGCGTCAGACAGTGCGTGCAGGTGCGCTCGGCGGCGACCCGATCGATGGCGGCCCGCACCAGATTCTTGAGCAGCTCCACGTTCTCCCCGAATGCGGCGAACACATCGGCGGCCTTCACGCCTTCACCGACCGCGACGCCGGCGTCCAGATCGGTCACCAAAGCGATTGCCGCGTAGCATAATTCGAGCTCGCGGGCCAGTATCGCCTCCGGATACCCGGTCATGTTGACCAGGCCGAACCCGGCCGCGGCGAACCACTGGCTTTCCGCGCGGGTGGAAAACCGCGGGCCCTGGATCACCACCATGGTGGCGCCGTCGACCACACCCGGCAGCCCGGTGACCGCGGTTCGCAGCGTCGGGCAGTAGGGATCGGCGAAGCTCGCGTGGACGCCGCCCGAGTCGAAATAGGTGTCGGCGCGGCCACGGGTACGGTCGACCAGCTGATCGGGCACCACCACCGCACCCGGCCCGAGTTCGGGGTTCAGGCTGCCTACGGCGCACGGCGCGAAAACCCGCCGTACCCCGAGCGCGCGCAGCGCCCACATGTTGGCCCGGTACGGCACGGTGTGCGCCGAGTATTGGTGGTTTGCACCGTGCCGGGGCAGGAACGCGACCTCGTGGTCCCCAACGGCGCCGATCGCGATCGGGGCGCTGGGCTGGCCGTAGGGGGTGTCCGGCTGGACGGTGCGTATGTCGGCCCCGAGGAACGTGTAGAAGCCGGTGCCGCCGATCACTCCGAGCATCCGCTCATTGTGGTGCATAGGGCAGGATGCCCTGGTGGCCAGTTTCGCGCAGTGGATCGCCGGTGCGCGGCCGCGGACGCTGCCCAACGCGGTCGCCCCCGTCATCGCGGGCACGGGTGCCGCGGCATCGCTGCATGCAGCGGTGTGGTGGAAGGCGCTGCTGGCGCTGGCCGTGGCCGTCGCGCTGATCATCGGCGTCAACTACGCCAACGACTACTCCGACGGCATCCGCGGCACCGACGACGACCG
>Ga0137412_10001895_pt1 | contig 16399 bp, 14 predicted proteins | sample CZODoug2_1_16fun_FD_122160 | JGI IMG/M metagenome (GOLD analysis project Ga0137412, IMG submission 122160) | Vadose zone soil fungal communities from Angelo Coast Range Reserve, California, USA - CZODoug2_1_16fungal (Hybrid Assembly) | ecosystem: Environmental > Terrestrial > Soil > Vadose zone...
TCCTCGATGGGCCTGATCACCACGATGTGCTCCTTGCCGCGCGAGATCCATCGTCCCACCGCGCATTGGCGCGCCTTGCGCAGCGCGGTCGCGAGGAGCGTATAGGGCTTTGCGCCCCCCTTATCGGGAGCCAAATAATAGGTGCCGTCAAAATACAGCGGGTCCACGGATTCCAGCGGCACGAACTGGCCGATGTCGATGGCGTGACTGGTTGTATCCTCGAGTGCTTTCAATTCCTCCGGGCTGAACATCACGTATTGGTCCTTGGCGAACTCATAACCCTTGACCATTTCGGAGCGCTCAACGAGTTTTCCATCATTGACGGCTACGTATTGCTGCTTCACGCGTGAGCCGTCTTTTTGCCGCAGCAGATTGAAGGAGATTCTTTCGGAGGAGACGGTCGCCGAATAGAGCTTCACGGGAATGGCGACAAGCCCGAATGAGATTGTCAGCGAAGCGATTGATCGAGCCTGTGTAGCCATTGTCTTAATCCCTCAAAGCCAAAATGAATGCCGTTCTTTCTGAATTCTATTGAATAAACGTGCGCAAGACCTTCGATTACTTACGGTTTATACCATGTGGAATGCTCAGACAGGCTCCCAGCCTAGGAACAAAATACGAGGCTTTCAAGCGAATTCAGCCCAAAAACGTGTCGGCGGGGCGGAAGCTCCTACGGGCGGGCGGGCGGTTGACCGCGGCGCGGCTGGTGCCGCGAGAACCTCGTGGCCGGCGAAATAATTACTTTGAATACAATAGGATACGCGCGGGGCCAGGCGCGCGTCCCAGTCTGTTTTATGCCTGTTTGGCGGTGGCGCGAACCGGAAGCGTCCACTCTGGGCGAATAAAATGGCAGGTGTAGCCGTTAGGAATTCGCTCCAAATAGTCCTGATGTTCAGGTTCCGCTTCCCAGAAATCACCCGCCGGCGCGACTTCCGTCACGACCTTTCCGGGCCACAGACCTGACGCCTCGACGTCCGCGATGGTGTCCTCGGCGATGCGCTTCTGTTCGTCGCTGGTATAAAAAATGGCCGAGCGATAGCTCAAGCCCCGGTCATTTCCCTGGCGATTCAGGGTGGTCGGATCATGAATCTGGAAGAAAAATTCGAGCAGCCGGCGGTAGCTGATCACCTTGGGATTGAAGGTGATTTCGATCGCTTCGGCGTGGGTGCCATGGTTGCGGTACGTGGCATTTCGCACATCGCCGCCCGAATAGCCGACGCGTGTGGAAACGACGCCGGGGTAACGGCGCAACAAATCCTGCACGCCCCAGAAGCAGCCACCCGCAAGAATCGCGCGCATCGTAGGTTCGGACATGTATGTAACTCCGTTAGCGGTGCATCAGCGCGCGACGTCGCGCGATTTCTGTTCGTCCAGCGTATAGAGCGCTTCCGGGGAGGCCTCGAGGCGCTCGACGGAAATCGGCGCGCCACTGCCGTCGGACAAGCCATACGTACCATCGGCAATCTTTTGCAAGGCGCGTTCGATGTTGCTCAATCGACTATCGTCCGCCGCGGCCAGATTGCCCTCGAGCTCGAGCGTCGTCAACTTTTGGGCATCGTCCTCGAATTCGCGCGCGCCATCATTCGATTCTGCATTGACGGCGTCCTGCTCGCTCGATTGCCCGCGCCTGACCTGCAGAATCTGCTTGCGCAGTTCGGTGAGTCGGCGCTTTTGCCGATCGAGAAAAGCCGGATCCAATCTTGATTTCTTGAGGGTCACTTCGCCACCATAATATACGGCTCCGATTTTGCAATATTACACCCATGCCATTGAGAGGAATCACGTCCGCTTTGTTCCACACGCTTCCCGAGGCCCTACAGTCGGTCCGAGCACGGCCGCTCTTTGTGATGCGATTGGCCGTCAAACCGCTGCAGATCGTCGGCGAAACGCCCGGGACCTTGCGCCGAATCGGCGTAGTTCCCAGCGACCGGTAGGCGGGCCCGTCTACAGCGTTTTCCAAATGCCGTGAGGATTTAGGGGCCGCGATTCGGTGCGAATGGCCGATTGGTGGTGATGACCTGATTGGAACAGGACGGGGGCGCGTCGATAGGATTGCACCGGGCGACGGCGCCGCCGGGCAGGCTGACCGAATAACCGGTCCAGTGCGAGGCTTCCGAGGCGGGGTAATCGGTGCTCAAGAGCTGCGCGCCGCTGGCCAACGCGATCTCGCGGCGGGTGGTGTCGTTGCTGCGTGCCTGTTTCGTGTCCGCGTCCGTTCGGGTGCGCACCAGATAACCCTTGCGCACCAGCGCCGCGATGGTTTCCTGCGCGCCGTCATTCTGTTCGGTGAAGGCACAGTCGGGCCGGCCCGGTTCGGCATTGGTGAAGATCACGCGATTTCGCAGGCTCGGGTGTCCCTCGAGGTACACCGGCCCGACCGGCCGCTGGTCCATGAGAAAAATGACCTTGCCGCGTGCGGCATCGAGCGTCGGCCATTCGTGATCTAGAACGGCTTCCTCGAGCGTCGCGTGCTTGCCGCGCACTTGATCCGGTGTGATCATTTCATTCGGCGCGAACACCGAGCGGATTTCCGCATCGAGAGCATCGAAGGCCGCCGCCGTAAATTTTTCCGGAGTGGTGGCGTGATACTGCGGCGGCAGGTCGGATTGCTTGGTCTCGAGCAGAATGAAGATGGGCACGTGCTTTGGATTTGAGTGCGACCAGGCGCGGACGATTTTAAGACAGGCGATCAACTGCTGACAGGTGCTGCGGTAGTCGAAGTCCTGAAGGTGCATGACCTTGAAGCCCGGTTTGCTCATGAGACCTGCAGGATCAAAGTCCGGATCTTTCGGCAAATTCGCTGCCGCGACCGCATCGGGTCCTTTGGGGTGCGCGTAGCGTCCGCCTTCGCTGTCTGCAAAGATGTCCAGTTCGATCTGGCGCACGCCCGAGTTCAGCTGCTGATCGAGCGGTGCATGCCGATACTCGAGCGACTGGTAGACCTGCGGGTTCCTGTCGAGAAAGAGCTTGGCCTCGCTGGGCGGGAGGCCAGCGTGGTAGCTGTTGTGCGTGCCGATGACCTGGATTTCGTTCAACTTGACCGCGTCGCGGGAGGGCGCGGACGGCGCGGCGAAGGCCGGCGCCGCGGCGCACAGCGCCATGGCGCACCAAGACAGCGAACGGTTTGAAAGCATATGAGGACTCCGAAGCAGCGGCGCGCGTTTAGTATAGTCCCGGCGTCATTGCACTTTTGAGATCGACGGCATCCGCGCCGGTGTCCTACATCTGCTTGAACAGGTGCCCAAACTGGCGGCTGACGGCGAGCTCGTCTTTGCGGCCCTTGAGCGTCAAGGTCAAATGTCCCAGCTCGTCGCGCTTCGCGAGTGCGATGTGCCGCGAGTTGACCACGGTGCCGCGGTGAACCTGCCAGAAAATCGTATCGTCGAGCTGCTCCAACAGTTCTCGCAACGGCATGCGAATGATGCTGTCGCCCTCGCGCGTGGCCACGGTGATGTATTTGTCTTCGGCCTCGAACCAAAGAATCTCATCCACCGGAATGAGCTTGACGGTCGTACCCGCGCCCGCCCGCACGAAGCGCAGCTTTTCCCGGCGGCCTGCGCCGCTCCCCAGCAGTTCGGCGATGCGCGTCGCCATCTCGCCGACCGAACCATCGTTGCTGCCGCGCCCCAGTTGGCTCGACAATCGCTCGATACACTTGGTCAGGCGCGCAGTCTCGACCGGCTTGAGCAGATAGTCGATCGCGGCTGTGTCAAACGCATCGAGCGCATAGGCATCGTAGGCGGTAACGAAGACGATGAGCGGCGGATGATCCTTCAAGCACAGTTGCCGGGCCGCTTCGAGACCGTCGAGTTGCGGCATGCGCACATCAAGAAATGCAACATCCGGGGCAAATTCATCGGCCAGCTTCAGCGCTTCGGCACCATTGGCGGCCAAACCTGAGCATCGGGCCGACGGCCAATGCTCTGCCAGCTGCTTCGCAAGTGCCCGAGCCAGGAGCGGCTCATCCTCGGCAATGATGTAGCTGTAGGGCGTGCTCATCCGGCGGGTCTGGAGAGCAAATTCAGCGGCACCTCGATCGCGGCATGAGTTCCCCGCGACGCGCCGGGCTCGACAATCAATCGCGCCGAGCCGCCGAACAGCGACTGCAGGCGGTCGCGTATGTTTTGCAGGCCCGCGCAGGTGCCGGAAGTCTTCGCGTTGCCGAGGCCGACGCCGGTGTCGTCAACCGACAGTTTCAAGGTGTCGCCGGTGCGCTGCACGCTGACGCGGATGTTGCCGCCGAAGCACGCCGGTTCGATGCCGTGCGTGATGGCGTTCTCCACCAGCGGCTGCAGCAGCATCGCGGGAAATTTCAGGCGCAGGCAGTCCGGATCGCAATCGAATTCAGTGGTCAAGCGGTTGGGTAGGCGCAGCGCCATGATGCCCAAGTATGCCTTCAATAGTTCGACTTCAGTCTGCAGCGTGGCAGCCTCACTGCGCGCATGCGTGAGCGCCGCCCGTAAATAGCGAATCAGGTTGGCGAGCAGATTGCGCGCCTCTCCCGCGTCCACCGCGATGAGCGCATCGAGATTCGCCAGGGTATTGAATAGGAAATGCGGTTCGATCTGCGCCTGCAAAGCCCGCAGCTGCGCTTCGATGGCGGCGCGTTCGGCGCGTTCCACATCGCGTTTGCTTTGCGCCAGCCGAACCCAGCTGAAGTTTATAAAGAGTGCCATGCTGCCTGCGGCCAGCGAGAAACCAATCGCGACCAACCAGGTGTAACGGTCCCTCAAGAAGTTCGAGGGCTGGTGCAAAAAGATCTGCGACAGCAGTTCGCCGCCGATGGCGCCGGCCGCGACCAGTACGAAGTAGATGACGAAGCGCAGGGCGAAACTGCCGCGAAACCGCTGCATCACGGTGCAGCGCACCGAGGCGATCAGGGCCAGAATCGTGAAGCCGATGCAGTAAGAGACGACGAGATTCGGAATGACCGCGTCCCACGAACGCAGCAGCAATGCGATGAGCAGGGCAATGACGGTGTTGATCGCCAGCACCATGGGCAGCCGGCGACGCAAAAAATCAATCACCGTGTCCTGGGTCTCGTCGAAAAAAGGCGAAAATCGCTCGCCCTCGATGTGCGGCTGGGTCTTCATTCAAGTCCTGAGGTTGCGCCCAACTTTAAGTCTATCGCCCTTCCATCCCGAGTGCATGACCGGAATTTCAGGGCGTTCGCGGTGAGCACTTAGACCTTGGTGGCGACAAAATCATTCATTGCGATGACCGCAAAGGGCATCAATCCCAGTATGAGCGAGAGGGACAGGGCAGCTAAGTTGGTGAGGGTTTTCATGAGCATCTCCGTTAAGTTGTACCGCGGAGACACTGTAGATAACGGCACGCCGGCGCGCGGGAATTGCGGCAAATCGCCGGTCCGGCGGCGCGAACGGCGCTCCGGGGTCGCGAACGGCCACGCCGCCCCGCGGCGGCCTTACGATTCCATCAGCGTTATGTCCATTCTCGCGCAAAAAGACCCACCGTCCTTCAGGACAAACACGCCCGGTTTGTCCTTGAAATCGCCGGAAAATCCTTCAGGGTCCGTGACACCGTGCCAGGGCTCGATGCAGATAAAGGGCGCCCCGGGCTTGGTCCAGACGCCAAGATAAGGGGCGTCGGGAAAGCCGATTTTGACGCGCGGCCCATCGTCGCTCCCGTAGATAACCGATCGGCTGTTGACTTGATCGAAGATCAGCACATCGTCTTGAAACAGCGCATCGGCGAGCGCCAGCCGCCGCTGAATGATGGGCGTCGGATGGCGTTCGGGGGTCAGCAATCCTGCAGAATCAATGCGTCTGGCCGGCGCAGGCTCCTCGGATTCGAACTCGATAAAATGCGAGGAACGCCCCTGTCCAAAGGGCAGCGGCCAACGGAATCCGGGGTGATAGCCGAAACTCGCCGGCATCGCCGTGCTGCCACAATTCCGAATCCACGCGGTGACGGAAAGCGTCGCGCCCTTCAGCTCGTAGCGCACCTGCAATTCAAATTTAAACGGGTAAACCTGCAGGCTCGACTCATCGGCGACCAATCTAAATACCGCGGCCGAGGGACTCGCGCTGTCGATCGAAAAGAGTTTGCCGCGCGCGAAACCATGCCTCGCAAGCGGGTAGCGCTTCGTCCCCAACCGGTAAGTGCCGCCTTCGAGCACGCCGACGATGGGAAAGAGCAGCGGTGCGCGTCCGGCCCACACCTTGGGGTCGCCATTCCACAAAAGATCGAGCGCCGCGCGGTTTTTCAACGAAGACAACTGCGCGCCGAGAGGATCGATCTCGGCGATGAGATTGTCGGAACTGATCGACACCCACGGGCGCGACTGATCAGGCATGCGGGGCGCCCGCATCGACGGGTAAGGACAGATAGAGATCCAAGATTTTTAGGTCGATGCGGTCCAGTGCCGTTTCCCCAGAATGCGGCTAAGACGCGCTCCTACGCAGTCAAACGCGTCGTAACGCCTCATACGCGAGGCTAACCTAATTCGGAGGCACAATATATCTGACACGTTGCCGACGAAGATAGATCTGACCCAGCCGGCTACCACTGATAGTTGAGCGACAGTGCGATTTCGCGCTGCGTGCTGGTCTCCGTCACAGGACTGACATCGGGACTGCCCTTGAACTTGGATATGGCAGCGTCGATATTGACCATCCAGTGATCCGTCAGGAACCGGGTGGCGCTGAATCCCACGCCGACCGATTCCATGCCGGCATGTGCATCGAAGACCGGATGGCCTGAGGCCAGGGACTGTGCCGGGGTGACGCCAAATTCGCTTTGCAAATAGCGGTGCGTGGCGAGTGTGATCGATGGCCCGGCGAACATGACGAATTTCTTCGAGCTCCCGGGAAGCGGCATATAGATGCCGACGTCGCCGACCGTGCCGTTGGCGCCACCCAGGATCTGCCTGGCATCCACGCGAAGAATCAATGGAAATTTCTTCGAAAGTACGAAGGTTCCGAACAGTTTCGCCACCGGCGCGGCCGATATGTCCCCCATCCCGCGCAGGTTCGCGTAGTCGTCTCTTTCGCGGCGACCGAAGTCATAAGCGACAGCCGCGCCGACGCGATAATGGTCACCGCGCAGAAAGTTGTAGCCGATACCATCGCCGGTGGAAACGAATGCAATATCGCTGTATTGAATGTTGATGACCGGACCGCCCTGCACGCGATACGCGTGAGCGCCGGCGTAGGCCGGCTGAGCCTCGGCCGCCAACCCGAGAATGTCCCGCCACTCCGGCATGCTCGGCTCGAAGAGCCTGGAAAGGATTATTCCCCCGGAATATTGCCATTCCTGCATGGGCGATGGCGTTTGCGAGAATGCCGCTCGCGGTGCAAACGCGCAGATCAGCAATGCCACGCAGGCCGCACGATGGACAATCAATGGCACGATTTGTCGCTGATGGCTTTGACCATTGTCAGTTTGGATTGACCGCAATCGAACTCTCTACTGCAAAGTAGCGGCATTACTCTGTGGGATCGGACTTGCATTTGGCAAGTCAGCCTAGTCCTACAGACGTTTCGTCGCACCGCGCCGGTGCCGGGTCGGCAATTCGCCCGGCGTGCTGTATTCTTCCGTCCGGCATTCGGCAGTGCCCACTTGGCGAAAAAATCGAAGAGGCCTAAGAAATGAAATTTGGAGTTGCCACCGCAACGCTGGCTGTCGTGCTGAGTTTGGCTGCCGGCGGCGTGCGGGCCCAACCCGCGCCGATCTACGACATCGTGATTCGCAACGGCCGTCTCCTCGATGGATTGGGGAATCCCTGGGTGCGTGCCGACGTGGCGATCAAGGACGGGCGCTTCGCCAAAATCGGCCGGGTCGAGGGGCGGGGCACGCGTGAGATCGACGCGCAAGGCCGGTACGTGTCGCCGGGTTGGATCGACATGATGGATCAATCCGGAGAAGTGCTGCTCAAGAACGGCTTGGCGGAGAACAAGCTGCGCGAGGGAGTGACAACGGCGATTGCGGGTGAGGGCGGCACGCCGGTGCCCTCGGCGCAAATCGCCGACTACTTCAAAAAGCTTGAAACCCAGGGCATTTCGCTGAACTTCGGCACGTACTACAGCAGTGCACAAGCCCGCGTGGAAGTTATGGGCGATGTGGCCGGACACCCCAGCGCGCCGCAAATGGAGGCCATCAAGGCGCACGTCGATGAAGCGATGCGTGCCGGCGCCATGGGGATTGCCACGGCGCTGATCTACCCGCCGGACAGCTTTCAGAGCACTGAAGATCTGATCGAACTGTCGCGCGTGGCGGCAAAGTATGGCGGCATTTACGCGAGCCACATGCGTGATGAAAGCGCAAAGCTGCTGCAGGCCATCGGTGAATCCATCGAGATCGGCGAGAAGGCAGGGATTCAAGTCGAAATATTTCATTTCAAGGGCGCTTATGCACCGGGCTGGGGAAAGCTGGTCCCCGAAGCAGGCGAACTCATTGAAGCGGCGCGTGCGCGCGGCGTGAACATTGCCGCCGATATGTATGTCTACACGGCCGGCGGCACCGGTCTCGACATCACCGTGCCGAACTGGGTCTGGGAGCAGGGTGCAAAACGCGGCCTCGAGCGGCTCAAGGACCCTTCTGTGCGTGTTCGCCTCAAGAAGGAAATCGCCGCCGGTTCGATGCCTGGGTGGTCCAATCTGGTCGAGGCGAGCGGCGGCTGGGAGCACATCGTGCTTGCCAACGCCTTCAATCCCAAATACGACCGCTATCGATTTAAAAGCATCGACTACATCGCCAAGCAATTGGGCAAGGACCCGGCCGATGTGTCTTGGGATATCGTTCTGGGCGCACAGCCGCATCGTGCCATGGGGTTGTACTTCATGATGAGCGAGCCGGACATCGCAACGGCGCTGCGCTGGCCCTGGATGAGCATCGGCAGCGATGCCGGTGCGAACGAAGGGCCGGGTACCATCGATGCCATCGGGCTGCCGCATCCGCGCGCGTACGCCAATTTCCCGCGCGTCATTGCAGAATATGTGAAAAAGCGCCGCGTGCTCAGTCTCGAGGACGCGATTCGAAAAATGACCTCATGGCCCGCCACGCGCATGCGGCTTTACGACCGCGGCGCCATACGCGAGGGACTAAAAGCGGACGTGACGATTTTCAACGAGGAGCGCATCGAGGATGTCGCGACGTACGAGAACCCCACCCGCTATCCGGCCGGCATCGATTATGTCCTGGTCAACGGACAACTGGTGATCGATCAGGGGCACCACACCGGCGCAAAGCCCGGCAGCGTGCTGCGTGGCGCCGGCGCCGACTCGCAGCGCCCGAGCGTCCGAGGTGATTGAGGCCGACACCTTGACGGCGTCGAAGGCGTCGTGGTTCCAACGCTACTTGTTGCCGGGTTTTGCGTTCAAAGCCGTCGTCATCGGCGGCGGCTATGCAACCGGGCGCGAGCTGGCCGAGTTTTTTCTCCCCAGCGGACCGCAGGGTGGGTTGCTCGCCATCCTGCTGGCCTTAGTTATTTGGAGTCTGGTGTGCGCCGTGACGTTTTGTTTGGCCTACACCACGAAAAGCTGGAACTACCGGGCGTTTTTCAAGAACCTGCTGGGTCCGTTCTGGGTGCTTTTCGAAGCAGCCTATCTGCTTTTCATCATATTGATTCTGGCGGTGTTCGGCGCCGCCGCCGGTGCGATCGGCGCCGCGGTGTTGGGCTGGCCGCCCGTAGCGGGTACGTGCTGCCTCATCGTCTGCATCAGTTTGGTGGCGGCCTACGGCAGCACCTCGGTAGAGCGATTGTTCAAGTGGGTCTCGATATTCCTCTACGGGGTGTACGGCATCTTTGTTGCGCTCTCGTTCTTTGCATTCGGCGATCGGATCCTCGCCAATTTATCCACGCCAAGCCCCAGTGAGGGCTGGGTGCTCGGCGGATTGACTTACGCCGGCTACAACGTCGTCGGTGCCGTGATCATCCTCCCGGTGCTGCGCCACCTGAGGAGCCGCAAAGATGCGCTGGTGGCCGGAGCGCTGGCGGGGCCTCTTGCGATGCTTCCCGCGCTGCTCTTTTTTGTCTGCATGATCGCCTACTATCCGCAGATCGGCGGCGAACCGCTGCCCTCGGATTTTCTGCTGCGCCGCCTGAATTTTCCCGCCTTCCACTACCTGTTTCAACTCATGATCTTTCTGGCGCTTCTGGAAAGCGGCACAGGCTGCGTTCACGCGTTCAACGAAAGAGTGGCGGAGGCCTATGCGGCCCGGCAGGGACGCAGTCTCTCGACGATCGCCAGGCTGAGCATCACCGGCGCGTTGCTCCTAGGCTCGATATTCTTGGCGGCGCGGTTCGGATTGGTGACGCTGATCGCCCGAGGCTACCGCGGACTCGCCTACTTGTTTCTGGCCATATTTGTGCTGCCCGTCATGACTTTGGGCGTGCGGCAATTGCACAGGCGCAAAATTCCCGCGAAAGGCTAGCGCCGCCGATTCTTGGCAAGTCTGGCAGGCAGCCGCACCGGCTCCGCCAATTTAGGCGGCATTGCCGGGCTGACATCGCCGTGCAGCGACATCAACGAGTCCAGCAGACTCTCGTCCGTGCTCGAGCACACGCCGAGCACCGTGGCTTCGTCGCAGCCTTCCGCGGTGACGTAGGCATGTCCCATGTTGCTGTCGAGGTATATCGATTCGCCGACGGTGAGATTCACAGGATCGTAAAATTCGGTGAGAACCTTGATGCCCCCTTTCAGGACATAAATATATTCCTCGCCGGAATGGCGCACCAGATCGCCGAACTCCTGCGCGCTCTTGGCGCGGATACGCGTCAATATCGGAATCATGCGCTTTCTGCGCAACTCCGGACACAGGTAGTAGTAGTCGTAGTTCTTGGTGTTGACGCGGACGGCATCGCCGGTCAGGCCGATGCTGCGCCTGGCGGTCACGGCCGGCTCGATCGTATCGGCGGGATCGGCAAATAACTCCGAAATTCGGATATTGAGCCGCTGGCTCAATTGCACCAGCTTGTCGTAACTCAGGGTAAGCCGGTCATGTTCGACTTTCGACAGCGTCGATACGGGGATGCTGGTGCGCTGACTCATTTCCTTCAGTGTCCACCCGTTTCGCGAACGCAGCGAGCGCAGCAAGCTTCCCAGCGTCGGGTGACGCGTCTTCACGTCCATAAGTTCAGCGGCATCGCTTTTTGAATCTCCGGTCCCAAGTGTTTTGCCGCATGAAGCATACCTATGGCTTGCCGCAGGTCAACCATTCAGCCGGGGAATCTCCGCCGCGATCGAGATCCAAATCCGCGCGGCGGGGCAGGCCCGGCTGCCGCTGCATTCTACGCCGCTATGCGCCTGTACAGAGAATATCGTTGACAATTCTCTAATCAGGACTACTCTGTCTCGATTGCGACATCGTGTTGGGGTGAGGCAAATGTCGTTTGAATCCGGTTTTCAATTGGGCCGACGCCGTACGCTCGCCACGATGGCCGGCGCCGTGGCCACGCTCGCTCTGCCGCGGATCGATTTCGCGCAGCCTGCAGCCGTGAAGAACCGCTATCCCGCGAAGGTCTTGGATCTGGTCGGGCGCTCCGTGGTCATCGACATGCTCGCGCCGCTCAAGATCGATTTCAGGCCCGAGGCCTATTCCGCGCCGCTGACCGAAGCGGACGCGGCCATGTTCTTATCGAGCGGCATCACTGCATTTCATAACTCGGTCGGCGTCGGCGGCGCCGGCGCCTATGAGGACGCGCTGCAATTCATCGCCGCGTGGAGCGGCTTCGTGGGGCGCGCCGCCGATGTGTTTTGCCTCGTTGGCAGGGCCGAGGACATCGAGCATGCGAAGGCCAGGAAAAAAATTGCCGTCATCATGGGTTTGCAGAACGCCGACGAGTTTCGCGAGCCCAAGGACGTAAAAGCATTTTACGAAGTGGGATTGCGCTGCGCGCAACTCACCTATAACACCCAAAATCTGCTCGGCAGCGGCTCGACCGAACGGGTGGATGGCGGGATCAGCGATTACGGCGAGCAAATCATCAAGGCGATGAACGAGGTGGGCATGCTCATCGACGTCTCGCACAGCGGCGATCGCACCACGCTGGATGCGATCGAGCTCTCGCCCAAGCCCATCGCCTTCACGCATTCGAACTGCCGGGCGCTCAACAATCATCCGCGGCTGAAGACCGATGAAGCCATCCGCAAGCTGGCGGCCAAAGGCGGCGTGATGGGCATCACGGGAGTGCGCAATTTCGTCAAGGACAAGGAGCCCACGACGGTCGAGGACATCGTCGATCACATCGATCACGTGGTGAAGCTGGTCGGCATCGAGCACGTCGGCATCGGCACGGACTCGGACCTCATGGGCTATGACCACATGCCGCCCGACCAGTACGAAAAGCTGAAAGCCGGGTACAAATCCTCCTATGCATTTCGCGACAAGATCGACACCGATGGCTTCGATCACCCGCGAAAGATGTACGACCTGACGGCCGCGTTGCTTCGCCGTGGCTACGGCAATGCCAACATTCAAGCCGTGCTCGGCGGAAACTTCCGCCGCCTATTGGGTAGCACTTGGATCGATATAAAGAACAAGACAGGGGATAAATCATGAACTCGATCTTCAAACTCGCCATGCTCGCCTCACTGGGTGTAATCGCACCTTTCTTATCGCAGCAAGGCAGAGCGGCCGATGCGGCTGCGCCGGTGGACAGCGACGCGCTGACCACCATCGTGGTGACCGCGGAGAAGAGGGAAGAGAAGCTCAAAGACGTACCCATGAGCATCACGGCCCTCGGCGGAGGCGCACTCGACAAGCTGCAGTATCGGGATTTCAGCGACTACGCTGCCATGGTGCCGGGCCTGTCGCTGGTGAGCGCCCAGCCGGGCATCACCACCCTGACCTTGCGGGGACAGAATGCCGGCGGAGTCGGTTCCACCGTGGCTGTCTATATTGACGAATCGCCCTTCGGCTCGAGCAGCGCGCTGCTCAACGGCGCTATTTTGAGCGGCGACTTCGACACCTGGGACCTGCAGCGCATTGAAGTGCTGCGCGGTCCTCAGGGTACTTTGTACGGAGCCAATAGCGAAGGTGGACTTCTGAAATTCGTCACCGCACCCCCGGTGCTCGGCACCTTTTCGGGCGCCGCGGAAGTGTCCGGTGAAAGCGTCGCTCATGGCGGCTTGGGCGCCGATGCGCGAGCCATGTTGAACTTGCCGCTCGGCGACAAGATGGCGTTGCGAATCAGCGGGTTTGATCAGGATGTTGCCGGCTACATCAACGATCCGGTGCGTCACAAACTCGATGAGAATGACGGCCACAAGTACGGCGGACGACTTTCACTGTTGGCGCAGCCCGTCGACAGCCTCACCATTCGCCTGACCGCGTCTTCACAAGAGTCCAAGTACAACGGAACTCCCGAGATGGACGTCGATCCGGTTACTTTGAAGCCGGCATCCGGCGATCTGAACCAGGAGCGCTTCGTCAATCAACCCAGCTCGTTCCAATATAAGAACTACAACGCGACCATCAACTGGGATGCAGGGCCGTTCAGCATCTTGTCGACAACGACCTACGGCATTCTGAACTCGGATTTGTTCACCGACGAGACCAACCTTCAACTTGTGCCGGGCGTCACCTTCCAGGCCGCGCTGGGGGGGCTGGGAGCCACGCTCGACAATCTCGTGGATCTGAACAAATTCACTCAGGAAGTTCGAGTGTCTTCTGCGGTGAACAACTTCTTGGAGTGGCAGGTTGGCGGCTATTTCACTCGGGAAACGGGCCATTTGTTTCAGCACTTGGTCGCGATGGATGTGCCGGCCGGTACGCCCACCGTGGGCATTCCGGTTCTGGAATTTGCCGTCCTGGATTCCATTTACAAAGAAACTTCCGGGTTCGGCAATGTGACCGTCCACATCATCCCGCAGTTCGACATCCAGGCGGGCGGCCGCTATTCGAAGAACGAGCAAACCGCCACCGAAAGTCTTTCCGGGCTGCTTGCGACCCCGCCGATATCCTTCAGCACACCTTCGGCGGGACACGTCTGGACGTATTCCGCGGCGCCGCGCTGGCATATCGACGAGAACAATATGCTTTATTTCCGCTGGGCGACGGGCTTCCGGCCGGGTGGACCCAATGCATTGCCGCCGGGCGCTCCGCCTGATGTGCCGCGTCAGTTCGGCGCCGATAGGACCAGCAACTTCGAGCTCGGAATCAAGTCGAGCTTGCTCAATGGGCTGCTGTCCATCGACGCCGCGCTCTTCCATGTCGATTGGACCAACATTCAACTACTCGAGATCGTCGACGCCAATGGGGTCAACGGTAACGGCGGCAAGGCGCGAAGCCAGGGCCTCGAATGGACTTTGGGCTATGTACCGGTCCACGGCCTGACGCTGCAATGGACGGCTGCTTACACGGACGCGAAACTGACCACGGCCGCGCCCGCGGTCCACGGCGCCACCGGCGACCCCCTGCCGTACGCGCCAAAATACGGCACATCGTTCGACGGCGAATACGATTTGCCCGCGTTCGCGGACTACAAGTATTTTCTCGGCGCCACTTGGAGCTATGTCGGCACCCGCAAAACCGATTTCGGCAGCGACCCAACCGCACTCACGCAAAAGAGCTTGCCCAGCTATAATACTTTCGGTACGCGTGTAGGTCTCGAAAACGATCACTATAGCGTGACGTTCTACGCCAAGAATCTGGGCGATTCTCGCGGCATTACCAACTACGTCTCCAGCGGGGCGCCGGGATTGAACGGCCAGATCGCCGTCATTCAACCGCGCACACTCGGTGTCACACTGTCTGCGAAGTTCTGAAGGCCATCGCAGGAATGAACACAAAACGCGAACTGCGCGTGTCGGAGGCTTCAATGTCGGAGGTGATGGATCTACCTCACCCGTATCTGCTGTTTTTGGGCGACATCACGGAAAAGGGCTACGCCAAGACCGCATTCGGTCTGCGTGATTGGGCCGCGGATCGCTGTGTCGGCGAGTGGTCGTGCGGCGGGGCGACAGTCACCACTGATTTGCCGCGACTGACACCCAAGGAGGCCCGCGCGCGCGGCGCGCGGGCGCTCGTCGTCGGCGTTGCCAATACCGGCGGCGTGATCAGCGACAGCTGGATCCCCTCGCTCGTCGAAGCGCTCGAATCGGGTCTCGACGTGATCAGCGGCATGCACGCCAAGCTCGGGGAGGTTCCGCTATTGAAGAGTACGGCGGAGCGCTGTGGCCGCAGGCTGATCGATGTGCGCACGCCGCCCCTGAATATTCCGATTGCGTCCGGTGTCAAGCGATCCGGAAAGCGCCTGCTCACCGTCGGCACCGATTGCGCGATTGGGAAAAAATACACGGCCCTTGCGCTGGCACGCGCCTTTAAGGCGCGCGGTCTCGACGCCGATTTTCGCGCCACCGGGCAGACCGGCATTCTGATCGCCGGCGGTGGAATTCCCATTGATGCGGTGATTGCGGATTTCGAAGCCGGAGCCGCGGAGTTGCTGAGTCCCGATGCATCGGCAGAGCACTGGGATGTGATTGAAGGGCAGGGCTCCTTGTTCCATCCTGCCTACGCCGGGGTCTCGCTCGGACTATTGCACGGCAGTCAACCCGACCTGATCGTCGTCTGCCACGATCCTGATCGCAAATACCTTCTCGGTCATCCCTTCCCGCTGCCGGACATCGCCGAGACGATTGACATGAACCTGCGCCTCGGCCGCCGCACCAACCCCGCGATTCGATGTGCCGGCATCAGCTTGAATACCTCACGGCTCAATGTGAGCGATGCGAACAAGATGTTCGCCGAAGAGAGCGCGCGGCTGGGATTGCCGGTGGCGGATCCCATGCGTGCGGGCGCGGCGTTCGAGCGGCTTGTGGATGGATGTCTTAAAAACTAGAACCAGCGGCCCAGTCGCTCAAAGAGAACCTATGCGCACCCTCACTATGCTTTCCGCTGCCCTGTTCCTGGGCGCGATCTCGGCGGCACAAAGTGCCCCTAAACCTGCCGCAGCCACCGCTGCGCCGGCGGCAACCATCGCGGCGCCGACCGCCGCGCCCGCGGCTCCGGCAGCGCCAACGGCGCCTGCGGCCGCAGCCGCAGCGTCCCCTCTAACCGCGGAAGACCTCAGCGCGTGGCTCGATGGCTACATGCCCTACGCCCTGCATACCGGCGATATCGCCGGTGCCGTCGTCGCGGTAGTCAAAGACGGTCAGATCGTGACGGAGCGCGGCTACGGGTACTCGGATGTTGCCAAGCGCACGCCCGTCGATCCGAAGCTGACCCTGTTCAGGCCCGGATCCGTCTCGAAGCTGGTCACATGGACGGCGGTGATGCAGCAGGTCGAGCAGGGCAAGATCGATCTCGATGCCGATGTGAATCAATATCTCGATTTCAAGATACCGCCGCGCGACGGCAAGCCCGTCACGATGCGCAACCTCATGCAGCATGTCGCCGGATTCGAAGAGCAGGCGAAGGGCATCTTGTCCAACGATCC
>Ga0137412_10001896_pt1 | contig 16397 bp, 14 predicted proteins | sample CZODoug2_1_16fun_FD_122160 | JGI IMG/M metagenome (GOLD analysis project Ga0137412, IMG submission 122160) | Vadose zone soil fungal communities from Angelo Coast Range Reserve, California, USA - CZODoug2_1_16fungal (Hybrid Assembly) | ecosystem: Environmental > Terrestrial > Soil > Vadose zone...
TGCGAGGCCGTCGAGACACGCGGCGGGTTCGCCCGGGACGCAAGCGGTGACATCGTTCACCAGCAGGGCGCCGAGCTGCGCGCAATCGCCATCGATCGCATAGGTCTTCACGATGGTTTTGGCGGCGCGCACCGGCGCCATATCGAAGATGATGCGCCGATAGACGGCGCCTTCGGTGTTGAACATCGCGAAGTCGAGCTTGAGGCTGTCGAAGTTTTGCGCGGTCTTGTTCTCGATCACGAAAGTCAGGCGGCAGCGATTCTCCGCCGTTTCGGTCGCGTTCAACTCGAGGCGCACCATGTCGTCGGCTGCGCGGGCGGGCATCTGTGCGAATTGCAATGCGGAAAGAGCCAACAGAAGAACACCACGCATCGTTTCCTCCGCCGATGACGTCGATCTCGTCGGCTAGTGTTAGCCGTCGGGTGCCATGCGTACAATCGGTTTGGTTTTTGAATGGCTGTAAAGTGACGCGGATGCGAAGCCGCTCAGCCGCGCATCGCCGTGACAGCGCCGGCCAGGGCTTCGGGTTCCATCATCGGCAATGAACAACGCGCTCCGACGCAGACGAACGCCGCGCCCTCGGGTGCGGCTGCAATCTTGTCGCGCGCCGGATGCGATGGCGCCAGCGTGTCCGCGGTCGCGGCGCGCAGCACGATTCGGTCGAGGAACGGAAGCTTGCGTGCGGCGGCGAGGAGCGCGTCCGCGCGCGCGCCGGTTCCCGTCACCACGATCTTGCGCCGCAGGCTCGCGATCCTGCGACCCAACCGGGGTGCACGACGGGCCGACGAGTTAGTCACCGACGTGCGGACGACGGCGTTGCTACGGGTGACGCCGCCGTTGGCCGATGCCGATGCGCTGCCGCTGTCCCTGATCGCCAGTTACGCCGAGCGCTACGGTCTGCGTGCCGAGGCCATCCGGGTGACCAGCCGCGACAGCACATCCGAGGTCGGCACGCGGGAGCGGGAAACCTGGATCGGCGTGACTTTGTCGGCCGCGCACAATCTCGCTGCGCTACAAGCTCGTTCGGCGCATATTCCGTTGCATGAGACCGCCGAGGTCGCTGCGCGTCGGCTCGCTGACCATCTCCGCGAGAGCGGGTGGACGGCCGCCCTCGCTGCCCCCGATGACGTTCCGGTGCCCTATCCGAAGTCCGGCCGCGAGACGTGGTCCGGCGTTTGTCAGGGAAGCACCGATTACGTTGCCGCGTATGGGGTCAAGGTCGATACCGCGCTGCCGAACACGCTCGCGGCGATCTGGTCGTACCCGGTCCGTGAAGTCTGGACGGCGGCGGAGGTTGCCGGCGCCGGTGACGACCAGACGCTGGCGGTCGCGTGCGCATTCCGGACTGACGCCGGCCCCGGTGCGAACGGACCACTGCCCGGGCTGATTTCGAAGTCCGGTATCCAGCGTGCGGCGCTGACGGCGTTGGACCCGCTGTCGACCCAGCGTCTCGACGACCATGTCGCACTGCCCGAATCGCTGCTACTCGAACGGCTGCAGTGGGCCAGCACCCCACAATCACAGCCGGTCGTGCCGCACGCAGTGGTGAACTAGGGCCGGGTGGTCGGATAGAAGAGGGCCGCGGCGTTCTCGTAGAGGACGCCGCGGATCCACGCGTCGTCGATACCCGGCACCCGGGTGATCGAGCGCATCGCATCGGCGTAGCTGTGAGGGATGTTAGGGAAGTCGCTGCCGAACAGGATGCGATCACCCAAGTCCCGCAGCCGAGGCAACTGCGACGGTGGAAACGGCATGCGTTCGTCGACGAACGGTGTGAAAGCCATGGTGGTATCGAGCCGCACGTCGGCCGAGCTATCGCAGATGTCGAGGAACTCCACATACTCCGGCATTCCCATGTGCGCGACGACCAGTCGCAGCCGCGGATAGCGTTGCAGCAGAACTCGTATCGGCTCAGGGCCGGTGTGCTCTCCGGGCGCCGGCCCGGACCCGCAGTGGATCACAACCGGCACCCGGGCATCTTCGATGGATCCCCAGACACGATCGAGCAACGGGTCGTTGGGCTCGTATCGGCCGACCTGAACGTGCGCCTTGAAGACCCGCGTTCCGTTGTGGATCGCGGTCTCGACGTAGTCTGCGGCGTCCGGTTCTGGATAAAACGTCGCGGTCGCAAGACAATCCGGCGTCGAATTGGCGAACTGAACTGCCCATTGGTTCAGCCAGGCCGCCATCTGCGGCTTGTGCGGGTAGACCAGCGCGGTGAAGCCGCGCACGCCGAACTGCCGCAGCATCTGCACACGTTCGGACTCAGCTGTCCGATAGTTGATCGGCCATTCACGACCGACCAGCCGGCCGGCGGAATCGAAGTACTGCCACACCTTGTCCATCACCGATTTCGGCATGAAGTGGGTGTGCACATCGATCACCCCCGGCAAGTCGAGCGCAGACCAGATCTGCCGTACCTCGGCGGCCTCGTCGTCGTCGGCCATCGTCCATCCTCGACTCGTCGGGCAAGCAGCGGGTAATACCGTCTATATCAGTCGCCGCGCAGTCCGTTGAACAGGAGGGTCGATATGTGGGATCCGGATGTCTACCTGACCTTTGCCGATCATCGCGGCCGTCCGTTCGCCGATCTGCTGTCCCGGGTGGGAGCGCCGAGCCCGCGTCGGGTGGTCGATCTGGGGTGCGGTGCGGGGAACCTCACCGGTCAGCTGGCTCGACGGTGGCCGGATGCGGCCATCGAGGCGTTGGACAGCTCGCCGGAGATGGTCGCCGCGGCCCGGGACCGCGGCGTGGACGCTGCCGTCTGCGACGTGAGAACCTGGGTCCCGCAGCCCGATACCGACGTCGTGGTCAGCAACGCCGCGATGCACTGGGTGCCAGAACACGACGAACTGTTTGTTCAATGGGCGGGTCAACTGGGCGCCGGGTCGTGGATCGCGGTTCAGATGCCGGGCAACTTCGAAAGCCCGTCGCACGCTGTAGTGCGGGCGGTAGCTCGGCGTGAACCGTTCGCAAAGGTGCTGCGCGACATCCCGTTTCGGGTGGGGGCCGTGGTTGACACGCCGGCTCATTACGCCGAGCTGCTGATCGATGCCGGGTGCACCGTGGATGCCTGGGAAACCACCTACGTCCACCAGCTCACCGGCGAGCATCCGGTGCTGGACTGGATCAGCGGCACCGCATTACTGCCGGTGCGCGAACGGCTCAATGATCAAGAATACCAACGGTTTCGCGAGGAGCTCATTCCGCTGCTCGCTAAAGCCTATCCACCCCGGCCGGACGGGACCACGTTCTACCCGTTCCGGCGGGTGTTCTTCGTCGCCAAGGTAGGCGACTGAGCAACACCGGCTGAGTGTTACTGCTCGGCGTGATGGATTTCGACGTCGATACCGCGGTCGACGGCGATCGCCGAGCGACTGGTGGGAGCCTTCTCGTGGATCTGCAGATACGTCTCGGTGTAGCGGGCCGCAATGCGGGTGCCGGCAAAATCCGACGGTATGACGTCACCGGTCCTCTGTCGCCAATCATGAAGGCGGACGGCAAGATCAGCGGCGATCTGGTCGGTACCATCGTTGCCGTCGCCGGCGAGTAGATTAGTGGTCTCAGTGGGGTCGACGCGCAGATCGTAGAGTTCGCGTTCCGGTCGCGGGGCGGTCACCAGCGGTGCGACCGCGTGACCGGATGGGCTTTCCTCGATATCCCACGGCAGATCCAATAACGGCCGGCGGGCGTAGTTTTCGATGTAGCTGAAGTCTTTCGTTCGGATCGCGCGGATCGGATCGAACGAGTCGTGGTAGGTCTTGGTGGTGTAGACGTGGTCGCGCACTGGCTCGGCGGGATCCGGTGCAATCAATGCCTGCGCATGTGAGATGCCGTCGATGTCAGACGCCCCCGCCGCACCGAGCAGTTCCAGCAGTGTCGGCAGCAGATCCACCCCGCTGAACAGATCGTCGTAAACTTTGGGCGCCAACCCCATTCGGGTGGGAGGGCGCGCAATCATCGCGATTCCGGTTCCCGCCTCGTAGAGCGTGGATTTCGCACGCGGGAAAGGGGCGCCGTGGTCGGTGAGGAACACCACCCACGTGCTGGCGTCCAGGCCGGTGTCCGCGAGCGTATCCAATATTCGGCCCACCGCGGCGTCGGCAGTCGTGATCGATCCGTAGAACTCGGCCAGATCTTGGCGCACCTCAACGGTATCGGGTAGATAGTGGGGCGTATCGACAGCAGCGGCGTCGGCGGGTTCGTAGCGATCGCGTGGATAGGGCCGATGCGTTTCGAAGAAGCCGGCGGTCAGCAGGAACGGTTGACTGGTGTCATGGTCACGCAACCATTGCTGGGCCTGTTCGACGACGTACTCGCAGTAGGAGTTGGACACGTCGAATTCGTCGAAGCCCAGCCGCGACGGGTGTGACGTCTCATGTTGCATGCCGAAAAGAGCGGTATACCAGCCGGATTCGGAGAGGATCTGAGGCAATGTGCGGACGCCCGGGCGGTACTCCCAGCCGTGGTGGGCCAGTCCGACCAAGCCGTTGCTCTGCGGATAGCGGCCGGTGAACAGTGATCCCCGCGACGGCGAGCACAGCGGCGCGGTGGCGTGCGCTCTGGTGAACAAGATGCCCTCGGCGGCCAACTGGTCCAGCCGCGGGCTCGACACGTCGGCGTGACCGTACACCCCGAGATAGCGGCCCAGATCGTGCCAGTGCACGAACAGCACATTGTCGCGCCGCGGGTGTGTCGCGTCGTGGTTAGCGTCTGCGTCGCCGATCGTCGCCACCTCCTGAGCTTGTCCGGCCTCATCGAGGTTATCGGCTGCGACGCGTCGGCGTGCATACCGGGGCGTTTCCGGCCAGGTCAGCCGTCAGCAACTCACCACTGTTGCGGTGGCCCCGGCGGGCCGTACTGCGGTGGTGGCGGTGGACCGGGCGGCCATTGCCCGCCGCCCGGAAACCCGCCTGGCCGATGGACATCGGTCAATCTCGGCGGCAACCCCAAGACCACCCGGAATGCCGGGACGAACATGAGGCCTCCGATCACCGCGATCACCAGGCCCGCGATCAAGTCGTAGGTGACCCGGCTGGTGGCGCCGTAACGAGCCTCGCAACCGATCGACAAGATCAGCATGACGATCCCGCCGCCGAGGATCAGGAACTGGCCCATCGGCCTCTTGACGAAGAGCATCACCGCGCCGGCCGTCACAGCGAGGCACGCTGCGATGATCAAAAACAGACAAACGACGAGGGCCACCGGAACACTCGGAACCATGTTCTTGATCTGTTGGCGGCACATGCTCGAGTACTCACCGCCGAACCGATTACACACATCCGCTGCGCGGCTGACGGCGCTGTTCAGGTTGATCCACAGGGTCAGCGTGAGGATGGCACCGAGCAACCCCATTAACCCGATGGCGGCAAGGCTGACCCAGCTGATGGTCTGCTGCGAAGTCGGGGCGGGAGCGGGTGCGCCGTAACCACGCCACTGCGGGCTGTAGCCCGGCTGGTGGCCGTACTCGGCCGGCGGTGGCAATCCGGATCCAGGCAGCGGGCCGTACCCGGGCGGAGGCGGTTGCTGACCGTAGCTCTCGGGGACCGGTTGGCCGCCGAAGCCAGGCCCGGCGTGCTCCCGGGGATCGTCTGGTGGGGGTCCCCACTGTGGGGGGAGACCTGGCGGAGGTGGCTGCACTCCGGCATCCTAGCCGCCGCTGGATCGGGGCCCGCGAAACAGGACTGCGGGCTCGGAGGCCGGCGACCCTCAGGTGGCCGCCTGGGGCGCTTGTCCCCAGCCGTTCTCCGAGACGAATTCGGCGAGCGGACGCCCCAGCGCCCAGCCGTCCAACTCCAGTGAGGGCCGGTCGGGAAAGTCCGGCACCGGACCAAGACAGAGGATCGCCACCGGCTCGGCATCGTCGGGCATCGACAGCAGCGACGCCAGCTTTGGCGGATCGAACAGCGAAACCCATCCCATCCCGAGGCCTTCGGACCGTGCTGCCAGCCAGAGATTTTGGATTGCGCAAGAGACCGATGCCAGATCCATCTGAGGCATGGTGCGTCGGCCGAACACGTAGCTGTCCCTGCCATCGGAGAGTGCGACCACTAGCAGTTCAGCGCAATCCAGGATGCCTTCGACCTTCAGCGCCAGAAATTCCTGCGCCCGTGGACCCAGGGCGTGCGCGGTCTGCAAACGCTCCTCGTCGACCACGGCGTGAATGCGGCGTCGCAGCTCGTCGTCGGTGATCCGGATGAATCGCCATGGCTGCATCAGGCCGACATTGGGTGCGGCGTGGGCGGCCTGTAGCAGGCGGGCCAGAACATCCTCGGGAACCTTGCTGCCGGCCACGAATCGGCGCATGTCACGACGTTCGGCGATCACGCGATAGACCGCCTGCCGCTCCCGCGGACTGAATGCGTGATCACCCACATCGTCATCGTAGAAACCGTCGGGCGTCGAAGCGACCAATGATGCCACTTCGACGTGTCGAGCAGCTTTGTCGGCCAGACTTGCTAGAACCCGTCGAATGCCCGGGAACCGGTCAAAAGGATCAGCCCAATGAATATTCCGGAGTCATTAGAGCAATTGCCCACCAACGGCACACGTGGACGCGTCTACGGCGAGCCCTACCGAACCGCGGACGGCGGTACCGTGATCCCTGTTGCCAAGGTCCGAGCCGGCACGGCGACGCCGATGGGGTTGTTCGTCATCTACGGCGGCACGGCCCGCTGGGTGCCGGTGGTCGACGCCAACCGGATAGCGCTGATCGGGATCATTACCGGCCTGATCTCGGCGGTGCTCGGCAGTGCGGCTGTGCTGCGCCGGCCGCCGTGGCCCGATCTGTCGGCGACGTCGGCGGCCTGGACGCGACCTCGACACACTATGGCCGGTAAGTGACGCCGACCGCGCGCAAGACATATTCCGGCGGCATCTCGAAGGTCAGCGATCGCCGCGGCAACGCGGCCAGCACGTCGGCGGGAACGTCGAGCTTGTAATGCAGCGAGAGGTGTCCGGTGAATGTCTGATCGATCTCGTCGACATCGGCTTCGACGTGCAGTCCGTTCGCCATTATCTCCGCCGTGGCCGTACCGGATTGCGTTGCGTCCCAACCTACATCGACGACTGCGCCGGCAAGTTTGGGCAGCGACGACAGGGTCGCCAAGACTCGCTGCGAGGTGAACACCAGCGACCCGACGTAGCTCGCGACGCTGTGCGCTGAACGCAGGCCGGGAATCGCACCGCTGAATCGCCGGGTGACGGGGACATAGTCGGCGAGGTAGATGACCCCCTCGGCCTCGACTTCGGCGCGCACGTCCGCGGGCAACTTGCCGATGCCGAAGAGTCTGCGGACGAAGACCGGCATCAGCTGGCCCGCCTGCTCAACCGCAGCCGGAACCGAACCAGGCCGGCCAGCGCAACCGCCAGGGCCACGAGCATGCCGGTGTCGTGCAGCCATGCGCTGGGCACATGACGCCACAACAGGTCGGCGGGCAGCCCCGCCTCGACGCTGTTCAGATCAACCGTCGACGCCGAGGCGGCGAAGCCCCAACGGGCCGGCACGAACCACGCAATCTGGTCCAGGACCAGCCGTCCCGTCACCGGAATCAGGCCGCCGGCCAACACCATCGAGACCATGATCGTCACCACGAGCATCGGCAGCACCTGTTCGGTGGAGCGGGCCAGCGACGACAGCGTCAGCCCCACCATCGCCGAGGTGATCGCCGTCAGCGCCAGGCCCAGGTACAGCTCCATGACGCCGTGCGCCACGCCGTGTCCCAGCAGCGCGCCGCCATAGGCGGGCGCGCCTTTGCCGATGGTCATGATGGCGACCATGACCGCGGTGCCGATCAGCGCCGCGGTGCTGTAGACGACGACTTTGGCCATCAGGTAGGCCGACGCCGACAGACCCACGGCCCGCTCGCGCTGGAAGATCATCCGCTCGCCGACCAGATCGCGCACGGTCAGCGCGGTACCCAGGAACACCGCGCCGATGTTGAGCAGGATCAGGATGTCGATGGGTTCTTCGGGTGCACTCGGGTTGGCGGACCCCAGCCCGGTGTTGCCGGGCACCGCCAGCGACAGCACGCCGAGGACGAACGGCAGCACCGCCAGGAACGCGAAGTATCCGCGGTCGGAGGTGATCAGCCGGGTTTGGCGGCGCACCAACGTCACGACCTGGCGCCACGAGCTGGTCCGCGGCGGCTGTCCCAACGGTGCCGCGCCGGCGGTCGGCGACGGCCTCCGCGGGGCGGCGGGATGACGGGCCAGATACGCCCGGTGTGCCGCATCGGGGTCGGTGCTGACTCGCGCGAAGATGTCGGCCCAGTCGGTGCTGCCCATCACCGGCCCGATCTGGGCGGGCGGGTCGGCGAAGGCGGTCTTGCCGCCCGGGGCCAACAGCAGGATCTGATCGCACATGCTGACGTAGGTGAGCGAATGCGTGACGACGATGACCACGCGGCCCGCGTCAGCCAGCCGCCGCAGCATCGTCATCACCTGGCGGTCCAGCGCGGGGTCGAGTCCTGAGGTCGGTTCGTCCAGGATCAGCAGCGACGGGCCGGTCAGCAATTCCATGGCCACCGATGCGCGCTTGCGCTGACCGCCGGACAACTTGTCGACGCGAGTCTTTTTGTGCGGAGCCAACTCCAGCTCGTCGAGCACCCGCTCGACGACTTGGCGCCGATCATCGGCGGAGGTGTCCGGCGGCAGCCGGAGTTCCGCGGCGTAATGCAGGGCCTGCTCGACGGTGAGCTGGCGGTGCACGACGTCGTCCTGGGGCACCATCCCGATTCGCGAGCGCATCGACGCGTACTCAGCGTGCACGTCGTGCCCGTCGAACGCAACCACACCGGCGCTGCGTGGCATCGCGCCACCGATCAGCTTGACCAGCGTCGACTTTCCTGCACCGGACGGCCCGATGACCGCGGTCAGCGTCCCCGGTTTCGCGGTGAAGGACACATCCTGCAGCAGTTGGCGCCCGTCGACGGTCAACGCCAGCCCGTGTGCGGTCACGCCACTGGTGCGGGCGGCCGGCGGTTGGGGCACCAGAGTGTTACCGGTCGCGAGCAAGTCGGTGTTGCCGATCGTGACGACATCTCCGTCGCGCAGCATCGCGCTGCTGATCAGCGCGCCGTTGACGAATGTGCCGTTGCTGCTGTGGTTGTCGCGGATTTCCAAGCCGGCCGGGGTGGACACCAGCACCGCGTGCACGCGGGAGGCCAGCGCGTCCTCGACGACAACGTTGTTGGTCTTGGCGCGGCCGATCGTCGCCGAGGCCGCTGAACGCGGGGCCCGTCTGGCCTCGGTGACCGGTCGGGGAGGGGCGGGTCGGCGCGGCTGCGGCTGCGACGCCGTGGGACGAATCGGCGGCCGCGACGGTGCACGCGCGGGGGGCTGCGGGCCCGTCGGCCGGAACATCGCGGTCTTGGGGCTGTCGCCCAGCGGCTCATCGGTTCGGTGTTCGACCGATTGAGGATTGCGGGGTCGCGACGGCGATGATGTCGCGACCCGGAATGTCAGCTGCGGGCCGCGCGGGTTGCCCAATGCGACGCTCAGGCGGTCGCGGATGGGCACCAAGTTGGCGCGTGAACCGGCGACGTAAATGCCGTTTTGGCTTTTGTCGACAACCACCCACTGGCCGCCGTCAAACCGCAGAATCGCGTGCACCCGCGAGATCAGAGTGAGGTCGTCGGGATCGATGTCTTGAAAACGGATATCGCAGTCGCGGTCGCGACCCACGATCACATCCCGGTCGACGGGAAATGTGTACATCGCCGATCCCAGCCAGACCGTGAGCGGAGGCGAGGCGATACCGCTCGCGGTGGCGAGCTTCGCCGTGCTCCCGTCCTCAGCGGGATGGCGGCTGCGATCTGTCGGTGACATTCATTGCTTTCTATACCCGGGGAGCCTGCGCCCCACGCATACGAACATATCGGTGCACCAGCGGCGACAGGTCCCCCAGTGCTGCGTCGCCGCCCCGCGGTGACCTGATCGACGCTAAACCTTGACTTGACCTGCCCATCGTGTGGCGCTGACGATAGGACCGTGCGCCGACTGCTGGGTCTAGTGTGCGCTGCGGTGTGCGCAGCCGTTGTACCCATGGCGACAGCTCCGAAGGGGGGTGCAGTCGGCGCACCTTGGTTTGCTCCCTCGGTCGGCAACGCCACTCAGGTGATTTCCGTTGTCGGCACCGGCGGTTCGAACGCGAAAATGGATATCTACCAACGCGCCGCTCAGGGCTGGCAGCCGGTCGAGGCCGCCATACCCACGCATATCGGATCCGCAGGTCTTGCGGCAGAGGCCAAGAGCGGTTACCCCGCCACGCCGATGGGGGTCTTCGCCTTACCGTTTGCGTTTGGGACTGCGCCCAACCCGGGTGGCGGTCTCAAATACGTTCAGGTTGGGTCGAATCACTGGTGGAACGGCGATGACGGCAGCGCCACGTTCAATACCATGCAGGTCTGCCACCAAGCTCAGTGTCCCTTCGACACCAATGCAAGTGAGAATCTCGAAATCCCGCAGTACAAGCACGCGGTGGTGATGGGCGTCAACCCGAACCGTGAGCCCGGCAAGGGCGCGGCATTCTTCTTCCACACCACCGACGGCGGCGCGACAGAAGGCTGTGTCGCGATCGACGATGCCAAGCTGGTGCAGATCATTCAGTGGCTGCGCCCCGGCGCGGTCATGGCGATCACCCAATAACTGGTTGCCACCCAACGGTTCCGACCGTCAGGCCAGCGCAATACCTGGCGTGATTTTGAAGTCCAGGTTCTTCAACGACATTGTGGCGTCGTAGGTCCGGTCGTATCCGGTCGCGCTGATCCGCCATCCGTCAGCGGTACGACGGTATCGATCGTGGTAGAACCCGGCACCGATCAGCATGAAGTCGAATTCGACCACGATCACCCGGTCTTGCAGATACCAGGTGCCGGTGGCCTCGTCGCCGTTCACCGCGATCTCCGGATGGGTCACGCGATGCTCAGTGATCACGTTCGATCCGAGCGACGAGCGCATGTACTCGACGAGGTCGGTCCGGTTGGTGAAGTGGTGTTCTTCGCCCATCGACGACCCGTAGTCGCCGACGACATCCTCGGTGAGCGTGTCGGCGAAGTCGTCCCAGTGCTTGGTGTCGAGCGCACGCAGATAGCGGTACTTGATCAGTTCTATCGCAGCGACGTCGGCGAGCCAGGCGTCGTGACCGTTTGAGCTCACCACGTCATTGCAGCACACGCCGGCTCAGCGCAGATAGTGGGTGACCATATCGATGAGCGCGCGCCGCTCCGGCTGCCAGTCGATCGAGGTTCCCACGATCATCTGGGCCAACACGACACCACGCAGCGTTGCCCAAATCACCTCGGCCACACCATCATTAGCCGGGTCATCGGTGATCAATCGGCCGAGCTGACCGATCGCCGAGTTCATCTCCAGCAGGTGGCGCCGCGACGAACCGCCCGGTCCACCGCGGTTGGCGCGCAGGATCTCGAACGCCGCCATCGAGGTCGGGCTGCTGTAGCAACTCCAGGCGGTGTCGACCACCACCTCGATGCGCTCTCGCAGTGGCAGTTCGCCGACATCGGCCGACGAGAGGCTTTCCAACAGCCTGGCTACTCCATCGTCGACGACGGCCATCAGCAAGCCGTTGCGGTCGCCGAAGTGGTACTGGATCACCCCCCATGTGACGCCCGCACGCTCGGCGACATGTTTTGCCGTCGCGGCGGCAAAACCTTCCTCGACGATGCAGCGGACTGTTTCGTCGATGATCTTCGCCCGGGTGTCATCGCCGCGTTTGCGCGGCGCGTTGGTCCGCCGGGTGGGGCTGACGGGCGGTCGGGCCTTCTGGCCTGCGGCGATGGACATTGTTGACTTTATAACATAGTCGGATCTATTTTTGTGCGGTGAGCCAATCCCGCTACGCCCAGTTGTCCCGTCAAGAGCTGGCGGTTCTACTTCCCGAACTGCTGTTGATCGGGCAGATGATCGACCGTTCCGGCATGGCGTGGTGCATCCGGGAGTTCGGGCGCGACGAGATGGTGCAGATCGCCATCGAGGAGTGGGCCGGTGCCAGCCCGATCTACACCAGACGCATGCAGCGCGCCCTGAACTACGAAGGCGTCGACGTGCCAACGATTTTCAAGGGCTTACAGCTCGACATCGGCGCTCCGCCCCAGTTCATGGACTTCCGCTACACCATTCACGACCGCTGGCACGGCGAATTTCATCTGGACCACTGCGGCGCGTTGCTGGACGTCGAACCGATGGGCGACGAGTACGTGTTCGGAATGTGCCACACCATCGAGGATCCGACGTTCGACGCCACCGCCGTCGCGACCAATGCGCGTGCGCAGGTGCGCCCAGTCCACCGCCCGCCCCGGGTTCCGTCCGACCGGCATCCGCACTGCGCGTGGACGGTCATCATCGACGAGGCTTATCCGCCGGTCGAGGGTATTCCGGCGCTGGACATCGTGGCCGAAACCCGCGCCGCGAAATGGGAACTCGATGCGATCGATCGGTCCGACGAAGGGCTGGCCGACTATTCGGGCCCAGTGGTGTCCGACTTCGACTTCAGTGCGTACTCGCATTCGGCGTTGGTGCGCATGGCGGACGAGGTCTGCCTGCAGATGCACCTGTTGTATCTATCCTTTGCCATCGCGGTGCGAGCGCGGGCAGGGTCGGACGTCAAGCTGGCCGACTCGATATGTACTCGCCAGCTGATCGGTGTCGCCGGGCTTGGCGCAGACCGGATCCACCGAGCGTTGTCTCTTCCAGGTGGGATCGCCGGTGTGTTAAAGGTTTTCGAGTTGCACCCGTTGTTCAATCCGATGGGCTACATCAACGCCGAGGCGCACGCTCAATTGCAGGTTCACCAGTCGCCGGCTCACGATGACGCCGCGTGGATCTCGCTGTGCTCGCCGGAGTCGGTCCAGCCGTTGCAGGCGATCGCCACCGCTATCGACCCGCAGATCGAAGTCCGGGTCACGGGTACGGGCACCGACTGGATCGCTGAGCTCTCCGAGAGTGACACTGCCGCAACGGAGCTGCCTGAGGTTTCGATCGCCAAAGTCAGCGGCGGGGCGACGTTCGAGTTCCAGCCGCGGCGATCGCTGCCATTGACCGTGGTCTGACGCTTCTCGACCTGTCAAGTCGCCGGTGGTATCACTTCGGTGACGCAACCGCATCGACCGCGTACCGATGATGTTGTGCCCGACCGTCGTAACGTGAGTCGCCGTTATCGTTGACGCTGGCCACCGGACGCAATCGACGAAAGTATTCGCTTCATGTATGACCCGTTGGGGTTATCGATCGGGACCACAAACTTAGTCGCGGTCCGCAGCGGGACGCCACCCGTCTCGCGTCGCGCAGTGCTGACCCTTTTCCCGGATCGCGCGCCGGAATTAGGCCTGCCCGAGAAAGATTCAGCAAACCCGGAGGCAGCTGACACCGGCACACTGATGGCCGGCTTCGTCGAGCGAGTCGGTGGGACGCACGTTCTGAAATCCGCTGACGGTTCCACGCATGACCCGGCGCTGTTGCTGGTCGAGGCGCTGGATGTGTTGACCAGCGCGACTGGTGGCAAAGCGTCCACATCGAATATCACGATGGCCGTTCCCGCGCACTGGGGACAGAAAGCGATGCGGGGCCTGCAGGACGCGCTGAGCACCCACGCCGACTTTGTCCACGGCGGTATCGCACCGCGGCTGGTGCCGGACTCCGTTGCCGCGCTGACGGCGTTGAACGCCGATGCCCGCTTGCCTTCCAAAGGCGTGGTCGCGCTGCTCGATTTCGGTGGCAGCGGCACCAGCATCACTCTGGCCGACGCGGCGTCGGGCTTCACACCTATTGCCGACACGTTGCGTTTCTCGGAGTTCTCCGGGGACCTCGTTGACCAGGCGCTGATGGTGCACGCGCTGGACAGCGCAGGTCACAGCAGCGGCGCCGATCCCGCCAGCACCGCCGTCGTCGGGCAGTTCGCCAGTCTGCGTGAAGAGTGCCGGCTGGCCAAAGAGCGGCTGTCCAACGAGAAGGCGACCGATCTGGTTATCGATCTGCCGGGCAAGTGCACCCGCCTCGAGCTGAGCCGAGCGGAGCTGGACGGCCTGATCGAGGAACGTCTCGACGATCTACTCTCCGCGTTCGATGACCTGTTGCGCCGCAACAGGGTTCGTCGTGGGGATCTCGCTGCGGTGGCGATGGCCGGCGGCGGCGCCAAGATTCCGGTTGTCGCCCAGCGTCTTTCGTCGCACACCAAAGCATCGGTGGTGACCGCCGTGCAGCCGGCGTTCGCGACGGCGGTTGGCGCGGTGATGCTCTCCGCCACGCAGCCGATCGAGCAGAAAGACGGGGTGCGCGAAGAAACGGCGATGGCCGCGTTGGTGGGCGCGTCGACCGGCGGCTTCGCGACGTCGACCAGCGGGCTTGCCACCACCGGTCGCTTCCTGGCTCCCACCGACGCGCTCGGGACCCCCACCGGCACTTTCGGCGCCCCGACCGGCACCTTCGGCATCCCCACCGCCGGTGCGCTTTTCGACGACCCGTCGGAAAGGCTGACGGAGTTGGCCTGGTCGCAGGCCGACGATTCCGGCGAAGAGCCGGTGTTCTACACCGGCGAGCCGTATGACACCGACGACAACCGCGCCACCCCGTCGCAGCTGATGCAACTGCCGAAGGCCGAGCCGCTCGACATGGGTCCCCGCGGAACTCGTCTGCCGCAGCTGTTTCTGGGACTCGCCGCGCTGGTGTCGATGATCGCGATCGGCGGTGTGGCGTTCACCTTGACCAGCAGCAGCAACCGCGCGCCCACACTGCCGAGCAGCACTACGACGGCGCCGCCCCCGCCGCCACTGAGCTCGCAGCTTCCGTCGCCGAGCCCGGTGCCGCCACCTCCGCCGAGCGCGGAGCCGTCGCCGATCGTCGTCCCGCCACCGACCAGCGAGGCGCCTCCGCCACCGCCGCCTCCGTCGCCAACCGAGACGTACGTGCCCCCGCCGCCACCACCCCCGCCGCCTGTGACGACGAGGGCGCAGGTGACGACGACCGTGCCGCAGCCGACGACCACCACGCCGCAGGCGACCAGCAGTACCACGCCCAGTACGACGCCCCCGCCACCACCGCCGCCGCCCAGCACCTCCACGGCCCCGGCGATGACGACGACATATCTGAACCTGCCGTTCGTGCCGGTGCCGATACCGATCCAGGTGCCCGAAGGTCAGGGTGGGGCGAATCAGCAGCCGCAAAACCCGTATCAGCAGCAGAACCCGTATCAGCAGCAGAACCCGTACCAGCAGAGCCCCTACCAGCAGAATCCGTACCAGCAGAGCCCGTACATGCCGCAGAATCCCTACTCGAACCCGGGGTACGGCTACTAAAAGCGTGGCGGTCGTTCCGGTGGTCGCGACAGGGAGTTGTCCCCGCGGGCCGGACTCAGCTACCGATCGTCAGCCCGCCCAGTCGATCCCGGGCGTTTTTTGACGACCTAACGCGAGGGTGGAGCCGGGTCGGCCGGGGTTGGTGTCGCGTCGCCACCCCCTCGGTAGGACCCGCGGTTAAGAATCGCCACCAATCGGGTAAGTAACATCGCATCCTGCGCGGGCGATGAAGTTTGTCTAGGGCCCGCGCGGTGCACATTTCCGGCTAGATCGCTGCTAGCAAAGGACTCCGGAGGGTTATGGACATCGTACTTGGTGTGTCGATGGCACCAACGATGGTCCGCATGGTGCTGGTAGAAGGCGAAAATGCCGACGGTGTCACCGTCGAGGAAGACAACTTCGATGTTGTCGCCGCGGACGACGCGGCAACCTCGGGGGCGCCCCAGCAGGTGATCGCCGCGATCCTCGGTACCCGGGAAGGCGCCGCTGAAGGCGGCTATCGGTTGGTGTCGACTGGGGTGACCTGGACCGAGCCGACCGAGATCGGCGCACTACGCGACGCGCTGGCCTTTTGCGAGATGCGAAGCGTCATGCTGGTCTCACCGCTGCTCGCAGCGGCCGCGCTGACCCAGACGGTCGGCGATGCGATGGACTACGAGTACACCGCGCTGCTGTTTGTCGAGCCGGGAAGCGCAACCCTGGCCGTGGTGAAGACGAACGACGGTTCGATCGTCGACCTGTACCGACAGCGGGTGCACTGCGCTGGGCGCGGCGCCGAGGCAGTCACCGACTTGACGGCGATGGTCTCTGCCGTCGACGGCCTGGAGGCGAGGCCGGACGGCGTGTTCATCGTCGGTTGCGGCGTCGATATCGTCCCCATCAAGCGGAAATTGGACGCGACGGTCTCGATTCCGATCAGCGCACCCGAGGAACCGGACATGGCGCTCGCCCGTGGAGCAGCGCTCGCGTCGGCAAACGCGCCGTTGTTCGCATCGTCGACCGCTGCGCTGGCCTACGCACAGGATCCGGGTACCGGTGAGGTGAATCCCGACGCGCTCGTTCCGGCGTATCTCGGCGTTTCCGCCAACG
>Ga0137412_10001897_pt1 | contig 16395 bp, 18 predicted proteins | sample CZODoug2_1_16fun_FD_122160 | JGI IMG/M metagenome (GOLD analysis project Ga0137412, IMG submission 122160) | Vadose zone soil fungal communities from Angelo Coast Range Reserve, California, USA - CZODoug2_1_16fungal (Hybrid Assembly) | ecosystem: Environmental > Terrestrial > Soil > Vadose zone...
GTCCCGTCGGTCCTGTCGCCGACCATCTCGATCTTCGCGGCCGGCGAAGTCGACGAGCCGACGCGAAACCTCCTGTTCTCCGCCGTCGACCTCGTCACGCTGAGCTTCAACTCGGCGTACTGGAACGACTCCGGCGTGTTGATGGACGCGATCTCGGCCGGACTGCCGGTCGTGTGTTCCGAGCAGTCATCGGCTGCGGTCATCGTCGACGAGTACCGGCTCGGGGCCACGTTTCCCCCCGGCGACGTCCTCGCCATGCGTCGCGCGGTCGAGGTCGCGCTCGACGCGTTCGACCCCGACGGCCTCGCCCGCAGCCGGGAAGACCTATCGAACCGGGCGGTTGCGAGGCGCCAACTCGAGGCGCTCGGGGTGACCCCGCCCACCTGACACAATTGTCGGATGGGACGCGCGAGCAGACGCAAGGCCGATCGTCGCCGTCTCGCGGTCAAACGTGACGGCAGCGAGCTCTGCCTGAGGATGCTCGCGGATCCGCAGCTTCAGAGCATTCCCGTCATCTTCACCAGTGCTACGTACCGTCAGGACGTTCCTCGGCCGAGCAATGTCAAAGCGTTCTTCAGCAAACCGCTTCTGTTTAGCGACGTGCTGCGTTCGGTGCGTCGGATCTTGAGCAGCAAGTGACGCCACCCGGCGCCTGAGTCAGACTGGCGCGGTGACAGCCGATCCCCTGAGCCAGCTCTCTCTTCCGGCCCGGGATTGGTTCGAGACCACGCTGGGAGCGCCGACTCGCCGCCGTTGAGCCGCACCAACGCGTTGATATAGACGCCGTCCTTGGCGGTCTCGTGGGTCCCAAGGAGATTGGCCCGATACCGCGCGAAAACGGCGGCCGAGGGCGACATCCCGCCCTTGTTGCCGACCTGATCGACAAAGAATGGCGACCGCACCACGCCAACGATGTGCGCCTTTATCCGCGGTCCCCGCGGCGCTGGGTAATCGCCGCTGGCCAGAGCGGCGTCAATCTGCTGCGGGGTATAGAGGTGCAGCGTGAGTGAATCGCCGACACCCTTGTGATAGTTGCTGACGAAGTACGCGCTGACCACGACCTCGTCCACGCGGGTCGGGTCGGCCACCCGCCCCTTCAGCATGACCGGGCGTTCGATGGTTTTCATCCCGTCGGCATCGCCGGGTGGGAAACCGTCCGCGCCTTCGGTGAGTCCCTCCACCGGGACCTCGGTCACCAGGAATGTGGTGAGCGCGGTGACCTCGGGAAGCGCCCGGATCCTGTCCCAGTCGAAGCCGGGCTGATTCGGCAGTACGACGGCATCGGCCGGCAGCGTGCGCGCCCGTAACCGTTCCACCGAAGAATCACCCCGCCTGGCACCGGCTACCGAGGCGAGGACCGTCCCGCTGGCCAGTGCCACGAGCAGCGCGAGCACGACCAAAGATCGCCAGCGCCGCCGCAACTCCAGCCGTAGCCAGAGATTGACGGTTCTCACGAGGTGGCCCCCGGAGTGAGCATCGTAGCGATCGATTGGGACCGGACATACACGATTGGGTGCGTTGAGCGAGGAGCGGAGCGGAGGGGGCCGCCGGGGTAATCAGTCATGGCTGCTGGACGATCCGACCGTCGCGCATGTGGACCGAACGGCTGGCGCCGGCGGCAACGTCCGGTGAGTGGGTGACCATGACGATCGTCTGGCCGTCGTCGTGCAGCCGCCGAAAGAGCTCCAGTACCTCCATGCCGCCCTCGCTGTCGAGGGCTCCGGTCGGCTCGTCGGCGAGTAGCAGGCTCGGCTGGTTGACCAGCGCGCGGGCGATCGCGAGCCGTTGCCGCTGGCCGCCGGAAAGCACCGCAGGCACCTGCGCCGCGCGGTCACCGAGCCCCAACAGATCCAGCACGTCCATCGCGCGCGAATATGCCTCACGCCGGGTCATTCCACCGAGCACGCCAGGCAGCACCAGGTTGTCCAGTGTGGACACGCCGTCGAGCAGGTTGAAGAACTGGAATACAAAACCGATGTGATGCCGGCGGAATCGGGCCAGCGAATCCTCGTCCGCACCGTCCACTCGTACACCGGCGACCTCGATGCTGCCCTCATCGACGGTGTCCAGCCCGGCGATGACATTGAGCAGGGTCGATTTGCCGCAGCCCGACGGACCCATGATCGCGACGAACTCACCCGGCGACACGTCGAAATCGACGCCCCGCAGGGCACGTACCGGCGCCAGCTCGGCGGCGAATGTCCGCCGGCCGCCGCGGATGCGTACCGCCAGCGCGGCGGCCGTAGCGGTCTGTTCGGGCTCTGGTGTGGTGAGAGTCGACATGAGCAGTGTCCTTTTCAGACGTTTTCCGGCGTCTTCGCCAGTCGGTAGGCGACGATCGGGGTAGCGCGCCCTTTGACCGGGCACGGGCCGAGGGGCTGCCAGGGCCACTGGCCGGCGGCGGCATGCACGGTGCTTTCGGCGGCGACCGTCATTCCGGCCGGGCGGGCCAGATCCTGCATTCGCTGGGCGAGGTTCACCGTGTCGCCGACGAGCGTGTATTCGACCCGTTCGTCGCTGCCGAGTAGCGCCGCGGCCACCTCTCCGGTGCACAGGCCGATACCCAGCCCGAATGCCGAGAGGCCGCGCAGCGCCCATTCCCGGTCCAGCTCACGCTGGCGCAGATGCATATCGCAGGCTCCCCGAATTGCCTGCGTCGCGTGATCATCCTGTGGGTCCGGCGCGCCGAATACAGCCATCACCGCGTCCCCCACGTACTGCATGACGGTGCCTCCCCGGCTCAGGATGGCAGCGTTCATCGCGCGGCGATGGGCATTGAGCTGACCCGCCAAAATCACCGGGTCGGATGCTTCCGCAATGGGCGAATAATCCCGTACGTCTGACATCAAAACGGTAACGGTGAGCCGTTCGGTCCGGGCCGCGGCGCCGCGGTCGGTGCGCAGCTTCTCGGCCAGCCCGCTGGGTAATAGCCGGGACAGTGTCTCGCCCTGCTCCTCCCGTCTGAGAATGGCGGTGTGCAGCAGCCGTAACCGACGCAGCGCCCCCTGACGCCCGCTGCTCGCGCCGCGGGCGAGATCGAGAAACAGCTGCTCAATTGCGGCATTTACCGCTTCCGTGGTTTCCCCGCTGCTGGCCGCAATCGCCTTCACCGGCCGGCCTTCGGCGATCTGCCGCAGCAGGTCCTCCTCGTCGGCCGACAGTTCACCGTCGTCCCGCGCCGGTGAGACGAGCTCGTGCACGATTTGCGGGTCGATCAACGAGCCGCCGGTGGCGACCGCGCGAATTGCCCGGCCCAGCAGGTTGGAATCGGATACCCGATCCTTCAGCAGGTACGCGTACCCCGCGGCGCCTTCGCTGAGGAGCTTGATCGCGTATTCCGGGTCGTCGTATTGACTGAGTACGACGATTCCGGTGCCGGGCAACATCTTCCGTACCTCTTTGGCCGCCTCGATTCCCTCATCCTGAAATGTCGGAGGCATGCGGATATCGGTAACCAGCACCTGCGGATGCAGCTGCGCGGCCTGCTTGATCAGCTCGTCGTAGTCGGCGGCGAGGCCGACTACCTCGATCGAGGAATCGCGCGACAAAAGGGCACGAACGCCCTCGCGCACGATCAAATTGTCGTCGGCGAGCAGGATCGAGATGTGTTCCATGCCGGAATTAGACGCCGGGCTCGCGCCCGGTCCAAGGGTGTTAGGCCGGCGACTGCCCGGATGCTGGCACGGGGGAGAACCACATGCTGCCGCCCTCGGTCCTGGAACACGGCGTTCGTACGGTCTAGGCATTCCATTTGCGATTATCTTGGAGGCGAGCGATGCGCGTTGAATCGCACGTGACGTCCCTTTCGTGGATCCCGTCCGAGGCCGTGACCGGGCTGATGCGGACCGCGTTCGCGGTGGGGGTGAGTCATTACGACAGTCCGCCGCCGGATGTGATCGAGGATCTCGAGCAGTTGCGGGCGACCGACCGGTTTCGATTCGGCAACCGGCTGTCGGCGTGGGCTGCGTTTTCCGCTGACGGCACGCTGGTCGGCCACCGCGTTTCCGGTGGCGCCAGCATGGGCGCGACCACGGTGCGGGTCGGCCCGCTGGGCGCGACGTTCGCGGCCGTACCGATGCCCGAGCTGCGCGCGTTGCCGGAGGTCGGTGATGGCTGGGTGAAGTTCACCCAGACGATAGGCGGCCGAGCCGCATTGCCATTGCCGCGCCGGATTGCCAAGGCGCCGTTTGTCCGGCTGCAGTCGCCGCTGGTATGGACGACGTTATCGCTCACGCTTTTTGCCGACGGTCGGGCCGAGTCGAGTCTCGAGGGCGCGAGCCCGTTCCCACGGCATTGGGTCTATGACGCCGATGACCGGCTGTGCCAGAAGGCCGGCGTCACCGACTGGCAGAAGTGGGTCGGGCAGCCGGGCTGGCAGCACACGCCGTGGGGCGATGAGGATTCGCCGGTGCTGGTGACCGCGGTCGAAACAGCGCTGGAACACGAACTGTCCACAGTGATCATGCGCGGCGGGAAACGACCCAGTGTGCGATCGGCATCGGCCGGCGACGTCGTCGTCCGCCAGGGCGATCCCGGTGACTCGCTCTTCCTGCTGCTCGACGGGGTGCTGGCCGTCGATGTGGACGGTCGGTCGATCGCCGAGCTCGGCCCGGGAGCGGTATTCGGCGAACGCGCGTTGTTCGAGGGCGGTCGGCGTACCTCCACCCTGACGGCGGTGACCCCGGTCCGTATCGCGGAGGCGGGGGCAGACACGATCGACATCGCCACATTGAGCGCCCTTTCGCAAGGGCACCGGCGCGAGGAGACGACCGCGTGAGGCTTGTCCTCCTGGGGGTGCGCGGCTCGACTCCCGCTCCGGGCGGGGAGTTCCTCCGGTATGGCGGCCATACCAGCTGTGTGGCCGTCATACCGGAGGGCTCCGCTACGCCCACGTTGGTGCTGGACGCCGGAACCGGTCTACGGGAATTGGGTGGGCTGCTTTCCGGAGCGGCGTTCACCGGCTCGATAATGCTGAGCCACCTGCATTGGGATCACGTGCAGGGCCTGCCATTCTGCCCGGCGATTGATCGGGCAGATGCGCGGGTGGATTTGTACCTGCCAGACGCTGCTCCCGAAGAGACGTTGCGTCGGGGCATGTCGCCGCCCCATTTCCCCATTGGTCCCGACGATTTGCTGGGTACGTGGCGCTTTCTACCGGCGGTATCGGGTGTGGTCGAGGAATTCGTTGTGACCGTGGCATCCGTCGAGCACAAAGGCGGTCTGACGTACGGAATTCGGGTGGAGGCGGACGGCGTATCGTTCGCCTACCTTCCGGATCACGCGCCACAGCTCGGTTCTGCGGCCGCTACGGTATTGGCGGCGGACGTGGATCTGCTGTTGCACGACGGTCACTTCCTGGCGGATGAGGGTGATATCGCCGATGCATACGGGCATTCGACAGTTCCGCATGCGCTGGATTTCGCCGACCGGTGTGGGGCGCGCCGCGTGGTGCTGACACATTGCGCGCCCGGTCGCACCGACGACGAGCTAGACGCCCTGGCGAAGGAGCTGGCCGGGAATGCCCGGCCCGTCGAGCTCGCCCGGCAGGGCGCCGTGCTGACCATTTAGCCGTCACCGAGGCTCCATGAATCGGTGAATTCCGCGAACAATGCCACTTGCGTTGCCTATCGTTGCTCGAACTGGCTCGATTACGGGGGACAACGATGCAGACGCTAACCGAAAAAGACCTTCTCGAGGTCATCGGGGGCTACCGGCTCTCGGCCGCGGTCCGGGCGATGGCCGAGCTGGGCATACCGGACCTGCTTGCCGGGACGGCGCAAACGACGGGCGAGCTGGCATCCGCGCTGGGCGTCAAGCCGGCCCCGCTCGATCGGCTGCTGCGCATGCTCGCCTCACGTGGAGCGCTCGAGCTGGACGAACTCGGCCGATATCGCAACTCCGGGCTGTCCGCGGCATTGGTTCGCGGCGAAATGCGCGACCTGCTGCTCGGCTGGGCGATGCTGCCGGGGGTCGTCGCTGCCTGGGGCTCGTTGGCCGCAGCGATCCGACAGGGCACCACGCCCTTCGAGCAGGCCCATCACGCTGACCTGCATGGGTATTTCGATGCTCATCCGGACGAGTACGGCTCGTATGTGACCGCCATGGGATCGACCATTGACGGGTTCGAGGCGATGGCGGACGCGCTTGATCTCAGCGGCGACTCGACCGTGGTGAGCGTCGGCGGTGGGCAGGGCATGGAGTTGGTCCCGCTGTTGCGGAAATGGCCGCAGCTTAGGGCCGTGCTAACAGATTTTCCGGAGGCAGTGGTCGGAGCCGACGAGCTGTTCGTTCGGTTTGGCCTTGCCGATCGGGTACGTATCGTGGCCGGCGACGCGCGCAGCCTCGTCCCGTCCGGCGACGCGTACGTACTGTCGACCGTGCTGCGTTGCCTGCCCGATGACGATGTGGTCGCGGTGCTGACCGCATGCCGGGCGGCGGCCCGACCGGGGGCTCGGGTGCATGTGGTCGAGATGCCGATTCCCGATGGCGGGCCGCAGCATCCGTCCGCAACCGCCGATCTCATCGCGTGGGTCGCCTACGGCGGGGCGGATCGCACCGTTCCACAGTGGACTCAGCTGCACGCCGAGGCGGGCTGGCGGGTCATTGGTGTCACGCCGGCCAATTCGCCGTTCGCGATCATCAGCAGCGAGGTTGCCGCCACGCCCTAGCCATCTTTGGGTCTTGGGCTAGCCATATTGGGCCGACGCGGTCGCGGGACGGCGGCGGGTGCGTCAGGCTGCGGTGAAACACGGCAAACGGGGAGACATAGATGACGAGGGTAGGAGAGACGTCCGTGCCAGTCGACGGTGTTGTAACGGCGCCCGACCCCGGGCAGATCGTTCAGCTTGGGTACGGATTCTGGGGCTCGAAGGTGTTGTTGAGCGCGGTCGAGCTGGGGGTGTTTACCGAGCTTGCGAAGGAGCCGCTGCCGCTGGAGGTGTTGGCGGGGCGCCTAGGGCTACATCCACGCAGCTCCCGGGACTTCCTCGATGCGCTGGTGGCGCTGGGAATGCTCGCACGGCGGGACGGCCTGTATTCCAACACGCCGGACACCGATCTCTTTTTGGATAAGGCGAAACCATCATATATCGGGGGAGTATTCGATCTGGCTACGACCCGGCTGTATCGATTCTGGGGCTCGCTGACCGAGGCGTTGCGGACGGGGCGTCCGCAGAGTGAGATCAAGGAGGGCGGCGACTTCTTCGCGACCCTGTACCAGCGCCCGGACAAGCTGCAGGAGTTCCTGCACGCGATGACCGGGATCAGCATGGGGGCGGCGATGGCGATCGCCGAGAAGTTCCCGTGGCATCGCTACCGGTCGTTCATCGATATTGGCTGCGCGGAGGGCGCGCTGCCGGTGCAGGTGGCGTTGCGGAATCGGCACCTGTCCGGTGGCGGGTTCGACCTGCCTCCGGTCGGACCGATCTTCGAGGAGTACGCGACGTCCTTCAAGTTGCAAGATCGGCTCCGGTTTCATCCGGGCGATTTCTTCACCGACGCACTGCCGTCAGCGGAGGTGCTGATGATGGGGCACATCCTGCATGACTGGAATCTTGCCGAAAAGCAGACTCTGATACGAAAGGCATACGAGGCGCTGCCCACCGGCGGCGCGTTGGTCGTGCACGACACGATCATCGACGACGACCGCCAGGAAAATGCGTTCGGGCTGTTGATGAGCCTGAATATGCTGATCGAGAGCGATGGCGGCTTCGACTACACCGCGGCCGACTGCATCGGATGGCTTAAGGCGGCCGGTTTCCGTGAGGCCTACGTCGAGCACCTGGTCGGGCCGGACTCGATGGTCGTCGGAATCAAGTAGCCGTCGCCGCCCCTCGGTTGGTAGAACGCCCGGAAATAGGTGCCAAGATCGGGATCGGTTTCGTACGCACAACGTTGACGAAATCCATCCCGATCATGGACGGGACGGCCATTTCTTCCGGGACAGGCCGCAACGCCCATGGCTCCCTCAGTCGAAGCAGGATCCGGTGGGGGGATCGACTTTCATGATCGTGAGTACGTGACCGTACGGAATCCGACGCTGACGCACTCACGATCATGAACCGGCGGATCACAATGGCCGAGTCAGGCAACCTGGGTGCGGCGATCGGCGAAGAAGATGGCGCGCTCGGCCTTTGACAACAATTCCGGATCGCTCTCATCGCGTTGCATTCGATGAAACGCGCGGCGGACGCGGCGCTCCATCGGGTGTTGCCACATCAACCCGGCGGCCGCGGCCCGCCGGACGCGCAGGCTGCGGTCGCTGCGCATTACTTCGAGCGAGATGCCGACAATGTCGAGCGGAATGGACTCGCTGTCGCTGGGTTTGCATGCCTCACAACCCAACGTGTGCAGCGCCGCCTGGCGCACCTTCTTATTCTTATCGGACAGCGCGGCGAGCATCCGCGTTGCGACGGCGTCGTCGAGCTCGTGATGATCGAGCAGCCGGCAGGCCCAGTAACGCATCGCCGGGTCGGGATGCGATACGGCTTGCAGCAACGCCGGTCTGTCCGCATTCTGGGCAAGCCACTGCCGAGGATTGTCCACGAGAACCTCCGGGACCAATGTTGAGGCCGCCCCGCCGAACTTCGCACCTGCAACTCGAGCCGCAGGACCGTTCCATCCAGCCGGGGTCGGCATTGCGACTTTACGAGCAGGAGAATCAAGACTCAACCGATTATCTGACCCAATCGGAGCAGGTACGAATGCAGCTCCGCGGTCGCCTTCATCGCGTGCATACTTGCCTGCTCGATGGCGGCGCGTCGCCGATCGAGCGCATGGCGGGCCTGCCCCGGCCGGTCGGCGGCGAGATCGTCGACGACCGAACGGATTGCATCGAAGCGATATCCGGCGGCGCGCAGCTGAACGAGCACGTGCAATCGGCGCATCTGTTGCTGGTCATAGACGCGAAACCCGGTCGACGGCTCGCGATCCGGCCGCAGCAACTCGTGCTGCTCCCAGAATCGAATCGCAGAAGGATTTACCCCGACCGCCTCGGCCGCGGCGCCGATACGCATTGACCGCGCTCGCAGCCGTGGTGACTCCGGCCAGGCGCGCTGTATTACCTGAGTCGCCTGCTCGACCTGAGTGCGTTCGCGCGCGAGCGCGGCATGCGCGGTGTCTACCAGCGCAAGCGCCCTCGATCGATCCCCGGCGTGCACCGCTTGCATGACTGCCAGTGCCGGCAGCCAGCCATATCCGGTGATGAGGCAGCGGGCCACGCACAGCGCGTCGACATGCGAGGCGGTGTAGCGCCGGTAGCCGGCCGGGCTGCGTCCGGCCGGCGGCAGAAAACCGACCCGTTCATAGGTGCGGATCTGGGTTGGCCGCAGGCCGACGATGCGGGCGAGATCGATCGGTCGCAGCGCCTTCTCTTCCACTGTCGCCTTCAATCAGAAGCGCAAGGTTTCGACGGCCCGCACGCTTGGTCGGAGCGGGCTCGCGCGGTCCAACCTTACGCGTTGCATCAACTTCCTATCGTGATCGCATGACAACGTTGGTTTCGGTGCACGGGCTGGAGATGACCTACCGGGCGCCGGTCCGGCCCGAGGGGCTCAGGGCTGCGTTCCGCGCACTAGTGCATCGGGAATATCGGCACATAGCCGCGGTCGCCGACATGTCGTTCGACATCGCGGCGGGCGAGGTGGTGGGATTCCTGGGGCCGAATGGGGCCGGCAAGACCACCACACTCAAGATTCTCTCCGGAATTCTGCACCCGACCTCGGGTGACGTGCGGGTGCTGGGATTCCTACCGTCGCGCCGGAGGCACGAGTTCCTGACGCAGATAGCTCTCGTGCGTGGTAGCCAACCGATCGGCCTGCCCACCGAACTGACCGTGCTCGACTCGTTCCGTTATCAGCAACTGCTGTACGGCGTCCGGGCCGCGGACTACCAGGCCAGCATCGCCGAGCTGACCGAAATGCTGGAATTGCAGCCCTTGCTTGATCGGCAGGTGCGCGCATTGAGTCTGGGCGAACGAATGCGTGCCGGGCTGGCCCTCGCACTGCTCTATCGACCGCGCGTGCTGTTCCTGGACGAACCGACACTCGGGTTGGACGTCACCGCAGCGATTGCCCTGCGCCGATTCGTCGCGGCATATGCGGCGCGCACCGGCGCCACCGTGTTGCTCACCAGCCATTACATGGCCGATGTGCAGTCGCTGTGCCGCCGGGTAGTCCTGATCGACCACGGTCGGTTGCGCTACGACGGCGGTCTGGACGCCCTGGCCGCCGACCTGGCCCCGTACAAACTGCTGCGGATCGCGCTCGCCGATCCCGTGCCGGTTAGCTGGGAGGATTTCGGAACCGTCGAGGAGTCCGACGGCGGTTCGGTCACATTGCGGGTTCGGCGGGACGACGCTGCTGCTGTCACCGGCCGGCTGCTGACGCAACTGCCGGTGGTCGATCTCTCGGTAACCGATCCGCCACTGGAGACCGTGCTGGATCGCTTCTATCGGGCGGAGGCGAAATGAGCCGGATTTTGCATCTGCTGTGGTTGTCGATCTGGCGCAGCTCGCTGCAATGGTGGAGCCGGCGCTCATTTCTCATCACGATCGTGATCGGCCGTGCGGTCACCCCGCTGCTTGGCCTCATTGTCTGGTCGGCGGCCCTTCCCGGCGACTCCGCCGTCGCCACCTATTATGTGGTGTTGCTCGCGGTCCAACTGATGACCGTGTCGTTTGAGCACCACACATTGTCCAACGGCATCTACGCCGGCAATCTCGGCGGCGAGCTGTTGGCCCCGAAGCCGGTCGTGATCGGGTACCTCGGAGAGAATCTCGCGCTGCGACTGTGGCACCTGGTATTTGGAATGCCACTGATCGTGCTCGCGGCCGCGCTGGTGGGGATTTCGGTCGAGTGGCCCGCAGTGGCGATGGCAATTCCGGCCATACTTGTCGCTGCGGCACTGCGGTTCGTCTTTACCTATGCACTCGCGCTGAGTGCACTGTGGACAGAGCGGGCGCATGGCGTGGTCGGCTTTGGTGAGACGCTGATCTTCCTGCTCGGGGGTACGGCCGCACCGCTGGGCATTCTGTCCGAGCCGTTGCGGTCTATCGGCCAGGCACTGCCGTTCTGGTCGATGCTCGGTATGCCGGCCGAGGTAGCCGCGGGGACGTTGCACGGATCGGCCATCGTGGCGGCGTACTTCGTACAGCTCGGCTGGCTTGCGGCCGGGACCGCTTTGGTGGTCGGCGTTTGGCGGGTCGGGGTTCGCAGATTCACCGCACTGGGAGGATGACGTGCTTCGACTGCTGCGCCTGTTCGGTGCATTGTTTTCCATGTCGTTGCGGCGGCAGCTGGCATTTCGCGCCGACCTTGTCTTCGAGCTGCTGCTAACCGTGGTCGCGCTGGTGTCCTCGGTGGCGGCGCTGGGCATGGTCTACAGCCGCACGAGCACGCTTGGCGGCTGGCATGCGGGTCAGGCCGTCGCGCTCCTGGGGACGTTCCAGATTGTCAGTGGACTGCGGGCCGCATTCGTCGAGCCCAACATCCAGTGGCTCGATGAGCAGGTCAGGGACGGGCGGTTCGATCCGATGCTCGTGCAACCTGCGCCGACCATTTTCCTGGCCAGCCTCAGTAGCTGTTCGCCGTTGGCGCTGGCGGAGGTCATATTAGGATTCGGAGTGGTATTTGTCGGCGTTCGACAATCCGCCGAAACGCCGTCCGTAATGGCGATCGTCATCTGGCTGGTGCTCCTGCTTGCGGCGACTGCGATCATGTGGGCCAGTCGCGTGCTGGTCGCGGCCGTGGTTTTCTGGGCGCTCGCCCTCACCCTCGATGTCGTGTACGACTCGATTTGGCAGTTTGCCCGCTATCCCGTCGATGTCTATCGCCGACCGTTGCGGCTCGCCATGACCTATGTACTCCCGATTGCGGTCCTGTCCAGCATTCCCGCTAGTACTTTGGTACGGAACGCGAATGCGCTGGCGATCCCGGTCGTCGGCGGTATTGCGGTGGCGGCGTGCGTGCTGGCCCAACAGGTCTGGCGGCTCGGTCTGCGGCGCTACACCAGCGCCACCAGCTAACTCCTCGGATACAACCGGGCACTATTCATCCGTGATCATGCGCTAACACAGGTTCCACGCGGCGTGTCCTTCCGACTTTGTGCATGATCACGGGGTGGGTCGGCGAGGTGACGTGAGGCGGTCGCGGAGCCTGCCCCAGCGCGCCCTCGCCAGCTGTCTGAGCACCGCGCCCTTGCAGGGGCCGTTGAAGATGACGAAGTCGTCGAATCGGTGCACACCCGGGCGGGTTGCCGTCGCCGTCGCCGCGCCGACCGCTTTGAGTTGCTCGAGCGTCATCTGAAGCGCGGGCTCGTTCGGCTGGTACGTGGTCGTTATCGGGTAGTCACGTCCCGGTGCACGTGTCATTTCGATATGGCAACCCATAACATGGGACACCGGATGCGATTCGGCAAAGGCGATCAAGCGGGCGATGCTGGCAGCAAATGCGGTGAAGTCCTTGACGTACAGCCGCCCTGGATAGACGGTATCTCCGGTGAGCAGAAAACCGGTCCAGCGGTCATAGATTGCGATCGATGCGTCGTGATGACCGGGAACTCCGAAGATATCGAGCACCCGACCGCCGAGATCGAAGGTGACGATCTCCTCGGGCCAATCCGTGATGCCGAAGTATTCCCGTACGGAGACAAGATCAGGGGACACGACGGTCGTATTCGGTCGACCGTCGAGCTGCGGATCGCCGGCGATGTGGTCGCCGTGGGCATGGGTGTGCGCGACGACCAGCTCGTAATTGTCGCGGGGGTGTTCGGTGAGCCAGTCGCGCACAATGCCCTCGACCGTGTCGCGTAGCGGGAACAGCGCCGGGTCGGCGGTCGCGCCGGTGTCGAGCAACAATGCGCGGTCGTTCCCACAGAATAGATAGACGAACGGCGCCTCGTAATGCACCGCTTTGTTCTGTCGCAAGATAAAAGTGTGCGAGTTATAGGCGTGGATCTGGATCGGCGCGTCGGTGTTGCGGCGCGCGATCGGCGAGCCGTGGATCCAACGCACCTCCAAGTCGCCGCCGGCCGGGCTCGTGGCAACGAAATCGACCCACTCGGCACCCACCAAAGCCGTCCTCTCACGCCGAAACCCGTCAGTCACCGGCCGATCCGCTGAGGATACTGCCGTGAGCCCGCCGATGTTGATGATACGGCCGCCAGATGTCCGAAATGTGGGCCAATATCCTCAAGGTCGACGGGAGGCACGTTCATCAATACCCCCGCTCTGTACATGGAACGAGATTTCACCTATAACCATATTCGCCTTGTATGAGCGCTCGATAACGCGGAGGCCACGATGAGCCGAACGAATAGCCTGACCTGGCTTCTCGCGGCGGTTTGTGTGGCTGGAGCCGTGGTTGCCACGCAACCCGTCGCGACGGCCGGGGCGTCGCCGACAAGGGCGCTGCCACAGGCGAGCGGAGTCACCGTTCCACCGGGATCGATTTTCTATACCGCTGGTACGGGTGAGACCTACGCCGGTTACCCGGCTATTTTCGACGGCAGCTCGACCGCCGGAAACGGTACTCGAAATACCCGGTTCACGTTGTCCTATGGGACGAAGTCCGACAGCCCTGGCAAGGGCGGCTCGACGATCCGGCAGTCGACCGACGCCGGCGCGAGCTGGCCGGCCTTCCCGTCCCTCGACGGCTATCTCGTCGCGATGAATTTCGTCCGGTTGGCGATTTCATCCGGCGGTGTGATCGAGATAGATTTCGAGGACCGAAGCGTCACCGAAAAGGCCGCCGGCACCTGCACCGACCTGTCGATCTGCCGCCGCCAATTCAATCGGCGAATGATGACACCGACGAGTTGGATCGCCGAACCACCGGCCACGGTCACGTTTTCAAGGGCGATCGCCTGGGCGCGCTTTCACCAGGGACCGATCCTGCTCGGCGACGGAAAGACGTTGCTGTCGACGATGTACGGCGTGTCGGCGGATGGCACGACGCCATTTACGGCTGTGGTGCGAAGCATCGACGACGGTCAAACGTGGACACAGGTCAGCGAGCTTGCCGCCGGCTCGGGCTGGAGCGAGGCCAGCCTGGCGCCGACCAGCGACGGCGGCCTGATCGCCGCCATGCGTAAGGATGAGAATTATCGCGGAGTAGTGCCAGCCAATGTCGCTCTCTACACCAGACACTCATCGAATCCCGACGGGTCCGGCCCCTGGGACGCGCCGGTGCGCCTTTCCAGTGACGACGGCAATTCGCCGTCACTGGAACGACTGGGCGACGGCGCCCTCGTGCTGGCATCGGGCCGCCTCGACAACCAGCTCCGGTTTTCCCTCGACGGGCGGGGCACGAGCTGGACCACGCCGTCCGTTCCCTATGTGAACTATGCACGGACGGGCGGTCAACCGGATGGCTGGTACAAATACTCGGACACGTTGTATCGACCAATGCGTCACCTTGGTTCCAGTGGCACGGTGGGCATCGCGCCCATTACATCCGACAGTTTGCTGGTCGTCGGCGACAACTGCGGCACGGACTGGGGCTGTCCAGCTGGAGCGGGCGGATACGACGTCGGCAAGCAAAGCGCATTGTGGAAGACCACGGCCACTGTGGACACCGGCCGGACGAAACTCGACCTGTTTACCATGTTCCAGCAGGGTCAATTGACCGTCGTCAATACGACGCCGAGTCGCTACGGCTATTGTCCGGGCGGGCTCAGCGGCTGCCGCCAATCCCTGGCCGCCTATGCGTTCGACGGCGATCCTCGGACGGACTCGAGCCTGGTCACGGCGGATCGCAGCGTGACATTGCGGCTGCCACATGCGTACTCAATTGCCGGACTTGGCATTGAGGCATACTGCGAGGGTTCGAGTGACGTCAAGATCGAGACGTCGTCGGATGGCAGCAATTTCGTTACGCCGGCGCGGGGGACCCGAAACGGCATTGTGCGTCCGTTCACCACGCCGGTCAGCGCACAATACATTCGGATCAGCGACCCCAATCCGATTACCGACACCACGGCCGGGTTTCTCAACGAGGTGGAGTTGTATACGTCACTCGGCGCGAATTAGGCTGTTCGCTAGTGGTGCGGGCGGCTACCGTCGGTGCACGGCGTAGGTCAGGTGCGTCACCCGCTGCGTCGGCTCCGCGCGGACCGGCTCCAGGGCCACGCTGCCCGCGTCCACGCCGTCGAACAGCCGGATTCCGGAGCCGAACAGCACCGGTGACAGCGTGATCATGAACTCGTCGACCAGGCCGGCGTTCACGTACTCCAGGATCGTTGCACCGCCGCCGGAAATGCGAACGTCCCGGTCGCCGGCGGCCTCGCGGGCCTGATCGAGGGCGCTGGAGATGCCGTCGTTGACGAAGTGGAACGTGGTGCCGCCGGGCCGCTCCCAGGGATCACGTTTTGTGTGGGTCACGACGAAGACCGGGGTGTGGAACGGCGCCTCCCTAGGCCATGCCGGTTCGCCGGCATCGAACATGCGCTTGCCCATGACGTTCGCGCCGATGCGCTCGTACGTCTCCCGGGCGATGTCGTTGTCGCGCCCTTCCGCACCGCCCTCGCCGAGCTTCAGGTTCTCCCGGAAGAACCGCAGCGGGAACGCCCACTGCTGCAGTTCCATCCACTGCTGCCCCATCAAGTCCCCGAGGGACTCGGGCGCGATGAACCCGTCCAGCGACATCGAAACGCTGAAGAACACCTTCCCGGCCATCAGCCCTCCGCTTCCTTCCGAACCATCTCGATGACGTAGACCGCCAGGTTGGCGAGGGTCTGCTGGCCGCCCTCGATCGCGCGGTATTTCTCGACCGCCTCGTCGCGCAGCTCCTTGGTGGGGAACACCGTGCGCATCTCGATCCGGGTCGCCGCACCGGCCGGCGCGAACCTGAGGACCGACTCGAAGGCGTTCGGGTCGTCGCGGGACTCACCGTGCCGCAGCGCGATCCGCTCCGGCGGGGCGATCTCGGTCCAGGTGATCCACTCCTGGTAGTCGGTCCCGTCCGGTCCGTGCAGCACGAAGTCCCACGCCCCGCCGACGCGGAACTCGAAGGACCGCGTGGTGGTGGTGAACCCCGCAGGGCCCCACCACCGCGACAGGTGCCGGACCTCGGTGAACGCCTCGAACACCAGCTCCCGCGGGGCGTCGATGACTCGGGAAATCACGATCTCCCGGTCGGCCGTCGCCGGCTCCGCCCGCATTTCCTGCCCTGGCCCTGCCATCGGTCATTTCTCCTGCCGTGTCTGCTTGAGGTCCTGCACGTACGTGTCCAGCCGGTCGAAACTCTCGTTCCAGAACCGCTCGAACCCGCCGACCCACTCGTGGACCGGCCGCAGCCCGCGGGCGTCCAGGCCGTAGAAGCGTTGCTTGCCCGCCCCGCGGACCCGCACCAGCCCCACCTCCCGGAGCACCCGCAGGTGCTTGGACGCCCGCGGCTGGCT
>Ga0137412_10001898_pt1 | contig 16394 bp, 15 predicted proteins | sample CZODoug2_1_16fun_FD_122160 | JGI IMG/M metagenome (GOLD analysis project Ga0137412, IMG submission 122160) | Vadose zone soil fungal communities from Angelo Coast Range Reserve, California, USA - CZODoug2_1_16fungal (Hybrid Assembly) | ecosystem: Environmental > Terrestrial > Soil > Vadose zone...
ACTGGGCGACGCCCCGGCGGCGCGCCGGAACATCGCGCTAAAAGCACTAACGCTGTCGTAGCCGAGATCGATCGCTACCTGCGTCACTGGAGCGCCGTTTCCCAGTCGGCCCATCGCCTCCAGCACACGTGCCTGCTGGCGCCAGGCGCCGAAGGAAAGACCGGTTTCGCTCTGGAAATGGCGCGCCAGGGTGCGGTCACTGGTATTGAGCGTCGCCGCCCAGCCGGCCAGGGCGCGCTGGTCGCCGGGCGCGTCGAGCAGCGCCTGGCAAAGCGCCCGCAGCTTTGGATCCCTCGGCATGGGCAAGTGAAGAGGCAGGGACTGCAGACCGCGCAGCTCGGCGATGATCAGCGCCACGACGTGGCCGGCCGGGCCGCTTTCGTCGTATTGCAGCGGCAATTCCGTCGCGCGCACGATCAGCTCGCGCAACAGCGGCGAGACCGGCAGCACCCGGCAGACCTCGGGCATGAACTCGGCCACGTCATCGCGCAGGTACAGCGTCCGCATGGTGAGGTCGTTCAGCATGGCGATGCTGTGGCGCACGCCGGCCGGCATCCACAGCGCGCGCTGCGGCGGCACCATCCACATGGCATCGTTGGTCGAGACGCGCATCGTGCCGGCGATGGCGTAGATGAGCTGCGCGCGCTCATGAACATGCGGCAGCACCACGAAGCCCGAGACGAAATCCTTGGGCATGGCGGCGACGGCCCGCGGGATGCGTTGATAGTCGAGCGGGTCGGTGGACCGTTCGGCGGCTGTTTGTCTCTTTCGCGACATATATTGGCAGTCTAGCGCAAGACAGACAGGTCCGCCATTGCCTAATCTGTCGGCTGGAGGAAACGACCATGAGTCACACCAGTCCGGCCGCGATCCTGCTCAACATCGGCCACGCCATGGACCATTGGCTCATCGTGGTGTTCGCCTACACCTGGGGCGTGATTGCGGGCGTGTGGGGCGTCGAATGGACCGAGCTGACGCCTTTCAACTACGGCGCGCTGTTCATGTTCGGCATGGGCTCGATCGTCAGCGGCCGGCTGGGCGACCTGTGGGGCCGCTGGTTCATGATGGTGATCTTCTTCGCCGGCATGGGCGCCTCATCGCTGGTCATCGCGCTCTGCACCGACAAATGGCAGATCGGCGCGGCGCTGACGCTGATGGGCGCCTTCGCTTCGATCTACCATCCGGTCGGCATCCCGATGCTGGTGCAGAAGGCCAGGAACTATGGCTTCACCATCGGCGTGAACGGGCTGGCCGGCAACATGGGCATCGCCATCGCCGCCGGCGTCTCGGTCTACATCGCCCAGCGCTTCGGCTGGCAGATGGCCTTCATCCTGCCGGGCGTCATCTGCCTCGTCTGCGCGGTGGCCTTCGTCATCCTCGTGCCGCGCGAGGAAGAAGCGCCGGCCAAGCGCAAGCCCAAGATGAACGACCTGCCGCCGGGCGTGATGGCGCGCGTGTTCGCCATCATGACCTTCACCGCCGTGAGCGGCAGCATCATCTTCAGCTTCACCACCAACGGCAACGGCGAGCTTCTGCGCGAGCGGGTGAAGGGCGTGGTGCAGGATCCGGCCGAGCTGGCGGCCATGCTGTTCGTGATCTTCTCGCTCGCGTCGCTGGCCCAGCTCGTGGTCGGCAAGCTGATCGACCGTTTCCCGCTCAAGACGATCTATGTGCCGATCGTGCTGCTGCAGGTGCCGCTGTTCCTGCTCGCTTCGCAGGTGCAGGACTGGGCGCTGTTCATCACCGCGATCGCCTTCATGCTGCTGGTGTTCGGCGCCATCCCCTTCACCGACGCCATGATCGTGAAATATATCGACGACCGCATGCGCAGCCGAGTCACCGGCGCCCGGCTGGCGATCGGCTTCGGCGTCAGCTCCTTCGTCGTGGCGCTGATGGGCCCGACCGTGAAGGCGGCGGGCTTCCCGACGCTGCTGATGGCCCTGGCCGTCGTGGCGTTCTGCTCGTTCCTCGCCATCTCGATGCTCCCCGCCGACCACGAGATGGGCAAGGCGGCGCTGAAGCCCGCAGAGTAAAACGCGCGGCCCGCCGCGCGTTGTGCGGCGGTCGGCCGTTTGCGATCCTGCCGGCAACAAAAGTCGGGGTGGGATCATGCTCAAGCGACGCACTGTGCTGGCGGCAACCGCCGGCTGGACCATCGTCGGCGCCTCTGCCGTGCGCGCCCAGACCTGGCCGAGCCAGCAGATCAAGATCGTCGTGCCGTACATCCCGGGCGGCGCCACCGACACTGCGGGCCGCGTCGTCGCCGAGAAGTTCGGCACGCTGCTGGGCCAGCAGGTCATCGTCGAGAATCGCGGCGGCGGCAACACCATCATCGGCATGGAAGTGGTCGCCAAGTCCAAGCCCGACGGCCACACGCTCCTGCTCGGGACGACGACGCTCGCGACCAACGCCGCGCTCGGGCTGAAGCAGCCGTTCGATCCGCTAAAGGATTTCCAGCCGATCTCGACCGTGGCCGACATCCCCGACATGATCGCCATCAACAAGGATCTGCCGGTGCACAGCTATGCCGAGTTCGCCGAGTGGGTGAACAAGCAGCCCGAGCGCGTGCGCTTCGCGACATCCGGCATCGGCAATCAGCCCCACCTGTGGTGCGAGCTGTTCAAGGCGCGCAACAAGCTCAACATGGAAGTCGTGGGCTACAAGGGCTCGGCCGACGCCATTCGCGATGTCATGGGCGGCCATGTGCCGGTGGTTTGCGACGTCGTCCTGCCGACCGGCACACACGTCAAGGGCGGGCGGTTGACCGGCATTGTCGTGGCCTCCGCCGAGCGCTCGCCGATGTGCCCGGACGTTCCGACGGTAGTGGAGCTCGGCATGCCGGACATGGTGAGCGCCGTGTTCTACGGCGTGGCCGGGCCGGCCGGCATTCCGCGGCCGGTGGTCGATCGCCTGAATGAGCTCTGCCGCGAGACGGTCAAGGACCCCGAGGTGCAGAGGAAGTTCGCCGAGCTCGGGTTCTTCACCACCGGCTCGACGCCCGAAGCCTATCTCGAGAAGCTGAAGTTCGAGACCGAGCGCTGGACCAAGGTGGTCAGGGACAACAACATCAAGGTCGAAGGCTAGGACGCACGGCGCGCGCTACTGCCGCTTTTTGTCCATGGCGCGGATTAGAAGTTTCTTCAGGTCCGCGGCGCTCAACCGGTCGAGGCGCGCCAGCACCATCGGATAGCCGAGGTAGTGGTCGGTGACGAAGAAGGTCTGCGGGTCGGCCTGCAGCAGGTGATCGCGCGTCTGGTCGCCGACCTTGAGCACGATCGATTCACCGTCCTGGTGCAGGCGCGCCAGCAGCTTGCCGCGATGGCGCCAGGCGGGCGTGCGATAGGACGTGCCCTCCTCGACGTCGGGCAACGCGCGCACTGCGCGCCGGATCATGGGGAGGGAGAGCTTGCGTCGGGCCATGGCTCGCCCGCAGAGTGCGCGGCGAGAGCGAGAAGGGGAAGCAAAATGCCGGCAGACTCAGCCGTTCCGGTTCCGGCGTCGCATCTCGATGTCGCGCGCGATGCCGAGCCCGCAACCCGGGCGGCCAATGCGGCGATGGCGGCCACGCTGCCGTTCGGCGAGGTCGCCGACTTCGAGGCCGCCAAGCGCGGGCTGATCGCGCCGGTTCCCGACGGCATGGTGCGCGCGGCCAACGGCACGATGCTGTGGAACCTGGGCGAGTACGCCTTCATCGACGGCGCGCTCGCGCCGGCGACGGTCAATCCCAGCCTGTGGCGCATGGCCCGCCTCAACCTTGCCAACGGCCTGTTCAAGGTCACCGACCGGCTCTACCAGCTGCGCGGCTTCGATATCTCCAACATGACGGTGATCGAAGGCGACACCGGCCTGATCCTGATCGATCCGCTCACGACCGCGGAAGTCTCGCGCGCAGCACTCGCGCACTACTGCGCGCACCGACCGAAGAAGCCGGTGGTGGCCGTCATCTACACGCACAGCCACATCGACCACTACGGCGGCGTGCGCGGCGTTTTAGACGAAGCCGACGTTCTGGCGGGCAAGGTCCCGGTCATCGCGCCGGCGGGATTCATGGAGGCGGTCTCCGGCGAGAACGTGCTGGCCGGCATGCCCATGGCGCGTCGCGCCCAGTTCCAGTTCGGCACCATGCTGCCGCGCGGGCCACGCGGCCAGGTCGATGCCGGATTGGGCAAGGGCATTGCGCGCGGCACGCCGGGCCTGATCGCGCCGACGCAGAGCATCACCCAGCCGGTTGAAGAGCACACGATCGACGGCGTGAAGATCATCTTCCAGCTCGCGCCCGAGACCGAGGCGCCGGCCGAGATGCACATGTTCTATCCGCAGCTGGGCGTGCTCAACATGGCGGAGAATGCCTGTCCGCTGTTGCACAATTTCATCCCGCTGCGCGGCGCCGTGGCGCGCGATCCGCGCATCTGGGCCAAGTATATCGGCGACGCCATCGCGCTCTACGCACCCGCCACCGAGATCCTGATCGGCCAGCACCATTGGCCGACCTGGGGCCGGGAAGCGGTGCTCGATCACCTCGAGGCGCAGCGCGACCTCTACAAGCACATCCACGACCAGACGCTGCGCTTGATGAACAAGGGCTGGCGGCCGGCCGAGATCGCCGAGGCGATCGACCTGCCGCCCGGGCTGGCCGAACGCTGGTCGGCGCGCGGCTACTACGGTTCGGTCAATCACAACGTGAAGGCGGTCTATCAGCGCTATTTGAGCTGGTACGACGCCAACCCCTGCAATCTCCACCCGCTGCCGCCGGCGCGGGCGGCCGCCAAGCTCGTCGACTACATGGGCGGCGCGGCGGCGGCGATCGCGCGGGCCAGGGCCGACTTCGCCAAGGGCGAGTATCGCTGGGTCGCCCAGGTGATGAAGGAGGTCGTCTATGCCGAGCCTGCCAACATCGAGGCCCGCGCCCTCTGCGCCGACGCGCTGGAGCAGATGGGCTACCAGGCCGAATCGGCGACCTGGCGGAATGCCTTCCTGTACGGCGCCCAGGAGTTGCGCCACGGCGTGTTCCCGCTGCCGGCGCGAGTCAGCATGGGCGCCGATACCCTGGCCGGGCTCACCAATGACGTCTTCTTCGACATGATGGCGATCCGCCTCGACCCGGCGAAGGCTGCCGGCCGGTCGATGGTGATCAACTGGCATTTTACAGATCGCAGCGAGAAGCTGGCGCTCACCCTCAAAAACTGCACTTTGAGCCATCGCCTGGGCGAGTGGTCGGACGCGGCAGCCGCGTCGATCACCACGACGCGCGGCACGCTCGATGCCATCGTGCTGGGCAAGCTCGCCGCGCCGGACGCGGAGGCATCGGGCGCCCTCAAGATCGAGGGCGATCCCTCTCGTCTGTCGGCGCTGTTCGCCATGTTCGAACAGCCGGCGGGCCTCATGTTCGACATCCTCACTCCTGGTGAAGGCAGGCCCTGAAGAGGCCCAGCGCTTGACATCCGTCGGGCCGCCCCGTGTGATGGCGGCAATAAGACGCATAAGCGCTTAACGGTTCTCAGGGAGGACTTGATGTCCAAGAGCAAGATCGCCCGTTTTGCGGGCGGGGCGCTGGCTGCCGTGGCAGCATTGGCTTTGGCGGCCTCTGCCGAAGCGCAGGAAAAGAAGATCAAGATCGGCGTCGTCTACGACCTGACCGGCCCGTTCGCCGGCGGCGGCTCGGAGCTGCAATACACCGGCGCCAAGATCATGCTCGATTACTTCATCAAGCAGGGTGGCGTGGAAGGCTACAAGATCGAGGCGGTCTACGCCGACGCCCAGAGCAAGCCCGACGTGGCGATCAACGAAGCGACGCGCCTGGTCGAGCAGGAAAAGGTCGACATGCTGCTCGGCTTCTATGCCTCGGCCGAGTGCGTTCCGGCCGCCGCCAAGGTCGAGCAGCTCAAGAAGTTCATGTGGATCACCACCTGCATTTCGAGCGCGGTGCTGGAGAACCGTCACCTGCACTATGTCTTCCGGCCGCAGGTCAGCGGCAATCTCTACGGCAAGGCGGCGACCGACTTCATCGCCAACTACTCGAAGGAGAAGTTCGGCAAGGATCCCAAGGACCTGCGCGTGGCCATCATCCACGAGGACGGCTCCTACGGCGTCGACGTCTCCAAGGGCGACGAGGCCGGCGCCAAGCAACACGGCTTCAACGTCGTGCTGAAGGAAGGCTATTCGATCAGCGCCCCCGACCTGTCGTCGCTGGTCACCAAGCTGAAGCGCGCCAAGCCCGACGTCATCTTCCACACCGGCTACAATCCCGACATCACGCTGCTGCTGCGCCAGGCGCGCGAGCAGGGGCTGAAGTTCGGCGCCCTGGTCGGCCAGGGCGCGGGCTACGGCGTCTACGACAAGCTGAAGGACAGCCTGGGCGCCGATTCCAACTACATCTTCAACATCGATCCGATCTCGATCTGGCTCACCAATCCCAAGAGCCTCGATCCGAAACTGCCGCCGATGATCAAGATGATCGGCGACGAGTTCGACAAGCTGAAGCCGGGCACGCCGATCAAATCGGCCCATATCGGCATGGCCGCCAGCAACACCTATCTCTTCCTCAACGAGGTGCTGCCGCGCGCCATCAAGAAATACGGGGGCGTCGACGCCGAAGCGCTGCGCAAGGCGGCGCTCGACACCGACCTGCCCGAGGGCGGCACGATGCTGGGCTTCGGCGTGAAGTTCGAAGACCAGGACTCGGTGCTGGCGGGGCAGAACTCGCGCGCCTTCCCCGTCATCACCCAGTACATCGATGGCAAGGCCGTCGTCGTGTGGCCCAAGAGCCAGGCGCAGAGCGAGCCGGTGCTGCCGCTGCCCGCCGGCATGACCTACAGCTACAAATAGGTGACGGCCGCTAAGTAGAGTCTGGCGATGCTGGCAGTCGAAGGGTTGATCAAGCGTTTCGGCGGTTTCACGGCCGTCAGCAACGTGTCGTTCAAGGTCGATCAGGGCGAGATTCTCGGCCTGATCGGCCCCAACGGCTCGGGCAAGAGCACGATCTTCAACATGCTCTCGGGCACGTTTCCGCCGTCGGCGGGCTCGATCAAATTGGACGGGCACGAGATCTCGGGGCTCGCGCCGCACCGGATCATCAATCGCGGCGTCGGCCGGACCTTCCAGATTCCGCGCCCGTTCCGGCGGCTGACGATTTTCGAGAACGTGGCGCTTGCGGGCTACTTCGGCCAAGGCAGGCACAGCCTCGCCAAAGCCGAGGAGGCGGCGGAACGTGCGCTCTCTCTGGTCGGCCTGCCGACCGACCGGCAGGCGAGCGTCGACGGACTGGGCGCCGCCGGCCTGAAGAAGCTCGAACTTGCCAAGGCGCTGGCCACCGGTCCCAAGCTGCTGCTCGCCGACGAGAGCCTGGGTGGGCTCGATGACAAGGAAATGGACCAGGCGGCCGACATGCTGCGCAAGATCCGCGACGAGCTCGGCATCACCATCATCTGGGTCGAGCACATCATGGGCGTGCTGATGCGCGTGGTCGACCGCGTCATGGTCCTCGATCACGGCGAGAAGATTTCCGAGGGACTGCCCAGCGAGGTGTCGAGCGATCCGCGTGTGATCGAGGTCTATCTCGGTACCGACGCGGACGCGACCCAGGCCGCCGCGGCGGAAGCGCGTCGCTGAGCGGGGCCCGGGCATGCTCGAGCTCAGATCGGTCGACGCAGGCTACGGCGGTTTCCAGGCCCTGTTCGGCGTCAGCCTCGACGTCCAGGCCGGCGAGGCCGTGGGTGTGATCGGCCCCAACGGCGCCGGCAAGACGACCCTGATGCGCGTCATCTCCGGGCTCATCCGGCCGCGCGCCGGGTCGCTGGCGATGGAGGGCACCGACCTCCTCGCCACGCCGGCGCACCAGATCGTCGGCTTGGGCATCGCCCACGTGCCGGAGAACCGTCGGCTGTTTCCCCGCCTCACGGTGGAAGAGAACCTCAAGATGGGAGCCTTCATGCCGCATGCGCGCGCCAGGTTCGCGCAACGGCTCGACTTCGTCTTCGACCTGTTTCCTCGGCTGAAGGAGCGCCGCACCCAGCTTGCCGGCACCATGTCGGGCGGCGAGCAACAGATGTGCGCCATCGGCCGCGCCCTGATGTCGGACCCCAAGCTGCTGCTGCTCGACGAGCCTTCGGCCGGTCTTGCGCCTGTTATCGTGCAGCAGGTCTTCGAACTGGTGAAACGTATCCGAGGCGGAGGACTCACCGTGCTGATCGTCGAGCAAAACGTGCAGCAGGTGCTGCGTGTGGTCGATCGCGCCTATCTGCTCGAGGCCGGCACCATCCGCGCCTCGGGCACGTCGGCCGAGATGCTGGCGAGCGACACGATCAAACAGGCCTATCTCGGTGTGTAGGCTCGTGGAGCGCGGACCTCCTCAGGTCGGGGGGTTACCCCGACCGAGTCCGCTCATGAGCCATGAGGCGGACCTGGAGGTCCGCGCTCCGATGAGGAGAGCGTGATGCAGGCATTCCTCGACATCTTCGACATCTACCTGCTTGAAGCGGCGATCAACGGCATTCTGTTCGGCGGTGTGCTGGCGCTGCTGGCGCTCGGCCTCAACCTGATCTTCGGCGTCATCGACGTCACCTGGATCTGCTACGCCGAGCTGATCATGATCGGCATGTACGGCATGTACTATCTCGTGTCGTTCTATGGCGTGCCGTACTGGGTGGCGGCGCCGATGTGCATCCTGCTGGTGGCGGGGCTTGGCATGCTGCTGCATTTCCTGGTGATCGCGCCGCTGCTGTCCTCGCCGCCGATCAATCAGCTCCTGGCGACGGGCGGCGTGCTGTTCTTCCTGCAGAGCTTCGCCACGGTGGCCTTCGGCATCGAATTCCACAACATCGGCATCCAGCTGCCGGTGCTGCGGTTCGGCGAGATGAATTTCAGCTACGCGCGGCTACTTTCCTTCGCGGCCGCCCTGATCGGCATGATCTCCGTATACGTGTTCATGAAGCGCACCTACACCGGCACCGCCATTCGCGCCATCGCCCAGGACCGCCAGATCATGGCGCTGATGGGCGTCGACACGCGCAAGATCTACCTGATCACCTCGGCGCTGGGCGGCGCCCTGGCCGGCCTCGCCGCCTGTCTGCTGGTGCTGCTGTATGACGTGCACCCGTTCATCGGCCTGTCGATCGGGCCGATCACCTTCCTGGTCTGCGTGCTGGGCGGGCTGGGCAACTTCGTCGGCGGCTTCGTGGCGGCCTTCGTGTTCGCTCAGATCATCTCGCTCGGCGGCATGTTCTCCGACCTCGAATGGGGCTACGTGCTGGCCTTCGGCTTTTTCATCATCATGATGTTCATCCGGCCCGCCGGACTGCTGTCGAGGCGCTCGTGAATACACGCCAGCTTGCTGTCGCGATTGCCGGCGCGATGCTGATCGCGCTGCCATTCGTCCATCGCGATCCCTACCACCTCCATATCCTGATCCTCATCCTGATCTGGTCGTTCGCCTACACCTCGTGGTCGATGATGGGGCGCTTTGGCCTGGTGTCGCTCGGGCACGGCGGCTTCATGGGCGTCGGCGCCTACGTGACGGCGCTGCTGTGGAACCATCTCGGCATCTGGCCATGGATCGGCATTCCCATCGCCCTTGTGTGCGCCGGGGCGCTGGCCGTGATCGTCGGCTACCCTTGCTTTCGCTTTCGTATCACCGGCCACTATTTCGTGCTGGTGACGCTGGCCCTTTCCGGCATCGTTCTGCAGATCATCACCGCCACGCGCGATTATACCGGCGGTTCCCTGGGCTACACGCCGGAGCGCACCAAGGGCAACCACGTGCTGGCGCTGCAGTTCGACGACAAGACGACATGGTACATGATCGCGCTCGGCGTCTGGGTCGGCGGCTTGCTGATCTGGCGCTGGGTCGACCGCAGCATGGATCGCTACGCGCTGGAGGCGATCTCGGAGGACGAGGATGCAGCGGCCGCGGCGGGCGTGAACGTAACCTGGGAGAAACTGAAGATCACGGTCATCAGCGCGCTCATGACCGCCTTTGCCGGCGCGCTCTACTGCCAGTACCAGATGTTCATCTCGCCCGACACGGTGAGCGGCATCGCGGTGTCGCTGCAGATGGTGTTTGCCGCCATCGTCGGCGGCCTCTACGTGGCGCTCGGGCCGACGGTCGGCGCCGTCATCACCATCCTGATGGCCGAGATCCTGCGCATCGGCTTCGGCACCAAGGCGGTCGGCTGGGACAATCTGATCTACGGCGTGCTGCTGGTGCTGTTCATCATCTTCCTGCCCAAGGGCATCCTGGGCAGCGTGCTCGACGCGATCAGGAACTGGCGCCGACCCGCTGCAACGCCGCAATCCCGAGCGGCGCCGCTCGGCCGCGCACCGTGAGGGTCGGCAGGGGCTCGGCTGTGATGCCGGGTGGCAAGGTCGCGCACTCCAGCAGGTCGGTCGAGATCAGAACGTCGTAGCCAAGCGTCTTGGCCGCGTCGAGAAGGCGTGCCGCCACGTTCAGCGTGTCTCCGACATAGGCGATCTCGCGGCGCACGTTGCCGATTTCGCCGGCGACGATCTCGCCATAGTGCAGCGAGGCGCGGAAGGACGGCACGGCGCCGTAGCGATTTAGATAGCGCTCGCGATTGGTCGCCATGAAGTCGCGGGCAATGAACGGGCAGGCGAGACAGTCACTGTGGCCCAGCGCTATGGCGCTCGTCCAGGTCAGGATCGCCTCGTCGCCGACGTATTTGTGGATTTCTGCACCGCACTCGAGGGCGGCGTCGGCGACGTCGCGAAAGAAGTCGTTCAGCAACTCGTGGAAGAGCACCGGCCCCAACCGCTCGGCCATGCCCGTCGAATCCTTCATGTCGATCAATAGAAATGCACGCTCTTCACGCCTGGGCTGCACGTAGCGGCCGGTCAGCAGGTTCTTGAGCGTGCCGAATCCCAGCAACCCGCCCATGGCAAAGATGAGGTTGGCCGCCACCGCCATGATGATGGAGTAGACGATCGACGTGCGGAAAGTTCCGTCGATGCTGAAGGGATCGCGCGCGATCGGCGAGGTAACGACACTGCTGAGAAGCAAGCCGCCGATGATGATCACAAGATAAAGGACCACCCTGACAGCGAAGTAGACGGCCAGCGGCAGACGCCTCAGTCGACGGAGGAGGGCAATCCGCTCGCCGCGGAGTTCGAGGAGCGTGATCGGCGTCGCGATGATCAGTGACGTCACGACGCTGAAGAACACCGTCACCATCACGGAAGAACCAGGCGGCCGGATCGAGTAGCCGAAATAGGAGCTGACCACCGCGGCGGCCAGATTGACCCATAGGAAGATCCGCCAGTCCCGGCGGTCGCGCCGCGACAGGCTCACGTCGACCGTCGCGACAGAGCGCGAGCAAACGTCGCGTGGTCGACGTTGCCGCCCGAGCAGACCACGGCCACGGCGCGACCCTTCACCGGCAGCTTGCCGGTCAGCGCCGCGGCGAGCGTCACCGCGCCGCCCGGCTCGACCACCAGCTTGAATTCGCGGAAGGCTGTCTCCATGGCGTCGAGGACCTCGTCGTCGGTGACGACGAGTCCCGGTCCCAGAAGCTGCTGGGCGAGGGGAAAGGTGACGTCGCCCGGCGTCGGCGCCAGCAGCGCGTCGCAGATCGAGCCCGAGAGCTTTTCGTTGGTCTGCTTGGTACCCGTGGCGAGCGAACGCGCGAGATCGTCGAAGCCGGCCGGCTCGCCGGCATGGACGCTGGTCGACGGGCTGAGCCCCTTCACGGCGAGCGCGATGCCGGTCGACAGGCCGCCGCCCGAGCAGGGCGCGGCGACGGCATCGAGCGTGACGCCTGCCGCCTTGGCCTGCTCGACGATCTCCAGTCCCGCCGTGCCCTGGCCGGTCAGGATCCAAGGATGGTCGTAGGGCGGCACGACGGTGGCGCCGGTTTTCTTGGCGATACCGAGGCCGATCTCCTCGCGGCTGTCCTTGACCCGGTCGTAGAGCACGACCTCCGCGCCCGAGGCGCGCGTGTTGGCGACCTTTAGCGCGGGCGCATCGGCCGGCATCACGATGGTGGCCTTCATGCCCATCAGACGCGCCGCTTCGGCCAGCCCTTGCGCATGGTTGCCCGACGACCAGCCGACCGCGCCCTGCTTGCGGTCGGCCTCGCTCATCTGGCCGAGGAAATTATAGGCGCCGCGCAGCTTGAACGAGCCCGTGCGCTGCAGGCACTCGGCCTTGATGAACAGGCGACCGCCCAGCAGGGCGTTGACGCGCGCATTCTCCAGCAACGGCGTGCGAAGAGTGACGCCATCGAGGCGCCGCGCGGCGGCCTGGACATCGGCAAAGGTCGGTGATGAAGACATCAGGAAACGCCAAGCAGGGCGGGGAGGTGCGAGAGATCGCGGATCTGGTTGCTGAGCGTGCCGGGCAGATTATCGTCGGGCGCACCGGCGCGGTTCACCCACACGGCCGAGAAACCGAAATGCGCCGCGCCATGAGTGTCCCAGCAGTTGGACGAGAGGAAGCAGACCTTGTCCGGCTTCACGCCGCAGCGTGCCTCGACCAGGCGATACACTTTCGGGTCGGGCTTGAAGACCTTCACGGCGTCGACGCTCAGCACCGCCTCGAAGCGATCGGCAAGCTTCGACGCCGCGACCATGCGATCGAGCATCTCGGGATTGCCGTTGGACAGGATGGCGAGCCGCACGCCGGCGCGCTTCAACCTGTCGAGCGTCGCCGGAACTTCGGGAAAGGGATCGAGCGCCAGATAGGCGCTCAGCAGCTTGTCGCGTACGCCGGAATCCTCGATGCCGTGGGCGGCCAGGGAATGGTCGAGCGCCTCGCCCGTCACCTGCCAGAACTTGGCGTAGGCCCCCATGCTGTTGCGCAGCAAAGTGTACTGCATCTGCTTGGAGCGCCACAGGTCGGAAAGCGCGTCGGCCTTCGGCCCGACGGCGCCGCGATGATGGGCGACCGCGGAATTGAAGTCGAACAACGTGCCGTAGGCGTCGAAGACGCAGATCTCGGTGCCGGAAAGGGGTTCGCTCATGAATTGCTCCAACTGGTTGATGACCGTAGGTTAACAAGCATGTTCGTCGCCATCGTTCAAATCCCGATGACCAAGCGCCCGCGCGACGCCGCCATCGAGGCGGCGCGCAAATCGGCGCCGACCTACACAGCGCTGGGCGCCAAGGGTCTCGTGCGGAAATATTACCTCAACGGCGAGGCCGGCGGCGGCGGGGTCTATCTCTGGGAATCGGAGGCGGCGGCCCGCGCCTGGTATACGCCGGAATGGGAAAAGCGCATGGAAGCCGCGTTCGGCGCCAAGCCGACGGTGACCTATTATGACAATCACGTTGTGGTCGACAACGAAGCGGGCAACGTCCGCGTCGAAGGCGAGAGTTAATCAGACTTCCTCCCCTGCGCGGATGCCGCGCAGGGGAGGTGTCGGCGTCTTACGCCGACGGAGGGGTCATGAGTCAGGATGGAGGCTTCCGACCCCTCCGTCGGCCTGTGAGGCCGACACCTCCCCAGCTTCGCTGGGGAGGGATTTGAAAAGAAGGGGAGGACGCACATGCAAAAGCGCAGGCTGGGCCGCACGGGCCTCGAAGTTTCGGTTCTCGGTTACGGCGCCGGCGCCGTCGGCGGGCTGTTCACCAAGGGCACGCCAGCCGACCAGGAGCGCGCCGCGGCGCGCGCCATCGAGGCCGGCATCAACTATTTCGACACGGCGGCGCTCTACGGCAATGGCGAGTCCGAGCGCAATCTCGGTCGCGTGCTGAAGGCGCTGAAAGCCGACGTCATCGTCGGCACCAAGGTCCGGCTGTCGGCCGAGCACCGCGCCGATGTCGGCAAGGCGATCGCGCAGGGCATGGACGACAGCCTGAAGCGCATGGGCCGCGACCATGTCGACCTGTTCCAGCTGCACAATCCGCTGGTCGCGAAGGACGGCGGCGACAAGCTCGCCATCGACATCGCGCTCGCCGAGGTGGCGCCGGCGCTGGAGAAATTGAAGAAGGCCGGCAAGACGCGCTTCATCGGTTTCAGCGGCGTCGGCGAGACGGCGGCGCTGCACCGCGCGATCGATTCAAAGCTCTTCGACACGATCCAGGTCGTCTATAACGCGCTCAATCCCAGCGCCGGCGGCGCGCTGCCTAAAGGCGCGCCCGGGCAGGATTACGGCCGGCTGTTCGAGCGGGTGAAAGCCGCCGACATGGGCACGATCATCATCCGCGCCTTGGCCGGCGGCGCACTCTCCGGCACCACCGAGCGCCATCCGCTGGCCATGCAGGCGGTCGATCCCATCGGGTCGGCGCCCGACTTCACCGGCGACGTCGCCCGGGCGAAAGCACTGGAGCCGCTGGTGCGCGACGGCGCAGCCGGCAGCCTGACCGAACTGGCCGAGCGCTTCGTCATTGCCCATCCCGTCGTGTCGACCATGCTGATCGGCTACTCGACGGTCGCCCATCTCGAGGCCGCCATTGCCGCCGTGAACAAGGGGCCGCTGCCGGAAGCGGCGCTGAAGCGCATCGCGTCCTGAGCGCGATCACTCTGAAATATCCGGCAACAAATTGTAACACCGGGCAATGAATTGTTATTTCCCATCGACTCTCCGCTGATGCCTGATGTCGTCCCCGTCATTCGCATTCAGCGGAGAGTGCTTTGCAGATCGCACGCAATCTGGCCCCCGACACACGGGGTGCAATCAACGTCCTCCAGCGCGAACGCATAACGCTTCGCGACGACGTCATGTACGAGGTCTGTCGTCAACTCGCGCCCTACGGCGTGGACGACAAGCCGATCACCGCGCAAACCGTCATCTACGACGACCTGTCCATCGATTCGCTGGCGGTCATGGACATCGTCGTGGAGCTCGAGGATCGCTTCGACATCGCCATTCCGATCAATACCGTGGCGGAAATCCGCACGGTCAAGGAACTGGCCGACGCGATCCTGGTGTTGGCCCGGCGCTGATCGCGACTCAGGATCGCCCGAGCGCCGGCGGCATCGTCCGGAACGGGCCGTTCAGGCGGTCGCGATAGACGGCGACGCCCTCCATGATGCGCTGGACGTAGTTGCGCGTCTCGCGGAGCGGGATCATCTCGATCCAGTCGACCATGTCGATCTTGCCGGCGCGGGGATCGCCGACCGATTCCAGCCAGCGGGCCACCCTGCCGGGACCGGCATTGTAGGCGGCCAGCGCCAGCTCGTAGGAGCCGCCGAAGCGCTGCAGCATCTCCGCCAGGTACTGGCTGCCAAGCTGCACGTTGTAGCCGGGATCGCGCGTGAGCTTGTCCTGGATGAAGGGCACGCCCAGCCGGCCGGCGACGTCGCGCGCCGTGCCGGGCAGGAGCTGCATCAGGCCGAGCGCACCGGAGGGCGAGACAGCGGCGGCATTGAACGAGCTCTCCTGGCGCGACACCGCGAGCGCCAGCGCGCGCTCGATCGAGCCGGTGGCGCCGAGATCGACGACCGGGAAGGCGGTATCGAACAGGACGACGCCGTTCTCGGTGGCGCGACGCGCGACGGTCAGCGCCACGTCGGGGCGTTTCAGCTCGACGGCGAGCTGCGCCAGCAGCGCCGTCTCGCCCGGCGTGGTGACCATGCGGGCGAGCCGCAGCAGGAAGGGGCGCGAGCGCTCGAAGTCGCCGGCCTGGCCGAGATAGCGCGCCATGGTAACGAGCTCGCGGCCACCCAGTGCCTGGCGGTCGGCGGCCGAGGCGACGGGATCGTTCGGCAGGCGGGCCGCGCTGCCCGGCAATTTGCGCGCGGCAAGCTGGCCGTAGAAGGTCTGGCCGAAGCCCGCGGCGCGGCCGTACCACTCGTTGGCTTCCTTGGCGCGGCCGGCGGCATCATGCGTGCGGCCCAGCCAGTAGGCAGCGCGGCTCTTGGAGATGTCGGTCGCCACACTGTCATAGAGCGTCTGGAAGTGCTTTTGCGCCTCGGGTGCGCGCTTGAGATGGCGCAGCGCAATCCAGCCGGCGAGGAACTCGGCCTCGGCGAAGGCCACGCCCCTGGTAAGGCCGTGCGGCACGGTGACGGCGTAGGCATCGGCGGCGCGGCCTGCGGCCAGCAGGTCGCGTGCGAGCTGGCTGCGCTCGTTCCACCACGCGTCGTTCTGGTTGCCGACGGGGCCGGTCAGCAAGGTCTTGGCATCGTCGAGGCTGCCGGTGCGGCGCATCCACTGCGCGCGCTCCAGCTTTATCGCCGGCTCGTCGAGCCGCGCCGCCGAGACGCCGCGCAGCACCGTCGGTGCATCGGCCGCGCGCGTCGCCATCGCCAGCCGCGCATTGGCGAGCGGCTGGTAGTCGGGCGGCAGCTTGGGCAGCAGGTCGCGCGCCACCTGGGCGCGGCCGTCGCGCAGGATGCGATCGAAGCGGGCGACCTGGTCCTGGGGGGTCAGAAGCTGGCCATAGCGGTTCAGGAAGTCGTTCTCGTCGGAACTGCGGAACGTCGCATTCCGCCAGCTGTCGCT
>Ga0137412_10001899_pt1 | contig 16392 bp, 14 predicted proteins | sample CZODoug2_1_16fun_FD_122160 | JGI IMG/M metagenome (GOLD analysis project Ga0137412, IMG submission 122160) | Vadose zone soil fungal communities from Angelo Coast Range Reserve, California, USA - CZODoug2_1_16fungal (Hybrid Assembly) | ecosystem: Environmental > Terrestrial > Soil > Vadose zone...
CGATGCGCCGACCGCGACGGCGACGTTGAGCGTGCACGTCTGCCCGAACGCGTGGAAGAGCGGCAGGCCGCCGAAGATCACGTCACCCGAGGTGAGCTGCAGGAGATCGGTCTGGGTGACCTCCACGTTGCTGATCAGGTTGGAGTGGGTCAGCTCGGCGCCCTTGGGCCGACCCGTGGTCCCCGAGGTGTACAGCAGAACTGCCGTGTCGTCGGCGGCCCGGTCGACGACTGCGGGCTCCGGCGTCACCGTTGCGAGCAGATCGCCGAACGAGGCCGGGTCGACCAGGATCGCCTCGGCGTCGACCTCCTTGGCGCCCATCTCGACCTCGCCGGCCGTGGTGTGCCAGGCGAAGATCAGCGGGGCGCCGGAGTCGCCGAGGTAGTAGGCAACCTCGCGCGCCTTGAGCAACGGGTTCATCGGCACGACCATCGCGCCGGCGCGCAGCACGCCGTAGTACACCGGGGCGAACTCCGGGACATTGGGCAACATGACCCCCACCGGCGTGCCCGGCCCGATGCCGCGGCGGGCGAGCAGGCCGGCGACTCGCGAGCTCTGCTCGTCCAGATCGCGGTAGGTGAGGGTGTCCTCGCCGAGTCGGATCGCCACCCGGTCCGGGTGAGCGGCGGCGGTGCGAGCGAGGCTTTCGGCGAGGTTCATGATCGTTCCCTACTGGTGGTGGCCGGTTGGGGTGACTGCTCAATCCTCGGGCCGCGACGCCCTGATAACGATGGGCGCGGGAACCAAGGGACTGCCGTCTCGTTGTGCCCGCGCACAACCCCCCGCGTTTATGCTCCGGGCTGTGACGTCCGCCGTTGTGGATCCGGTCGTACGCGATCTGAGCCGAATGCTGCTGCCTCGCGTCGACGAGTTCGCCCACCGGATGGCCGAGCGGATCCAGGCGCAGGAGCCGTTGTACCGCGAAGGGCATGTCGTCGCACCCGACGAACTGCGCAGATCGTGCCGGGACAACCTGCTCTACGTGTTCGGCCGGCTGGCCGGCGATCCGAACATCGGCATCGAGGCGCCCCGCGCGACCGGCGTGCGCCGGGCCGAGTCGGGCGTCCCGCTGTCGGCGGTGTTGCCGGCCTTCCGCATCGGTGGCCGGCTGGTCTGGGAGCTACTCGTCGAACACGCCGACCACGAGGCGCAGGACACCCTGCTGCGCTGCGCCGCCGACATCTGGGCCGTCTCGGATGACTTGGCCGAGGCGGCGGCTGACGCGTACCGCGGGGCGAGCGCCGACCGAGCCCGGCACGACCGGCAACTGCGGTCCGCGCTGCTCAACGGCTTGCTCGACGGCCAGCTCGGCGACGGCGCCCGCCTGTGGGAGTCCGCGGCCGCGCTGAAACTCCCGCAACAGGGGACGTTCGTCGTCGTGGCCGCCGAGTGCCCGTCCCCCGGCGAGGAGGCGCTTCCCGGCATCGAGGACGTCCTGCGCCGAAACGACGTCCTGTCCGCCTGGCGCCTGGACGCCCAGCAGCAAGAAGGCCTGGTCGTGCTCCGACCCCGTTTCGACGCGGCCGCGCTCTGCACCGAGTTGGCCGAGCAGGCCCTCGGCCGAGTCGGTGTCAGCGAGCCGTACGACAATCTCGAACAGACCGCGTCGGCGTTGCGCCAGGCTCGACTCGCCTGCGCCGCCGCCACCCCGCACACCACCAACCTGGTGCGCTTCGACCAGGAACCCGTCGCCGTGCTGCTCGTCAGCGCACCCGACGCCGCCGAGGTGACCGCCCGCCGCATCCTCGGCCCGGTGCTGGACCTGCCCGACGACGACCGAGCCGTCATCATCGACACCATGCGGGCGTGGCTCGCCGACGCCGGATCGAGTTCCACCGCGGCGGCCCGGCTGCACGTGCACCGCAACACGGTCCGCTACCGGCTGCGCCGCCTCGAGGAACTGACCGGTCGCAGCCTGGCCAACCCGCTCGACCTCGCCGAACTGCACGTCGCCCTCGAATGCGCCCGCATGCTCGGCCTCGCCTGACCCGAGGCCGCGTTCGCGGTTGCGCGGTCTGGCATCGGATGATGCCGACCTTGCGCGCTCGATCGTGACTCGACCGACGCGCACCTCCGAGAGGCGCATCTCGCCAGCTAGCGCCACTACCGGATCCCGGCTAGCCGCAATGCATTACGCGCGACCCGCCGAGATGCTGGAACCGATGACATCCTCGGCCGGCACCGGCGGGCCATTGCATGAAGGGATCGCATATGGCAACGGCGAATGGCCGCGATGCCCGCCCGACGGTCGCGGTGCTCGGCGCCGGCATCATGGGGTCGGCGATGGCCCGCAACCTGGTGGCCGCGGGACTGCCCACCAGGGTGTGGGACCGATCGCCCTCAGCGACCGCCCCACTCGCCGAGGCGGGTGCGGAGGTCGGCGCATCCGCGCGGGATGCCGTCCAGGGCGCCGACGTCGTGATCACAATGCTGCCCACCGCCGACGTCGTGGAGTCGGTGATCTTCGACGACGATGTGGCCGGCGCATTCGCCGACGGATGCGTGTGGGCGCAGATGGGCACGATCGGCGTCGACGCCACCATGCGCATGAGCGATCTGGTAGCGGCGAATCAGCCCGGAGTCACGTTCCTGGACGCCCCGGTATCGGGCAGCAAGGAACCGGCGCGACTGGGCCAACTGCTCATCCTGGCGTCCGGGCCTCCCAAGGCGGCCGACGCCGTTCGACCGGTGTTCGACGTCCTCGGCCGCAAGACCGTCTGGCTGGGCGAGGTCGGCAAGGGCAGCCAGATGAAGCTGGTGGTCAACGCCTACATGTCCATCCTCATCGAAGGCGTGGCCGAGACCATGGAGCTGGCTGATCGCCTCGACATCGGTCACGAGCAGCTCGCGGAGGTCATCGAGGGCGGACCGCTCGACGCGCCGATCGCGGGCGCCAAGTTCCACAAGATGGACCGCAGCGACTTCGCCGCCGAATTCCCGCTGGAGTGGGCGCTGAAGGACGTGGACCTGGCGATCCGGACCGCGCGAGGCGAGACCCCGCCACTGCTGGCGGCGCTCTCCGACCAATGGCACACCGCCGTCGCCGCGGGGCTCGGCCGCCAGGATGTCAGCGCCGCCCGCCTGGCCCTCAACCGCCCGGTACCGCTGTGAACCACTCCTCGATCTTCGTCACCACGTTCCTCGCCGCGGCGGTCGAGGTCATCGAGATGGTCATCATCGTGGTCGGCGTCGGCACCGTGCGCGGGTGGCGCTCGACCTGGTTCGGCGCCGCCGCCGGCCTGGCCGTCCTCGGGGTACTCGTGCTGGCGTTCGGCACCGCGCTGACGCTCGTGCCGATCCACGCCTTGCGACTGGCCATCGGCGGGCTACTCCTGGTGTTCGGCCTGCAGTGGCTTCGCAAGGGGATCCGCCGAGTCAGCGCCAACGGGTTTCGGGGCATGGGCGCCCGCACCGCGTCCGCCGACGACATCCCCGTCGACGGCATGGACTGGACAGCGTTCGTCCTCTCGTTCAAGGGAGTTGTGCTCGAGGGCCTGGAGATCGCGCTCATCGTCATCAGCTTCGGCGCAACCGCGCAAGCCATTCCCGCCGCGACGCTCGGCGCGGCCGCCGCCTTCGTGGTCGTCGCCGGCGCGGGGCTGCTCGCCCGTGGGCTCGTGGAGCGCGTCCCGCGCAGCGCGCTGCAACTCCTGGTCGGAACGCTGCTGTCGAGCTTCGGCACGTTCTGGGCGGTGGAGGGGCTCGGGGTCGCCTGGCCGGGCGGGGACGCCGCGATCGTCGCCCTGGTGGCGTGGTACGGACTCGGCGCCGCCGGGTACATCCGGTTGCTGCGCCAGCAGTCCGCCGGGCTCGTTCTGCAGAACGCGAGGTGAACCATGACGCTGGCAACGCCACAACGGCTGGGAACGGTCGGCCTGGGCTGGGTCCGGGCCTTCGGACGGTTCTGGTACCGCTTCATCATCGGCGACGACTGGACGGTGGCCGCGACGGTGGTGATCGCCCTGGTGGTGACCTGGCTGCTGCATATCGCGGGAGTGGTCTCGTGGTGGCTGCCGCCGCTGGCGGCCGCGACCGCGGTCGGCGAGAGTCTTCGCCGCGTCAGCCGGTGATGAACCGTGACCATCACCCGTGAGCCATCGCCGGGCGTGCGCCTGTCGTCAGGAACCATCCGGCGCCATGTCGTGTGGGGTGCGGCGATCACCGCCCTCGGCGGCCTGCTGTTCGGCTACGACACCGGCGTCATCTCCGGGGCGCTGCTGTTCATCGGCAAGGACTTCCACGGCCTGACGTCCTTCGACAAGGAACTGCTGACCAGCATCCTGCTGATCGGCGCGGCCATCGGCGCCCTGGCCGCCGGCCGGATCGCCGACCGGATCGGCCGCCGGCCCACGGTGCTGGGCACCGCGGCCCTGTTCGTCGTCGGCGTGATGCTCGCCGCGTTCGCACCCAGCTATGGCGTCCTGGTCGGGGCACGCGTCATCATCGGGCTCGCGGTCGGCTCGGCGTCCATGGTCGTACCGCTCTACATCGGTGAGGTCGTCCCACCGCGGATCCGCGGCGCACTGGTCAGCTTCAACCAGCTGGCCATCACCACCGGCATCCTCGCGTCCTACCTCGTCGACTACGGACTGGCGTCCCGGCAGAACTGGCGGCTGATGTTCGGCCTGGCCGCGATACCGGCGATCTTGATGTTCGCGGGCATGCTGTTCCAGCACGAGAGTCCGCACTGGCTGGTCGCCCAGGGCCGCGAGGACGAGGCCCGTGAGGTGCTGCGCCAGGTCCGGGACGAGGGCGACATCGAGGCCGAGATCGCCGAGGTCCGCGACCTGTCCGCCCGTCACTCCGGCCTGCGCGAGCTGCTCAACCCGGCCGTGCGCCACGTCATGATCATCGGCGTCGCGCTGGCGGTGTTCCAGCAGATCACCGGCATCAACACGATCATTTACTACGCCCCGACCCTGCTGTCGTCTGCGGGACTGGGCAACTCCGCCGCGCTGCTGGCCAACGTGGTGAACGGCGCCGTCAACGTCCTCATGACGATCGTCGCGATTCGGCTCCTGGACCGCACCGGCCGGCGCCCGCTGCTGCTGGGCGGCACCACCGGGATGGTGGTGGGGATGCTCCTGGTCGCCCTCACGTTCGCCATCGGCGGCAGCCACCTGCACGGCGGCACCGCGTACATCGCGATTGCCGGGCTGCTGCTCTACACCGGCTCCTTCGCCATCGGCCTCGGCCCGGTGTTCTGGCTGCTCATCAGTGAGATCTATCCGGTGAAGATCCGCGGCCAGGCGATGAGTGTGGCCACCATGGCGAACTGGGGCGCGAACTTCGTGGTCACCGTCTCGTTCCTCACCCTGCTCAGCGTCATCGGCAACGCCGGCACCTTCTTCTTGTTCGCGGGCCTGTCCGTCGTCTCGCTGGCCTACTTCCAGCGGCAGGTTCCCGAGACGAAGACGCGCAGCCTGCAAGACATCGAGCGCGACCTCGACCTTCCCGTCGTGCGCGACGACCGACATCGGCGGCTGACGGTTCCAGCTAGCCGGTAGTCGAGTTGCCTGCCTGCCGGGCAGACCGCGCCCGGGCCACGCGCGATCGTGAGTGATGGCTGCAGAGCATGCCGACCCGGCAAGCCAGGACGCGGGAGCAGGCCATCGTGGGTGACCAGACGCGACAGCTGGCCGACGAGCAGGCCGCGCTGCGGCGCGTGGCCACGCTGGTGGCCCGCGTAGCGCCGGCGGACGAGCTGTTCGCGGCGGTCGTGGCGGAGGTGGGGCGACTGCTGGCCGCCGACTACGCCCGCCTGGCCCGCTACGAGCCGGGCGAGGTGATCACGGTCATGTCCACCTGGACCAGAACTGGGTCGCAGCTTCCCGTCGGCCAGCGGCTTGCGATTGCCGGGAAGAACGTCAGCATGCTCGTATTGCAGACCGGTCGCCCGGCCCGGGTCGACGACTTCGCCGACGCGTCCGGGCCGATCGCGGCCGAGGCCCGCGCGCACGGCGTGCGCTGCACGGTCGGCGCGCCGATCATCGTCGAAGGCCGCGTCTGGGGTGTCATGAGCGTCGGGGCGATCCAGGAATGGACGCCACCGGCGGACATCGAGGCCCGCCTGGCGTCGTTCACCGACCTCCTGGCGACGGCGATCGCCAATGCCAAGGCCGATCAGGAACTGCGTGAACTGGCGGCCACCCAGGCGGCCCTGCGGCGGCTGGCCATGCTGGTCGCTCGGGGCGAGCAACCCGAGGCGGTGTTCGCCGCGGTGACCCGGGAGGCGCTGCGACACTTCGGTCTCGGTACGGCCAGGATGATCCGGTTCGAGCTGGACGGGACGGCGACGCTGGTCGCCAATGAAGGCAAGACCACCCCGGACGTCGGGGTTGGCGATCCTTGGGTGGGCTACCCGCCGAACGGGCTGACCGCGACGGTGCGGCGGACCGGCCGGGCCGCCCGGGTCGACGACTACGGCGCCATCGAGGGTGGGGAGGCCACGCTCCGCGAGGGGATACGGTCGGCGGTCGCCGTGCCGATCCACGTCGACGGCCGGCTGTGGGGACTGATCGCGGTCGGACCCGGACCGCTGCCGCCCGACCTCGAGCAACGGATGGCGGCGTTCACCGACCTGGTCGGCACCGCAGTCGCGAACGCGCAGACCCGGGCCGAGATCATCGCCTCTCGCGCGCGGATCGTCGCCGCATCAGACGATGCTCGCCGGCAGATCGAGCGGGATCTGCACGACGGCGCGCAGCAACGCCTCCTTGCGCTGGCCCTGCGGCTGCGCTCGGCGGTGGCGCCGAACAAGGGCGACGAGGCCGGTGCCGAGATCATGGACGTGGCCGCGGACGTGATGGCCGTGACGGACGAGCTGCGGGAGATGTGCCGGGGCATCCATCCGGCCATTCTGTCCAGCCAAGGGCTGCGGCCGGCGCTGCGCTCGCTCGGGCGTCGCAGCGCTATCCCGGTGGAGGTGGACGTGCGCATCGATGGCCGGCTTCCCGAGCCGGTCGAGGTGGGTGCCTACTACGTCGTCTCGGAGATGCTCACGAACGCCGCGAAGCACGCGCGGGCCTCGGTCGTCGAGGTGGACGTGGAAGCCTCCGGCGCCCGGTTGCGGGTGCGTGTGCGCGACGACGGCGTCGGCGGCGCCGACTCGCTCCAGGGTTCGGGGCTGATCGGGCTGAAGGACCGTATCGACGCGCTGGGCGGCACCTTTTCCCTGCACAGTCCGGCCGGCGCCGGCACGACGGTGTGCTGCGAGCTTCCGACCTCGGCCGATGCCGGGCACACGGATTCCGGAGCGGGTGAGTAACCGATGGCCGCTGAGACGTTTCGGCTGCGTGCGGCGACTGCTCCCGTGGTCGATAATCGCGGAATGCCCTCGCCGACCGGCACCGGCGACGCGACGCCGGACCGTCAGCGCGTCGTGCTCGCCGACGACGATGTCCTCCTTCGCGAAGGCATCGCCAGCCTGCTCGAGCGCTCGGGGTTCGACGTCGTCGGCCAGACGGGAAACGCCGTCGAACTGCTCGCGCTGGTCCGGTCGGCGCGACCGGAGCTGGCGATCATCGACATCCGGATGCCACCTGGTCACGCCACCGAGGGCCTCGAGGCGGCTCGAGTGATCCGCGCGGAACTGCCGGGCACGGCCATCGTCGTGCTGTCCGCACACGTCGAGGTCGACCAGGCGATGGAGTTGCTGGCCGATGGGGAGCGCATCGGCTATTTGCTGAAGAGCCGGGTGACCGACGTGGCGGCGTTCATCGAGACGGTCGAGCGGATCACGGCGGGTGCTTCGGTGGTGGACCCGTCCCTGGTGCAGGAACTCGTGAAGGCCCGGCGACGGCGTGATCCGCTCGATGCGCTTTCGCCGCGCGAGCACGAGGTACTCGCCCTGATGGCCGAAGGCGCGTCCAATGCCGGCATCGCCAGCCGGATCGTCGTGACCGAGGGCACGGTCGAGAAGCATGTCCGCAGCATCCTCACCAAGCTCGACCTGCCGGAGAGCGGAACTGATCATCGGCGGGTGCTCGCGGTCCTCCGATTCCTCGAGGCCCGATAACCCGTCCGCGGATTTCCCGTTAGCTGCAAGGCGGCCGCGCCCTGCGCCTGAAACCATGATCTGATGCCCCTGCAGTGCGTACTCGTCGACGACAACGAGTCCTTTCTCGATGCGGCGCGCGTTCTGCTGCAGCGAGAGGGCGTGACGGTCCTCGGCGTGGCGTCGAATTCGGCCGAGGCACTCCGGCAGGTTCGGGCGCTTCGGCCCGACGTCGTCCTCGTCGACGTCGGTCTCGGGCAAGAGAGCGGGTTCGACCTCGCCCGGCTCCTCGCCCAGACCCATGACGGCGCGAAGGCCGACGTGATCATGATCTCCGCGCGGGCCGAATCCGACTACTCGGAGTTGATCGCCGAGAGCCCGGTGGCCGGATTCCTGGCGAAGTCCGAGCTGTCCGCCGGCGGGATCGAGCAGATCCTCGGCCGCTGATCGCCGGCCCGGCTTGCAGGTAGCAGGCATCCGATTGGTTCGGCTAGCCAGGCGAGCAAGCGGCCGGTGGCCACGATGACGGCGATCCTCTGACGCGGAATTGTCGACGGCGTAAGGAAAAGCCCAACCTCCGGAGCAAGGAGAGAGCAATGGCGGACGTCATTACGAGGGAACGACCATCAGTAATGGTCGCTGTTTCCCAGTGGCAGACAGCACGATGGGCGGAAGCGACCCGGAAGTACACGGTCGAAGTGATCGGGACGTTCTTCCTCGTCTTCACCGTGGCGGTCAGCGGGTTCGACCACAGCGCGTACACCCCGCTGGCCGCCGGCGCCGTCCTCATGGTCATGGTCTACGCGGGCGGGCACATCTCCGGCGGCCACTACAACCCGGCCGTGACCATGGCCGCGCTGTGGCGCCGACGGATCGGGCTGGGCGATGCTGCGGCGTACTGGATCGCGCAGCTCGCCGCCGGAACGATCGCCGGCGTGGTTGCCCGAGCGGTCGTCAACCCAGCGACCGTGACGGCGCTGCATCCGTCCGGTCACGCCCTCGCGGCAACGGCCGTGGTCGAGCTGCTGTTCACGTTCGCCCTGTGCTACGTGGTGCTCAACGTCGCCACCAGCAAGGACCAGACGGGCAACTCCTTCTACGGCCTGGCGATCGGATTCACCGTGGTGGCCGGCGCGTTCGCGGTCGGTGGGATCTCCGGTGGCGCGTTCAATCCGGCCGTCTCACTCGGCGCCGCGACCGGCGGCCTGTTCTCGTGGTCGACGCTCTGGGTCTACCTCGTGGTGCAAGCCGCCGCCGGCGTCGCCGCGGGCCTCGCCTTCCTCGCACTCAACCCCGACGACAAGTAGGAGTCACACCATGACCACCACTCAGCCCAGGCCGACGACCACCGATGCCGGCATCCCGGTCGAGAGCGACGAACATTCGCTCACGGTCGGCCCGGACGGCCCGATCCTGCTGCACGACCATTACGTCATCGAGCAGATGGCGAACTTCAACCGGGAACGCGTGCCGGAGAGGCAGCCACACGCCAAGGGCAGCGGCGCGTTCGGCCAGTTCGAGGTCACCAGTGACGTCAGCGCGTACACCAAGGCGGCGTTGTTCCAGCCGGGTATCAAGACCGAGATGGTGGCCCGGTTCTCCACGGTGGCCGGGGAGCGGGGCAGCCCCGACACCTGGCGTGACCCCCGGGGCTTCGCGCTGAAGTTCTACACGTCCGAGGGCAACTACGACATGGTCGGGAACAACACCCCGGTGTTCTTCCTGCGCGACCCCATCAAGTTCCAGCACTTCATCCGCTCCCAGAAGCGCCGCGCCGACAACAACCTGCGCGACCACGACATGCAGTGGGACTTCTGGACCTTGTCCCCGGAGTCGGCCCACCAGGTGACCTGGCTGATGGGTGACCGGGGCATCCCGCGCACCTGGCGGCACATGAACGGCTACTCCAGCCACACCTACATGTGGGTGAACGCGCAGGGCGAGAAGTACTGGGTGAAGTACCACTTCATCAGCGACCAGGGCGTCGAGTTCCTCCCCCAGGCCGAGGCCGACGCGCTGGCCGGGTCGGACGGCGACTACCACACCCGCGATCTGTCCGAGGCGATCGGGCGGGGTGAGTACCCGAGCTGGACGCTCAAGGTGCAGATCATGCCCTTCGCCGACGGCGCGACCTACCGGTTCAACCCGTTCGACATGACCAAGGTCTGGCCGCACGCCGACTACCCGCTCATCGAGGTCGGCACGATGACCCTGAACCGCAATCCGGCCGACTATCACTCCGAGATCGAGCAGCTGGCCGTCGAGCCCAGCAACCTCGTCCCGGGCATCGGGCCGAGCCCGGACAAGATGCTGCTGGGCCGGTTGTTCTCCTACCCGGACGCTCACCGCGCCCGCATCGGGGTGAACTACAACCAGTTGCCGGTGAACGCGCCCAAGTCTCCCGTGAACAACTACAGCACGGCTGGACACATGCGCTACTACAACGCTACCGACCCGGTGTACTCGCCGAACTCCAAGGGCGGTCCGCGGGCCGACGCCGCCCGCTACGGCGAGCCCGCCGGCTGGTACACGGACGGCGACATGGTGCACGCCGCCCAGACCCTGCACGCCGAGGACGACGACTGGGGTCAGGCCGGAACGCTGGTTCGCGAGATCTTGGACGACGCGGCCCGCGACCGGTTGGTCAGCAACATCGTCGGACACCTGCTCGACGGCGTCACCGAGCCGGTGCTCGAGCGCGCCTTCGAGTACTGGACCAACGTCGACAAGGACCTTGGCCAGCGGGTCGAGAAGGGCGTCCGCGCCGAACAGTCCTGATCGACCGCCTCGATGGACGAGGAGCCCGGCGCCGGCAGGGGGCCCGGGCCCCTCGCCCATTCCACAGAGAAGGGCACTGCGATGACGATTGTCAGCCTGAGCGTGACTCATCGGGTTGCTCCGGTCGAGGCGCTCGAGAAGCTGGCCGTGCCGCACGCTGAGCTAGCCGGCGTACTGGGCCGGCTGCACGCTCTGCCGCCGGTCGACGAGGTGGTGGTGCTGTCCACCTGCAACCGGGTCGAGGTCTACGCGGCCACCTCAGCTCCGGTCGACCACCTGACCCGGCTCGTCTCGGATCTCTTGGCTACGCATGGGCGGGTTCCGGTCGGTGAGGTCATGCGCATGGCCCGCATCCGGGTCGACGCCGCGGCCGTCGAGCATCTGTTCTCGGTCGCGTGCGGGCTGGACTCGATGGCCGTCGGCGAGGAGCAGATCGTCGCCCAGATCAAGGCTGCCGCTCGCGCCGCCACCACGGCCGGAACCAGCGGGTCGGCCACCTCCAACCTGATCGACGCGGCGCTGCGAACCAGCAAGCGCGCCCGAACGGAAACCACGATCAGCACCGAAGGCATCTCACTCGTCCGCACCGGCCTGGATCTCGCCGACAAGCACCTCGGCGGCCTCGCGGGCCGCGAGGCAGTCGTGCTCGGGACGGGCAGCATGGGCAAGCTCGCGGCCCGGCTGCTGCGCGAAGCCGGCGTCGGGCGACTGTCGGTGGGCAGCCGCAACGCCGCCCGCGCCGCGGATGTGGCCCAGGCCGTGGACGGCCGGTCCCTGCCCGTCAGTGACGTGCCCGCCGAGCTCGCCCACGCCGATCTCCTGATCACGGCCACCGGAGCCGCCACTCCGGTGGTACCCGCCGGGCCGGTACGGACCGCCCGGGCCCACGTCGGCGACCGCCCGCTGTTCGTGCTCGACCTGGGTATGCCCCCCGACGTGGAATCAGCCGCCGGGCAGCTGGCCGGCGTCACGCTCGTCGATCTCGCCGTGCTCGGGCGGCACCTGGCCGAGTGGGCAGTACCGGATCAGGTCCCCCAGGCCCGCGGCATCGTGACCGCCGAGACCGCCCGGTACATCGACCGTCAGAAGCAAGCAGCGGCCGCGCCAGTCATCGCCGCGCTGCACGCACAGATCAGGCAGCTCGCGGATGCCGAACTGGCCCGGCTGCACGATCGGCTGCCAGGCCTCAACGAACAGCAACAGGCCGAGACGGCGGCCACCGTTCACCGCATCCTTCGCAAGGTCCTGCACCGGCCGACGGTCCGAGCCAAGGAGTTCTCCACCGACCCGAACGGTCCGGACTACCTCGCCGCACTGCGCCAGCTGTTCGATCTCGGGGGGCCGCCCGGCGATACGGCCCAGCTATTCACAGCACCCATGATGTGACGCGCTGAGTCGGCGATCAGGAGCGATCGTGATGCAGGCAGAGCTGGCGGTTGCCAACCGCTCGGAGAGATCGGCTCGCCCCCAGGCCCCTGCCGGTGCCAAATATCACGGCGGTCGACGGTCCATCGTGCTGGCGGCCTGCGCAGCGATTGTTGTTCTCGATCAGGCGTTCAAATGGTGGGGCTGGCGAAATGCCTCGGGCGTACGCATCAATTACGGTGGCGATGACCTCGTACCGTCTTCGATGAATTCTTGGTATTCCGGCCGCGTGAGTGGCGCGCTGCTCGATCTATTCGATACCGGGCTCCTTATTGCAGCGGCTGTCCTTTTCCTGCGTCGTCGACATTCGGTCTTGGTCTTGATTTGCGGCACTCTCGTCCTGGGCGGGTGGAGCAGCAACCTGCTCGATCGCCTGGTCACCCACTACTGGACCGCGCCGGGCAGCGTCCGCGGTGTAGTCGACTTCATCCCGCTCGGTCACCACTACTACAACATCGCGGACGTGTTCATCACCGTCGGAACGCCCTTGTTCGCCCTGGCTGTAGGCGGCCAGTGCCTGGGAAGGATCATGGCCGGGCGCCCGACCGCCACCGCTCCTTCGAGGCCGGGCACCCACCGTCCGATTCGGGCCCGGACCGCGATTCTGACGCTGACCGCCGGAGTTGCCGTGGCAGCGGTCATCGGGGTCGGCGCGGCCAACTATGGTGGGGTAACCGCGCCCATCACGTCGACGAGCATCCGCTATCAACCGATGCTCATCGCACGCAACGGAACCGCGTACGACCTCTCGTGAGCGCGAGAGATCGTGCGTGGCCAATGCCGCGTCATCTCTTTTCCGCGGTGGCCGACAGCCGGTCGATCTCGCTGGACGTCAGCCGGAGCGTGGCGGCCGGCAGGATCTGCTCGAGCTGCTCGGTAGTGCGGGCGCTGGCGATCGGGGCGACGACCCGCGGCCGGGCCAGCAGCCAGGCGATCGCGACAGCGGCCACCGTGGTGTCGTGAGCGGCAGCGACCTCGTCCAGTGCCGCCAGCACCGCCACGCCGCCCCGCTCGAGATAGGCGCGAGCGCCCTCGGCGCGCGTGGACTCAACGGGCTCGCTGCCCGGCCGGTACTTGCCGGTCAGGAAGCCTTTCGCCAGCGCGTAGTAGGGCAGCACGGCGAGATCCCAGGCGTCGGCGACGGGCAGCAACGTGCGTTCGAAGTCGCGTTCGACGAGGTTGTAGTGCGGCTGCAGCACGGTGAACTCGGCCAGCCCGTGTTCGCGCTGAATCTCCAGGGCAGCGATGAGCCGCTCCGGCGTGTAGTTGGACGCACCGAGGTGGCGCACCGTGCCCGCTCGGACCAGCGCGTCCAGGGCGCGCAGCGACTCCTCCAGCGGTGTCTCCGGGTCGTCGAAGTGCGCGTAGTAGAGGTCGATGCGCTCGATCTGGAGCCGCTCGAGGGAGACGTGCGCCTCGTGCTTGATCGTCTCGGGGCGCAGGTTGCGAACCGGTCCGCGACCGCCGCCGACCTTGGTGGCCACGACGAGCTGGTCGCGGTTCCCCCGGTCGGCCATCCAGCGCCCGATGATCGTCTCGGAGCGACCGTGCTCGACCCCGTAGGAGTTCGACGTGTCGATGAAGGTGCCGCCCCCTGCGGCGTAGGCGTCGAGGACGGCCTGGGATTGCGGCTCGTCGGCGGTCCAGCCGAACACGTTGCCGCCGAGGCAGATTGGGAAGACGTCGAGGTCGGTACGGCCCAGAGCAACCATGACACCCAACGCTAGCCGCACCCGGTTGCCACCGCGTCCGGGGTGACCGGGCGGCCCGGGTTCCGGGTAGCTGGAAGGGCAGACGGTGGGGCCGGCTAGCTGCAAGCCGAAGCCCCGGGTAACCCGGAAGGAACGTTGGCTGCCTGCCGTGATGACGGCCACGACCGGTCCGCGACATCGTGATACGTATGCACGCCGTCCCGTCACGAACCGCATTTCGTCCGACGCTCGGGCACGGTCGCGGTGTGTCCGCGACTGCGTTTGCACTCGCCGTGGCGATGCTCGGTACGACATTGCCCACGCCGCTGTACGACCTGTACCGGCAACGCTTCGGGTTGTCGGAGCTGACGATCACGGTGATCTTCGCGACGTACGCCGCGGGCGTGATCGCATCGCTGTTCTTGTTCGGCCGGCTGTCCGACCAGCTCGGGCGACGGCCGCTGCTGCTGGCCGGGCTCGCGTTGGCCGCGCTCAGCGCGGTGACCTTCTTGATCGCCGACGGGCTGCCCCTGCTGATCGCGGGCCGTGTCCTGTCCGGGCTGTCCGCGGGCATCTTCACCGGTACAGCGACTGCGACCCTGGTGGACCTCACGCCGCCGAGGCGTCGCGCGCGGGCCACGTTCGTGGCAACGGTCGCGAACATGGGCGGCCTGGGCTGCGGACCCCTGTTGGCCGGGGCGGTGTCACAGTGGGCCGGGTCGCCATTGAGGCTGACATTCTGGGTTGACCTCGCCCTGCTGGTTCCGGCGTCGATCGGCATCTGGGCCATGCCGGAGCCCGTCGTTGCGAGGAGCCGTCCACGGCTGCGGCCCCACGCGCTGAGGGTCCCCGTACAGATGCGTGGGACTTTCGCGCGGGCGGCCCTGGCGGGCATGGCCGGGTTCGCCGTGCTCGGCCTGTTCGCCGCGGTCGCGCCGGCCTTTCTGGCGGCCGACCTCGGGGTGACGAGTCGCGCGGCGATCGGCCTCGTCGTCTTCGCGGTCTTCGCCGCCTCGACAGCGGGTCAGGCCGTCCTCGGACTTCTGCGCGAGACGGCCGCCCTGCCGATCGGATGTCTCGCGCTGATCGCCGGGATGGGATCGCTCATGCTGGGCTTGATGTTCTCCGCTCTGCCCCTGCTCGTGCTCGGTGGCGTGATCGCCGGCTTCGGGCAAGGACTGAGCTTCCGAGCGGCATTGGCCGCGGTGAATGCCAGCGCACCCGCCGAGGCGCGCGGCGAGGTCGCATCGAGCTTCTTCGTCGCGATGTACATCGCGATCTCCCTACCGGTGATCGGCGAGGGTGTCCTGGCCGAGACGACGGGGCTGCGGGCGGCCGGGGTCACGTTCGCGGCGGTGATTGCCGCTGCGGCGGCGGTCGTGCTGGGGTTGGCGCGCCGCGTGCCCACGCCCGGCGCGCGCACAGGCCCATCTCCCGGGCCGGGCGAATTGGTGCTTCCCGGAATCGCCGGGTAGCGGCTGCCGGTAGCGCGGAATCGGTGGTGGCGTCGATGCCGACCCGGTGGCCGTTGCGGGATGGTTCGAGTAACGCCCACGTCGTCTTTCCCGGAGGGCAGCAAGGAATGACTGATCCGCAACGGACTATGGACACCGGCTTGGCCACGGTAACCACGCCGGCCCGGGCCACTCCGGACGTTGCCGATCCGAGGCGCTGGCGGGCGTTGGCCGTGACCCAGTTCGCCGCGTTCATGGTGTTGCTCGATGTCAGCATCGTGAACGTCGCCCTTCCGTCGATCGAGCGCGGAATGGCCATGCCTGCGACCAGCGCCCAATGGGTGGTGTCCGGCTACGCGCTCACGCTCGGGTTGGCGTTGGTGCCCGCCGGCCGACTCGGTGATGCCCTCGGCCGGCGGCGGATGTTCTTGATCGCCCTGGCGGCCTTCGTCGTGACCAGTTCGCTGACCGGCGCGGCGCCGAACAGCGAGCTGTTGATCGCGGCGCGGCTCCTCCAGGGCGTCGCCGGCGGCCTGCTCATCCCGCAGAACTCGGGCCTGATCCAGCAGCTGTTCCGCGGCGCCGAACGGGGCCGCGCGTTCGGGATACTCGGGGGTACGGTCGGGCTGGCTACCGCCGCCGGCCCGGTGATCGGTGGGGTGATCCTGGGTGTGGCGAGCGGCCCGGACGCCTGGCGCTGGGTGTTCTACGTGAACGTGCCGATCGGCCTGGTCGCATTGGCGCTGGCCGTGCGGATGGTGCCGGCTACGGCCGGGGGTGGTTGGCGCGGCGGCGCGCATCTGGATCTTCCCGGTTCCCTGCTGCTCGGGGGCGGTGTGCTGGGCTTGCTGGTTCCGCTGGTCGACGCCGACAACGGCGGCGTGACCCGGCTGTGGTGGCTGTGGCTACTGGCCGCGCTTCTGTTCGCGGCGTTCGGTTGGTGGGAGGTGCGCACGGTCCGCCGGGGACGGCAGCCGCTGCTGGATCCGCGGCTGATACGCACGCCCGGCTACGTGGCCGGATCGACCATCGGTCTGGTCTATTTCAT
>Ga0137412_10001900_pt1 | contig 16389 bp, 14 predicted proteins | sample CZODoug2_1_16fun_FD_122160 | JGI IMG/M metagenome (GOLD analysis project Ga0137412, IMG submission 122160) | Vadose zone soil fungal communities from Angelo Coast Range Reserve, California, USA - CZODoug2_1_16fungal (Hybrid Assembly) | ecosystem: Environmental > Terrestrial > Soil > Vadose zone...
CTCGACCGATTGGGGCTGTCGGCGTCGTGTCCGGGTTACCCCCGATCGCGACCGTTGGGGCGGACATCCCGGTTCGGCAGCTTCGTGCCAAAGGCGGAAGTCGTGAGATCGGGAATGAGAGAGGCCGCCAGCCGAGGCGGCCTTCAACCGGGATGGAAAAACGCGTCTACAATCGAGCGTCCCGATCTCGTCGAACGGTACGACAAGGCCCTTGCGGCGCGCGATGCCTAGAAAATAAAACGTCTATGGTCCCATTGCACGTCAGCCCTAGATGGCTGGTACAGCCAGCGGATTAATGGGACCACGGGTCGGCTTCATAGCAGCCGATCATTCTCATTGTTTCCGCGTGTTTTCCAAGTGTGGCCCCCGCAAAAAGGACCATCCCAAAGCGTCCGAGCGACTTAAATTCTGGGGAAGATATATGGAACCGATCGTCTTTGAATTGCGCGACATAGATGCCGACGTGGTCAGAGCTTGGGAGAAATACTTCCAGGGCATCGCCAACGTGCGAATTTCGCACGGCGACATTTTTGAAAAACCGGCTGATGCAATTGTAAGCCCAGCCAATAGCTTCGGTTACATGGACGGTGGGATTGATTTGGTTTATCTCCGTCGCTTCGGCTGGGAATTGCAAACAAGACTTCAGGCGCACCTCAGAGATGAGCACGACGGCGAGCTGCCAGTGGGGCAGGCGACAATTGTCGAGACATTCGACACAGCCATTCCCTATCTAGTGAGCGCACCGACAATGCGAATTCCCATGAACGTATCCAATACGATCAATGCCTATCTGGCCTTCCGGGCCGCCATCCGAGCTGTCAGGCTGCATAACCGCGAAGCGCCCGGAGCCACCATTCGCACAGTGATGTGCCCTGGACTATGTACGGCGATCGGCAGAATGCCACCCGATTTGTCTGCACGACAGATGGCCGCTGCCTTTGAGGCTTGTGTGCTCAATCAGTTCGTGGGACCCGGCGGTCATCGCTACTTGTTGGGGTCTTGATGATCAGGAGCATCCGAGTTCTGCTGTGGTCAATCTCGACAAAATTGGGCTGTCCGCGCCACAGCCGGTCTACCTCCGATCGCGACGGGAGTGCGGACATTCCGGATTGGCAGCTTCGTGCCAACAACGGACTCATGCACTGCAGCAAGACGCTCTTGTTTTCGGCTTCGCTTTAGAGGCGATGGCCGCAGGCAGCGTGCAATGATCGGCACTTCAAGCCCTGCCAAGCGAACGATGAGCGGGAGGACTGTTGCCAATCTGCTCACCAATTTGGCGCTCGATCCGTTTGGAAAGATCCCCGATAAGTTCTGCGCCGTGCGCGCGAAGCTAGTGGGAATTAGGACGGCGGCGGAGCAGGCGACGGCCGGGATCAATCGCCCGGACCGCTGTCAGTTGACGAAAGGCGTCTGCGGCGCGATCTTGTTCTGCGCGATGATGGCTTCGGCCCGCGCGAGATTTTCCAGCAGGCGCTGGCTGGTCAAGACAAGGAAGTAATAGCCGAACTGCGGGTTTTGGAAGTAGATCTCGAGCAGCTTTTCATAGCTGATAGTCAGGACGCGGCCATCCTCGATACATTCGATCGTCGCGGTCCGGCGGTTGTCGAGCGTGAGGAAACCAAGCTCGCCCATCAAACGCCCCGGCGGAAGTTCGACGTTGATTTCGATGACCCGGAATTTGCCGGTAACGGTCAGCAGCATTTCGTTGGCTGCGTCACCCTTCTTCATCAAGATATCGCCCTTGCGATACTTGCGGTCGGTCATAAACGGCCTGAGCCACTCCATCGACATGTCGCCCTGTGTTGCGGTGCGCGCCTTCTTCACGAGAGCGAGCATTTGACGGAGACGGTAGGCATTGATGGGAATCATCAGGAGATAAAGAAGAAAGGTCGTGACGGCTCCGGTGAGCGCACCGAAGATGGCGAAGAATGCGCAACCGATCATGTTCGCGACCCGCAGCGGCACCATCGTGTGCGTCAGCAATGTGGCGACAAAGAAGATCGCGCCGACCAGGGCGAACATATTGGCAAGCGTGATGTTGTGCAGAAAGATTTCCAGCAGGCGGTTGAAGATGGCGTCCCAGGTCACGTTGTTCGGATCGAGACCCATTTGGACCAGAATCTTCGCGAACCTGAGGTTGTCGGTTGCTGCATCGAGAATGCGGTCCAGCATGATGGACATATCTCCTTTTGGAGCCGGTGAGGCCAGTTTACCGGAAGTGGCTTTATCGCAGCGCAACAAACTTGGCCGCCCGACTTCCGAGGTGGGTCAATCGCGTCGCCTTGACTGTCGGTCGTTCACTTCCGGAATACGCTTAACTCCGGCCGTATCGCTGCGCTGCAATGACCCACGCCAGGGGCCAATCGAAGTCACGACTATAATGGATTTGGAATGCCGAACTTGTTGCAGATCGCGACCACGTCCATCGTATCGATGGCGCGAGTCCCGAAGGCGTCTTGAACTGAACGATGTATTCGGGCGCAATGCATTGCACGCGGCACTCGCCGATGAGGCCGACCCCGACAATGCCCCCGCCGGGTAGCTGTATCCCAGTTCGGGCGGCCCTAAAATCCCATTGCCGTCCTGATCCAGCGCGAACAAATGGACATCGAGCCGCCGGTTGGCTTGATCTTGGTACACATGGTTCCACCCGCTCGGCGCGGGATGACTTGCTTTGTAGAATGCGTGGCTGGCCATCAAATGGTGGAGCGCTGTCGAGTCCTCGATGGCGATGGCAAATCAGGTTGGTTCATCTGGCGTACGGCCTGAGGCAGAAAAACCTCACGATCGCTGCTGCCCCGATTTTGTCGTTCGCGATACCGCGTGAGGCATTTTCAGAAGCTGATATAGGATGACAGCGCTTCGGCGTCGAAGATGTTGCAGACTGGGGCCGGCCCATTGCAAGCGCGGTCGTCTTGCGAAGAAACGAGTGAACCAGAAATAAATATCCTCGGCACGGCGGTGCTCTGCGCTCCGCCATATCTCGGAAAAATATTCATCGTGAAATTCGTCTCGCATGAAGTGCGACTCCATCATGGTCGGAGAAAACGCAAGCGACGCAACCAAGTTTGCTACATTGTCTTCCCTGATTCCCATATGATCTCAATCACAATCCCCGCCGAATCAGGACGAGAATGCAAGCCGTAACCCTGTCGAGGCGCGGTGTTGCCGGACTTGTATGATCGGTCTCGGTTTCAGGATGACTTCAACGAACCGTCAAAATGGCTTTCCGGGCATCAAAATCATGTCCGGCGTAACAATCAACGTGACAATCAAGATCAGAGCGCACCTGCCAGGCTGACCTCCGCGCCGGCCTCGTCTATGGTTGCGGCGTAAGGTTGGGGATGGAATTCATCCTCGTCCTTCATAACCGATCAAAGGCGCGTTACATGGCGAAGTCCGCGAGGTCCGGCCCCAGAACGACCACCGCAGTCAAGATACGGCCGATGGACGAGAGCGACGTGCCGGAGCTGCTTCGGCTCATGCGTGCGATCGTCAGCTTTGAACGTGGTCAGAACTTCAGCCTGGATGAAGCGGAGTTGCTTCGCCGTGGCTTCGGTGAGCGCGCCGAGTTTGGCGCTTACGTCGCAGACGCCGGCGCCGGGTCACTCGCCGGAATGGCGGTCCACTACGAAATCCCGTTCATGCATACGCTGCGGCCACTTCTGATGCTGAAGTGGCTCTATGTCGATCCCGAGTGCCGAGGTGGGCGCGTCGGCCAAAGGCTGATGCGGCAAATGGCCCTGCATGCCCGAGCGACAGGGCACGAGCGCTTCTGCTGGTTCGTGCTGAACGACAATGTGCCGGCGCAGTCATTTTACCGCGGCCTCGGCGCGACGGAGGACCCGGAGTGGCGGCGGTGGATCATGCCTGCCGGCGCTTTGAACCGACTCGTGGAAGGTGCGGAATGATCGTCACCTGCCGGGCAGCATGCCTGGATCGCCGCCGTCCGCACAGACACCGCCCGTCCGCGCATTGATTACGCTCGGATTACCGCCGGTGGGGCCGTGGCGAGGAAATCCCAAATCGGCGGCTTCGTGCTTTCAAAAAAAGGCGACATCGGCATCTGCCGGCACGTATCAGTTCAAGCCTCGCAGCAGCTCAATCAAGCGGCTGCACTGCTCCTCTGTTCCAACCGTGATGCGCAGGAAGTCTTCGATCCGCGTTTTCCTGAAATGCCGGACCAGAACGCCGCGCTCGCGAAGACGGGCCGCGAGATCGGCGCCGCTGTGGCTGCGATGGCGCGCGAAGACGAAGTTCGCCATGGACGGCAAAACCTCGAAGCCCAGTTCGGAGAGGGCGCCGGCCAGCGATTGCCGGCTCGCCATGATGCGTTGGCGCGTTTCCTGAAACCAGGCATCGTCCTTGATCGCCGCGACCGCGCCGGCGATCGAAAGGCAGCCCAGGGGGTAGGAGTTGAAGCTGTCCTTGACCCGTTCCAGCGCCTCGATCAGCGGCCGTTGGCCGATCGCAAAGCCAACCCTCAGTCCAGCCAGCGCACGCGACTTGGAGAGGGTCTGGGCGACCAGGAGATTGTCATGGCGCGCGACGAGCGGCACGGCGCTCTCGGCGCCGAAATCGACATAAGCCTCGTCGACCACCACCAGCTGGTCCGGATGTTCGGCCGCTAGCGCCTCGATCGCCTGGCGCGGAAGCGCAATGCCGGTCGGGGCGTTCGGATTGGGCAGCAGGATCGCGCTGCACGGCCGCCGGTAGTCGGCGATCTGCACCCGCATCGCGGCATCGAGCGGCACTTCCTCGTGACGGATGCCATAGAGGCCGCAATAGACCGGGTAGAAGCTGTAGGTGATGTCGGGAAACAGCAGCGGCGCATCATGTTTCAGAAGGGCCTGGAAGGTGTGAGCCAGGACCTCGTCCGAGCCGTTGCCGACGAACACCTCCTCGGGCGCCACGCCGGTGTGGGCCGCGATCGTCTCGCGCAAGGCGAAGGCGTGCGGATCGGGATAGAGGCGCAGACGATCCGTCGCCGAGGCGATCGCAGCCAGCACCTGAGGCGAAGGCGGGTAGGGATTCTCGTTGGTGTTGAGCTTGATGATGCCATCCCGCTTCGGCTGCTCGCCGGGCGTGTAGGGCGACAGGCTGTGGACGACCGGGCTCCAGAAACGGCTCATGATCTCTAACTCAATGGCGGATATGATCACCGTAGAACAGGCGAGGCCGCGGCGGAAGTCCGCGGCTCTCCTGTGCCGCGCGAGGCCATGGCCGCTCGGGCGACCGTTGGCGTCCCAAGACAATTGAGTGATGACAATTGAGTGATGACAATTGAGTGATAATGTCGCCGTTACAAATATGAGCTCCAGTCGTCGGATAGCGTCCGGTCGCGTCACGCCGGCGAGGCCCTCGATACATCGCATCACGCGATGATGGTGTCGAGCAGCTCTGGTTTCAGCTCAATCGCTGGTCCGGCCGTCCTTTGGGGCGAACCGAGAAGAAGCAAGGGAGTGCACGATGGCAGCTAGCGCATGTTGTTTCTGCGGGCGAACCGTTGATCAGGTGACGCACCTTATCCAAGGCCCTGAGCTCTTGATTTGCGACATCTGCGTCGATGCTTGTGTCGATACGCTGGCGACCAAGGATCACGGCTGGAGAGAGCGCCAGATCGACTATCTTCTGAGGCTTCGAAACCGGCGGACATCCGCGGTGGGGAATTAGGAAAGCGGCCGAGCCAGACGCGTGGCCCAACGCGTCAGTTGCGGTGAACCGATGCGCCGGCCGAGAGCCGCGGCGCCAAGGCGATCGCGAGCGGCAACACTGCGGCTGCCGTGAAGGCCGTCGCCATCATGGCCGCGTGTGATCCCACCGCATCACCCAGCATCCCGAACAGGATCGGCGCGATCGCGCCGGCCCCGATCGTGCCGGTATAGAAGATGGCGAACGCCCGCTCGGTGCGATCGGACGGTGCGAGATCCGGAACGGTGCCGTAGAGAACCGAGGAGGTGCCGTTGAGCAGGAGGCCGACAACGGGCAAAAGCGCCAGCACCGGGACGAGGGGCAGCACCAGGACGGAAAGGATGGCGGCGGCCGTGCCCGCCTCGGTCAGAAGCACCGTCGCGAGCACGCCGAAGCGCGCCCCCAGCCAGCCGCAAGCGAACTTCCCGGCGGCACCGCCGATGAACACCAAGGCAAGCGCCGAGCCGATCGTCGACAAGGATGCGCCCTGCTCCTTGAGCAGGAACGGCAGGAAGGTCAGAAATCCCATACGCACGCTGGAGTCCAGGATTCCGATGCTCAGCAGCAGCGTGAATCCGCCATGCGCGCCGGCGGCGCGGTGTTCGGTTTTTTTGTCCGGTGAAATCGGCCGCAGGTTGGCCGGAAAAAAGATCGCCACGGCCACTGCCACGACCGCGCCGAGCGCGGAGAGGAACCACACCATGTGGTGCCAGGACATCAGGGCCAATAAAAGCGACGCCCCGCTCGGAATGGCGGCCTTGCCGACATCTCCGGCGAAATTGTAGGTGCCGAGGGGACCGCGTGAGTCGTCCTGATAGGCGCGCGAAACCGCGGCCGACGCGATGGGGTGTTGCGTACTCAACCCGCATCCGGTCACCACGAGCGCGACGCATAATCCGGCAAGCCCAGCCGAATAGCCTGCAAGCAGGTAGCCGACCGCCGCCAGTACCGTGCCGAGAGCCAGCGTGGTGCGTCCGCCGAAACGCTCTGCGGCCCATCCGGCCGGCACCTGCAATCCCGCCATGGTGGCGGCGGCAAGTCCGCGCAAGAACGCCAACGCACCGTAGCCGAGCCCAAACTCGGCCTGCCAAATCGGCAACAAGAGATAGATCAGATCGGTGTAGCCGTCATGCAGGGCGTGCGCCGCACAGGCGGTCCAGAGCGTCCGTCCGCGAGATGCAGGGCTGCCATCCGCATTTCTGCTGTTTGCGTCCAACGCCGTCATCAGCAACCCGATCCGCCTTTCCGGTCCCATCAGGAGAGAATTCCTCCCGAGAGGGATCCCAAGCTTGCGGCCATTTTGTTCTATCAGGCTGGAATAGTGCAGTAGCGGCGAACCTTCAACTGAGCTATTTTCTCACCAGACGGGAGAAAAACTCACCCATGGGCGATAGCGAATTGCCGCCGCTCAATGCGATCAGGGCCTTCGAGGCCGCGGCCCGGCGCGGCAGCTTTGTCGAAGCGGCGAAAGATTTGCACGTCACGCATTGGGCGATCGGGAAGCAGATCAAGCATCTGGAAGACTGGCTCGGCGTGCCGCTGTTCGAGCGACGCACGCGTGGCGTCGCGCTGACCGACCACGGCGCGGACCTCCTGAGCGATGTCAGTGCGGCACTGGCGCGCCTGACGTCGGCGGCGGGCAGGCTGCGCGGGCCTCAATCCGCACGCCGCGTGTCCGGCATCGTTCGCGTCAACGTGTTATCGAGCTTTGCGCTACGTTGGCTGCTGCCGCGGCTCTCGCGATTCCAGGAAGCGTATGCGAGCGTCGAGGTCAAGATTTCAACCACGTCACGCAAGCTGCGTTATGTCGGCAGCGCTTTCGACATTGGCATACGCGTGGGCGTGGAGCACGGGTCCGGAATTCAATGCGAGAGGCTGATGCCGGACCGGCGGCTTCCCGTGTGCAGTCCAGCCATTTTGCGCGACCGGCCGGTGGAAACCGCCCAAGACTTGCGACGGCACGTTCTGTTGCATTCCACGACGACGCGCTCCGCGTGGCCGCAATGGTTTTCGGCGGCGGGCGTCTCGGGCCTTGCGCCGGTTCGACACCTCGAGCTCGATCACGTCTATCTTCAGCTTGAGGCTGCCGTCGATGGCCTCGGCGTCGCCCTGGGATCGCTGCACCTGATTGAAGCCGATATCGCGGCCGGCCGCTTGGTTTGTCCGATCGCAGCTCCCGAATTGCGGGCCGACGACTATCAACTTGTCATCAGGGACGATCGCCTGCGTGATCCCGCCATCAAGGCATTCCGAGGCTGGATTCTCGCCGCCGCCAAGGAGCCATTGGTGGGCATCGAAACAGCCTTCCGCCAAAATCCTCCGGCGGGCTCTCCGCGCAGACGGACGCGATCCGACGCTCAGCGCAGCTAGGGCCAGAGCAGATGATCATTTTTCTGCATGACGAAAATCGTATTCCCGTTGAATCCAGAGCGGAGGGCCTCGGGAATGTTGAAGCGGGCCAATGTCGCGTCATCGGCGTCGTCGCGAAGCGAGCAGGCGCCTTTCAGGCGCGGGATCGCGCCCCGGGCAAGTTTTGCGACAGGCCCTCCAGACGGCCCTGTTGGTCCGGAAAATCTTTGACATCTCACGCGTTTTGGGAACTGGCATTCAGTTGTTTTTGATCGCCGGTCGGACACGACCGGCGAGCCTGTGACCTCGGCACGGTTCAATTTGGAATGATTCAAATCGCCTTGCCTCAGCCAGGCGGCTATCAGAAAACCGCCATCATGAGGGACTGGGCGGGCACATGATCCGGAATACGGCTTCGAGCTGGGGAAGCGTTTCGCGCTGGTTTCACTGGATCCTGGGTTTGGCGATCATCGGCATGATCGCCTATGGCTGGTGGATGAACCATTTTCCGGCGCGTGCCGACCGGTTCTTCTACCGCTCGATCCATGCCGATATCGGCTATGTCGTGCTGCTGTTGACCGTGCTCCGGCTGGTCTGGCGCGGCGTCAATCGGACGCCTGAATTACCCGCCGACACGCCGCGCTGGGGGCGGATTGTCGCGCGCGTCAGCCATGGCCTGCTTTATCTCGTGACCATCCTGGTCGCGATGCTGGGCTGGGCGCATTCGGGGGCGCGCACGCCGAACTATGCCGACTGGTTCGGCCTGTTCCAGGTGCCGCAGCTCACGTCGCCCGACAAGGTCGCCGCGGGCGCCTATGAAGAGCGCCACATCTTCTTTGCCTATGTGCTGCTGGCGCTGATCGTGCTCCATGTCGCGGCCGCCTTGTGGCATCGCTTCGGCAAGCGTGACCACGTGCTGGCGCGCATGGTCGGCGGCGAGGTTGGCTGAGGCCTGTCGCGGTAACTTGCCTTATATTATGTAATTTCGCGCCAGCGTGAGGGTTCGCGGCGTATCGAGTGGGGGCGTCCATGTCGAGCAAGAATATCGTTCTGTTGTCGGACGGGACGGGAAACAGTTCTGCGAAAGTCCTCAAGACCAATGTCTGGCGGCTCTATCAGGCGCTGGACCTCAAAAATCCCGAGACGCAGATCGCCTATTACGACGATGGCGTCGGCACCTCGTCGTTCAAGCCGCTCGCCATTCTCGGCGGCGTGTTCGGCTTCGGGCTGAAGCGCAACGTCATCGACATCTATTCGTTCTGCTGCCGCAACTACGCGGAAGGCGACAGGATCTACGGCTTCGGCTTCAGCCGCGGCGCGTTCACGATCCGCGTCGTCGCCGGCTTCATCGCGCGCATCGGGCTGACCCGTTACGACGGAAATGACGAGCATCTGGCGCGCGACGCCGAGATCGCCTACCGGCAATACCGCAAGGAGCGGGATTTCCGCTCCGGCGGCAACCTGCTGATCGGGCCGTTGCGGGCGCTGCGCGATTTCGTCAGCCATGTCATCCTGCGCAATCCGAGTTTCCAGCAGCTCGACGTCATCGACGTCGACAATATCGAGTTCATGGGCGTCTGGGACACCGTCGACGCCTATGGCGGGCCGATCGAGGAGATCACGCGCGCGATCGACTATTGGTATTGGCCGTTGTCGATGCCCGATCAGTTCATGAATCACAAGATCCGCCGCGCCTGCCACGCGCTCGCGCTGGAGGAGGCACGCGACGCGTTCAAGCCCGTGCTGTGGGACGACCGTTATGTGCGAATGCGCGACGGGTTGGTGCCGGTCGGGCAGGGCTGGGCGCCGGCGCGGACGCCCGAGCCAGGCCAGCCGCATGTCGACGATGAACGGATCAGCCAGGTCTGGTTCGTCGGCGTGCATTCCGACATCGGCGGTGGCTATTCGCGGGCAGGGCTTGCCTATTGGACGCTCGCCTGGATGATCGAGCGGGCCAAGGTCTACGGCCTCACATTCCAGCCGTTCCAGGAAGAATCGCTGCAACCGCTCGCCGACCCCTACGACAAGCTCAACGATTCCCGGCACGGGCTCGGCGGCTATTACCGCTACCGGCCGCGCCGGCTGTCCGAGATCTACCGCCAGCCGCCCTACAAGCTGTCGCTGCTCGACGACTTCTGGCACATCGTCAATATCTGGCGAAGCCGGCCCGACCCCGAAAACGAGGTGAAGGCCGAGCTTGCTTCGCCGGATAGCTACGTGGTGCGGCCGGCGCCGAAGATCCATCAGAGCGTGCTGGATCGGATCGCAAAGGGAACGGACGGTTACGCGCCGGTCGTGCTGCCGGAGGCCTATTCGGTCGTGCGTGGCGATGGTTCGCTCGTCATCGACGGCGCGGAGCCAGGCGCTGCCGCCCGCGCGCTGCGCGAGGAAAAGGTCTGGAACTGGGTCTGGGCGCGCCGCGTCACCTACTTCCTGACCGTGTTCGCCTCGCTGTTCCTGGTCGCGCTGCCGCTGATCAATGCATGGCGGCCGGGACGGGGGCCGGCGAGCCCGGCCGAGATCGTCGTGCCCCTGGTTGATTTGATCGGGGCGTTCCTGCCGAGCTTTGCCAAACCCTGGCTCGAGGCCTTCCGCAATTCTCCCGGCCGCTTCCTCGGCGGCGCGCTGGCGGTCGGCGTGTTGATGTATCTCGGCGGCTGGATGCAGGGATATATCCGCGACGCGATGCGCCGGATCTGGCGCACGCCGGCCGGCTCCGCGCCGCGGCCGGCCGGCTTCGTCTATCGGCTGCGCACGGCGGGGCCTTATCTCGCCTTCTTCTATGCACTCAAGCACTGGATCCTGCCGTCGATCTTCGCCTTCCTGATCTTCGTGTGTCTGGCATCCGTGATCGCAGCGGTGGTCAATCGGGCCTCCTTCGCCGTGCTGGACCTGAGTGGGAACGTGTGCACGCCGAGCCAGAATCCGTCGGCGCGGCTTGTCGTCACCACGGCCAAGGCTTCGTTCGACACGTCGAGGCCCTGCACGGCGACGGGCCTCGATGTGCAACGCGGCAAGTCCTACCGCATCACGCTGGTCGTCACCGAGCCCTGGGAGGACGGCCACAGATTCGGCGAAACCGATCCTGACAAAGCCAAGGGCATCGAAACCGATCCGCTCGGATTTGGCTTCGACAAGATGCGCTGGCAGATGGCGCTCGGCCTGCCGATCCGGCGGCTGGTCGGCTCCAACTGGTTTGCCACCGTCGTGCGTATCGGCAACAAAGGTTTTGGCGAAACCGTGCTGGCCTTTGAGCGCAAGGACTCGGCTCCATGCCAGTGTCCGGCCGCTGTGACCTACACCGCGACCTTCACGCCGCGAAGGTCCGGCGAATTGTTCGTCTATGTCAATGACAGCGTGGTCGGCATTCCCGGCCGTGTCGACACGTTCTATGGGAATAACAAGGGCAAGGCCGATCTGATCCTGCAGGTGCTCGACGAATAGAACGGCGTTGTCGCTGTCACGTTCATTCCCGTCATGGCCGGGCTTGTCCCGGCCATCCACGCCTTCTTGCGGTCGGACAGCAAGGACGTGGATGCCCGGCACATCCCCGATCCAGTCGGGGACAGGCGGCCGGGCATGACGGCCAAAATGTCGAGCCGCATTTCAGTGACGGCTTGTCGAGCAGGGCTTTAGAATTACTCCAGAACGTCCGCGTCTTTTTGCCTCTTTTCGGCGTGGCGATCGAACGCGTATGGGATGGCGATATCGTCAGTCATCACCGAAAGCGCCATCATGTTTTTCCCGCCGACCGTTTCAAAAGCAGTGCTCGCTGCCGTTCTCCTGCTTGCGCCGATCGTGGCAGCCGGTCCTGCGCATGCGCAGGCCACCATCGAGATTCAGTTGAGCTACAAGGACAAGACATTCGATCCGGCCGAGATCGGCGCGCCCGCCAACACGCCGATCGTGATCAAGTTTCGCAATCTCGACCGCGACGCGATGGAGTTCGAAAGCGATGCGCTGCATATCGAGAAGGTCGTCGCCGCCGGCAAGGAAGCCACCTTCAAGATCCGCGCCCAGAAACCCGGCCGCTATGAATTCTTCGACGAATACAACGAAAAGACCGCGCGCGGCGCGCTGGTCGTGAAGTAGCGGCTACCAGTCTTACCGCGTCATGACCAGCCTTATGACGCAATGGAATTGGGACGCTAGCCAAATGCGGATTGATGCGAGCTTGATGAAAGGCAGGTAATTGACCGCAAGTTTGTCGCGGTGCCTAATGCTTTGAATCGGCTTTCGCTTTAAGCGGCATGGCGGGCGCGGCCGGACTTGACGCTGGCTTTAACCGGCCGCGAATGGCCCCATTGCGGAGCTAGGGTGCTCGTTGCATTGTCCTACAATGCCGCAACATATCGGATACATTGCGCTACTTGTACGTGACTACGATGAGGCCATTTCCTACTTCATCGAAAAGCTAGGCTTCACGGTCGCCGAAGATACTGACCTTGGTGGCGGCAAGCGTTGGGTTTTGGTCGCCCCGCCGGGGTCGGTCGAGACTCGGCTTGTGCTGGCAAAGGCAGTATCTGCGGACCAATTGCCTCGCATCGGGAATCAGACTGGTGGCCGCGTCTTCCTATTCTTGCACACTGATGATTTCTGGCGCGACTACGAAGCCTATCGCTCAAGAGGCGTGGTCTTCCGCGAGGAACCTCGCGAAGAACAGTATGGGATCGTTGCGGTCTTCGAAGATCTTTATGGAAACCGTTGGGACCTCATGGAGCTTCATCGGGGTAGATCGGAAATCCGCGCCGGCGGAATGCGTGGGCAATAACATGTACACTGTCCGAGATCGCCCGGCATTGACGATCGTCAAGCGCGTCAACGTCGAGCAAACCTATCGATCCCACCCTATGCAATGCGCTTGAGATTACAATCTTGGAACACCTCCCCGCCGGAGCGAGGAGGCAAGACTCGCATTCAAAGACTCGCATTCAAAATTCCAGCGTGCTTCCGGCCGCGTCCGACCCCACTACTCGCCGAAATACTTCAGCGCGATCTGGATGCCCTCGTCGTACATGCTTTGGAACTTTCCTTGTTCCCCACGCTTGGTGCTGCGTGAGAAAAACTCGGTTACATGCCCAATCGGTATCTCACGCCGACGATCCTCCGACTCGATCTGCGTCGTCGACCCCACGTCAATCAAGCCGTCAAGATCATAGTCGACGACGTAATGGTAGAGCGCTCCGATGTAGACGCCGCGCGAGGGTTCATTGCGGATGCGGAGCATCTCCGCCCGGTTACCCTTGGGTGCAATGTAGTCGTAACACCACCGGCGATCCTCCAGCCTGATGCACCCGGTCGTGGCCCCTTCACGTTCGAGCCAGACGCGCTCCGTCCTCGCGCGATTCCTCGACAGACCCTCGGGGAATGGCATCTTCACCGAGGTCATGAGATTGATGGCCTTGCGCACGTCTTCGCGCTCCGCCGCAACGGCTGAAGTCAACGCAACGCCGAGCAACAGGCTCGCCGCGAGGAGAGACTTAAATGGCTGGAACATGTGGGTGAAACCTTGTCGGTAGGAGTTTCCAAAGGAGCGGCGGGCCTCAAGTGTCGCTATTCACCCAGGTATTTGAGTGCAACCTGGATGCCTTCGTCATAGACGGCCTGAAAGTCGCCGCGAAATTGGTCGCCGCGACTGGTGGCGCGATAGAAAAACTGGCTTATCCTGCCAACCGGAGCGTACGGCTCACCTTCGAGGGTGGTCGTGCTCCCAATGTCGATCGTGCCATCGAGATCGAAATCGTCGACGTATTGATAGGGCTGGCCGACCAGCGGCCCCGGCACGGGCTCCTTGCGGATGCGCAGCATCTCCGCGCGGTTGCCCACGGGGGTGATATGCTCATAGCACCACCTGATTTTGTCATCGAGCCGCAGGCAGGCGACAGTGGCACCATTGGTGTCGAGCTGGACCCGTTCGGTATGCGCCACGATGTTCCGCAGGTTTTCCGGGTACGGCATTTTCACTCCGGAAATCAGATTGATGACCATCCGCACCTGCTCTCGCTCAGCGGCTGTTGCTGGCGTCAGGCCCGCGCCGATCACAAGTGCGCATGCGCACGCGAGTGTCTTGATCATGTGGTGAACCCCTCCCAAGAAGCGGACAGGCAACGCGGTGAACCCCGCTCGGTTCCCGAGGCCCCTGCACTTTGCTGTGGAAAAAAATATGTCGCTTAGCGCACCGAGAACGGCGCGCTGGACGGCCGCCCGCACGGAATGCGTGCCGTCAGCGTCTGCAGCGGCTAGAGGTAGGCGCATCCCTCGCGTTTATTCTTGCGAATGCGGCAGCTGCAATATGGTCAGCTAGTTGAAAGTTCCCTTGGGCAATCTTTTGGGCAATCTCCAAGAGCTCGGTCGGGCCAACGACCTGTCCGCGAGTCAACCCAGGGTGGTTCGGCAATCATCACTTTCGCCTTTGGCCCAAATGCGAAGTGACGACTGGCTCAGAAATTGTCTGCTTTCTGGGGTGGACCGGAAGTAGCCGGCGCGTGGTGAGAACGACGCGTTTGACCCATTCCTGCCATGGCTGGTTGTCTGGCGCACGCGAGGTTGGTTCGACGACCCCTTAATATTAGTGGAAGCCCCGAAAGATCCCATCTTTATCGGCAGACACGGCGAACTCATCAAAGTCCATATTTGCAATCGAAAGATTATTCTCAACGCCCCACATCTCAGAGGGAATCACGCGGAATGTACAGCCGGGTTCGTCGAATAAATCCACAACGAGAATCGGATGCTCGGGATGTGTCAGTGCAACTTGATCAACAATGAATGCGAATAATCGGGAACCCTTTGGAACGAGCGTTGTTAGTTGCGTTGCGGTAAGACCGTCGTATTCCGGGTCGCTGAAGCAATCCACGTAGGCTCGGAATTCTCCCACAGGCTCCTGAATGGCCGCGCAAATCGATTCCCAAGCAGAATCGTCAGAGAAATCGGTTCGCAGCACTAGCGCGTTCTTGGTTTCAGGAATGTTCTTCATTGAGAGCCCTCAATAGCGATCCGCACGATTCGCCAAGCAATATCGACGCAAATCGTCGTGTAATAAGCGATAAGCGGCGGCGAGCTATACATCCCAAGATGGTGATTGTTTGTTCACGGTGGTGCATCGCTTACGGCGCGAACTCGACGTGCAGGATCAAATCCGGCAATCTTGCTGCAGTGTGGTGAATATCCGCGATGACCCACAGCGGACCTCGGACATTCGGTCGCATTCTTCTGGCTGAGACAGCCATGGGAGCTATCGCGAATTGCGGCTGATCCGTTATGATGCTGTTCTCTATGCAGAGCCGACGAACGGCTGCGCATGAACGAGAAAGCCCTGCCGGGAGGAAGAGTCATGCGGCACCTCGTTCGGTCCCGCTCCGAGCTGCAAAGGCAAGTAACCGAACTCGTTGAACAACAGGCGGCAATCTCGGAGGTGCTGCGCGCCGTTGCGAACTCGCCCCACGACTTGCAGCCAATCTTCGACACGATCCTCATCAATGCCACGCGCCTCTGCCGAGCCACGTTCGGCGGTTTCCTCCTCTTCGAGGAAAAAGGCTATCGGACAGTAGCGCGAATAGGTCCGAATCCGGTTTATGCCGAGCAGAGGCCGTTAGGGCTCGTATATCCAATACGCCAAGGCGATCCCCTCGCGCGACTCACCGAAAGCGGGTCGCCAGTCCACATTGCTGACTTGGCAGCCGATCAGGCTTATCTTCGACGCGACCCTCTCGTCGTGGATCTAGTCGAATTGACGGACGTTCGGACGTGCCTGCTCGTGCCTTTGCTCAAGGACGATGAGCTAATCGGGGCGCTCGGGATGACCCGCGAGCAGGTGCAGCCGTTCACGGACAGACAGATTGACTTGGTTAGGGACTTCGCCGCGCAGACGACCATTGCCTTAGAGAGCACCCGCCGCGAGCGGCAATATCGCGAGGCGCAGATGGCGCTGGCGCACGCCAATCGCGTCGCGATGATGGGCCAATTGACGGCCTCGATCACCCATGAAGTGAAACAGCCGATCGCCGCAGCACGCAACAACGCGCGTGCCGCCTTGAATTTTATGGACAAAAATCCGCCAGATCTGGGCGAAGTCAGGGAGGCGCTCGGCTGTATTGTGGACGATGCCGATCGAGCGGGAGACATCATCGACCGGATCCGAGATCACATCAAGAAGGTGCCCGCACGAAAGGACGCCGTAGAGATCAACGATGCCATCCTTGAGGTTATTGCTCTCACCCGTACGGAGGCCGCAAACAATAGTGTGTCGGTGCGGACGCAGTTAGCGGAGGGCTTGCCGCGTGTCCAAGGCGATCGGGTCCAACTGCAACAAGTGATGCTGAACTTAATCGTTAACGCCATTCAGGCCAT
>Ga0137412_10001901_pt1 | contig 16384 bp, 15 predicted proteins | sample CZODoug2_1_16fun_FD_122160 | JGI IMG/M metagenome (GOLD analysis project Ga0137412, IMG submission 122160) | Vadose zone soil fungal communities from Angelo Coast Range Reserve, California, USA - CZODoug2_1_16fungal (Hybrid Assembly) | ecosystem: Environmental > Terrestrial > Soil > Vadose zone...
TGACTGTCACCGGTCAGCAACAGTGGGAAACCGTATGCGGCACACCTGATGCTCAAACTACCCAGCGATCTCTGTGATTGATGATGGGCCCCCGGCTTGTCCGTTAGAGCATGATCCGGAAAAATGGGTACCGGTTTTCCCTCGCGACAAACGCGAAGCGTTTGCGCGGAGATCATGCTCCAACAAAAAGCTAGAGCGGGAAGACGATTCGAAGAAAAGTCATCCCGCTCTAGCGGGCACTTTCCGGACGTTGCTCCCGCCGCAACAAATCTCCGTCTTCGAGGGTAACCCGGGTCCATCAACGCCATACATGCAATGTTAATTGCGGCTCGCGTTAATCCTTACCGTAGCTTGTCGTGGCGTGGCTTCGCACTTGGGCTTCACGCGTTTCACCGAAATCTAAAACCGAATTTAATGGTGCCGGCGGATTGCGAACCTACATCAGCTTGACAGCCACAGTGTTGGGCTGGAACACAAGGAGCGATGACATGAGTGATCGTGATCAATGGATTAGCTGTTCGCATTGGGGAATGTTCCTAACTGGAACGAAACATTCGAAAAAACATCGGTAGGTCGAGTTCGATGCGTTATGTTTTGGCCTTAGGCCCTGTTGATGACCCTGTGTGCTTCTGCCAACGCCACAACAGCGGTGCATCACTCAAAACATCGACATGTGATCGTTCGTCCCGACCAAGATGTGGCCGTCCCTCCGGGGTGGTACAAATTCCCTGGCTATCCTCCCATCCCTCCGGAGGAGAACACGAATCTGGACCCGTCCAACTTCGGAGGCGGTTGACCTTCGGAGTGGTGGCACGCTCTCGGTCGTTGGGTTGCTGGAGTCGATTGACGCGCTCGTGCTTTTCGGATTTCTCATTCTGGTGGCGAGTTCAGATTTCATTTCATCAGCACGAGCCTCCCTTGGTTAGACTTTCCATAAGCTGATATCCCCTCTCGCCGTCCCCAAAGGTATTGCGCACAGCCACCGCCTGCTCGTAGCAGGAGCAGGGGATGGAATTGATTGCCGCAACAGCATCAGAGTCAGCGGCAACCTGGCGGGCGATCTGCAAAAAGCCCTTAATGATCATGATGCCGCCAACTCCATCAGGTGCTTTCTCATCAAACCAGACTGCACATACGATCTCTGTGTTCGCGATGAATTGCTTGGCCAGATCGGCGGTGACGCTGGCCTGATCATGCCATCCAAACCATTCAGCGCGCTGCTGTTCATCCATCAGCGCGAGGTTGGCCTTGGCGCGTTCAACTATCTGCTGCCTGAAGCTCGCAGGATTGCGCAGTTCATCAAGGCCTATCGCAAGAAGAAAACAGATTTCAACATCAGGGTATATGGAGAGATGCTGAAGGCGCAGCTATCAGAAAGCAGTATCATCCAGCGCCTTTCCTGTTCGATGCGTCTCACCCGGCAATCGAACTTCCATCAGAGCGGACGATTACCGGGACCGACTATCAGCAATCGCAATCCTTGGGATGAAAAGTGGTGACACCCAGACGAGTGTCACGACGGTCCTCGGATTCACCATTTCGGGTGTATGGACTCCTCCAGTTGCTTAATATTTGCTTAAGCTTGTGCTTGGTTTGACGTCTGAGTTCGTGGACAACCAATCCAAGTGCTGGTTCGCCCCAAATAAAAACCGAGGAAGACGTCTCATGTTGCTGAAGTTACGCAGGATAACCGCCGTGCTCGCAGCGGCCCTCACACTCGCTGCTGCCTCCATTCCCACCAACGCCGAAGCACAAGGCTACTATGGTCCTGCGTACGTTGGTGCGGGTGGCTGGGGTCGCGGCGCTTGGGGTGGCGGCGGCCCTTGGGGCGGTGGCGGTTGGGACAACGCCGGTTGGGACAACGCCGGTTCGGGCGGCTGCGGCTGCTGCTGTCGTCGAGTCTGGATTCCGCCGCCTCCGCCTCCGCCGCCGTGCTGTTGCTGCGGCGGTTATGGTGGCGGCGGTTATGGTCGCGGCGGTTATGGTGGCGTCGGTTATGGTGACGGCGGTTACGGTGGTTGGTAATTTGTGGATCAAAAGCCGGCTGCCGCAGAAATCAGTTTCTTGGCCAAGAGCCAACACGCGAGTCGGCTGCCGGGCTGTGTCCGTGATCCAATCGATGATATCGCCCACCAGGCCAAATTCTGTGCCCCGCCGGGCTGCAGGTAGAAACCTCTCGGCTTGGAATTATACGACAGATCCTTAAGGATGCCCACTCAGGCTCATGTCGCTTTTTTGGCACTTTTCGGACTTCACGCGATGTCCGACTTGGGTCGGGAATGCGCACCAAAGCGGACATCCGCCGACCACTCTGAATTATGAGTTCAAGCTCTAGCAATCGAGGGTGGCGTCGCGCTCCCAGTCGGTCAGATGCCGCGAAAAATCATCCCACTCCCGGTGCTTCAATTTGAGATAGGCCGGCACGTATTCGCCGAGGCTTTCATTCAGGAGTTTTGAGGCCCGCAGCGCCCTGAGTGCGTCGAGCAAATTGAGCGGCAGGCGTTTGACCTCACCCGCCAGATGCCCCTCGGTATACATGTTGATGTCGAGGCGCTTGCCCGGGTCGCGTTTGGCGTTGATGCCATCGAGGCCCGCCGCCAGGATCGCCGCCGGCATGGCGTAGGGATTGGCGGCGCCGTCGGCGAGGCGAAGTTCGAATCGTCCGGCTTCCGGAATGCGGATCATGTGGGTGCGGTTGTTGCCCGAATAGGTCACTGAATTCGGCGACCAGGTCGCGCCCGACAGCGTCCGCGGCGCGTTGATCCGTTTGTAGGAATTGACCGCCGGATTGAGGATCGCAGCCAGCGCGTCGGCGGAATGAATGATGCCGCCGATGAAGTGGTAGCCGAGCGCGGAGATGCCGAGCTCGCCTTGCTCATCCTCGAAAAGGTTCTGGGCGCCCTTCCACAGCGACACATGCATGTGGCATCCATTGCCGGTCAAATGCGAGAACGGCTTTGGCATGAAGGTCGCGCGCATCTCGTGCTTTTCCGCGATCGACTTCACCATGTATTTGAAGAACGCGTGGCGATCCGCCGTGACCAGGGCGTCATCATATTCCCAGTTCATTTCGAACTGACCGTTGGCGTCTTCATGGTCGTTCTGGTAGGGCTTCCAGCCGAGCTTGAGCATGCCGTCGCAGATCTCGCTGATGACGTCATAGCGCCGCATCAGCGCGGACTGGTCGTAACAAGGCTTGGCCTGCCGGTCCGCGCTATCCTTGATGCCGGTGCCGTCAGGCGAGATCAGGAAGAATTCGCATTCCACGCCGCTCTTGAGCTGCATGCCGCTTTCGGCGGCCTTTGCCTTCAATCTCTTGAGCAGATTTCGCGGCGCCTGTTCGACCGGCTTGCCGTTCATCCAGGGGTCGGCGGCAAGCCAGCCGACTTCCGGCTTCCAGGGCAGCTGAACGAGACTGTCCGGATCGGGAATGGCGAACATGTCGGGATCCGCCGGCGTCATGTCGAGCCAGGTCGCAAACCCTGCGAAGCCGGCGCCGCTTTTCACCATCTGGCCAATCGCCTCGGCCGGCACCAGCTTGGCACGTTGCGTACCCATCAGGTCGGTGAACGAAATCAGGAAGTATCTGATGCCCTTTGCTTTGGCCGCCTGCACGAGATCGATTGTCATGGGGTCCTCTTGATGACCATGGGAACGGAGCGTCAGTATCGATGTTGACCCGGGATCCAATCGGTGCCGACCAGCGGGACGCGGGCGATCGCGGCGGCTTCCACCGTGAGCGCGACGAGATCTTCCGGTTCAAGATTGTGGACGTGACTCTTGCCGCAGGCGCGGGCGATGGTCTGGGTTTCCAGCGTCAGCACCGAGAGAAAATTGGCCAGCCGCCTGCCGCCGAGGACGGGATCGAGCCGCCTTGCCAGTTCGGGATCCTGTGTCGTGATCCCTGCGGGATCGCGGCCTTCGTGCCAGTCGTCATAGGCGCCGGCGGTGGTGCCGAGCGCCTGGTATTCCGCCTCCAGCTGCGGGTTGTTGTCGCCGAGCGCGATCAGCGCCGCGGTGCCGATGGCGACGGCATCGGCGCCAAGCGCCAGCGCCTTGGCCACGTCGGCGCCGTTGCGGATGCCGCCGGAGACGATCAGTTGCACCTTGCGGTGCATGCCGAGCTCCTCCAGCGCCTGCACCGCAGGCCTGATCGCTGCCAGGGTCGGGATGCCGACGTTCTCGATAAAGACTTCCTGCGTCGCCGCCGTGCCGCCTTGCATGCCGTCGATCACGACCACGTCGGCGCCGGACTTCACGGCAAGGGCGGTGTCGTAATAGGGGCGGCTGGCGCCGACCTTGACGTAGATCGGTTTTTCCCAGTCGGTGATTTCTCTGAGCTCCTCGATCTTGATTTCGAGATCGTCGGGGCCGGTCCAGTCCGGATGCCGCGACGCCGAGCGCTGGTCGATGCCTTCCGGAAGGGTGCGCATCTTCGCCACCCGCTCGGATATTTTCTGGCCCAGCAGCATGCCGCCGCCACCAGGCTTGGCGCCTTGCCCGATCACGATCTCGATGGCGTCGGCGCGTCGCAGGTCGTCGGGATTCATGCCGTAGCGCGACGGCAGATATTGATAGACCAGCAACGAGGAATGGCCGCGCTCTTCCGCCGTCATGCCGCCGTCGCCGGTGGTGGTGCTGGTGCCGACGGCGGAGGCGCCGCGTCCGAGCGCTTCCTTGGCAGCACCCGAGAGGGCGCCGAAGCTCATGCCGGCGATTGTCACCGGCGTCTTGAGATGAATCGGCTTCCTGGCGAAGCGCGACCCCAGCACGACATCGGTACCGCACTTCTCGCGATAGCCTTCGAGCGGATAGCGCGAGATCGATGCGCCGAGAAACAGCAGGTCGTCGAAATGCGGAAGCTTGCGTTTGGCGCCGCCGCCGCGGATATCGTAGATGCCGGTCGCCGCGGCGCGCTGGATCTCCGAAATCGTATAGCGATCGAACGTCGACGAAAACCGCGGCTCGGTTCTGACGGGAGGCACGGCCATGAATTCTCCCTTCAGTAGGATGTGATATTGTCGATATGGAAATGATAGAGGCGGCGGGCCGATCCATACATCCGGAAGTCGTCGACCCCGGCCTCGCCATTGAGACCGCCGCGGCGCAGCACGTCGGCCAGACGATCGCGATCGTCAGGCGTCATCGGTTTTTCAACGCAGTCGGTGCCGAGGCTCTTGACCTCGCCGCGCACGAAGATCGTCGCTTCATAGATGGAGTCGCCGAGCGCGTCGCCGGCATCGCCGAGCACCACCAGGCTTCCGGCCTGCGCCATGAAGGCGCTCATGGCGCCGATCGAGCCTTTCACGAGAATATCGATGCCCTTCATCGAAATGCCGCAGCGCGCGGCGGCGTCGCCGTCGATGATCAACAGGCCGCCGCAACCGGTGGCGCCGGCCGACTGGCTGGCATCGCCCATGACGTGAACCAGTCCGGACATCATGTTTTCGGCAACGCCGGTGCCGGCATTGCCGTGAATCCGCAACCTGGCCTGCTTGTTCATGCCGCCGCAATAATAACCGACATGGCCATTGATCTCGACCTCCACCGGGGCATCGATGCCGACGCCGATCGCGTGCTTGCCTTGCGGGTTCTCGATTTGCCAAAACGTCTCGTTGGTGTCGGGGGAGAGCCGATGCAGCGCCTCGTTGACCGCCCGCACCGCGGTGACGTTCAGATCGTGCATCGGCATTACGGATGTTCCCACGCATAAACGGTCGCGGGCTCGGGTTCAAAGACGCGCGCTCTTTCGATATTTGGCAGCACCGACAGCGCGCGATACTCGGACCCGAACGCGACATAGTCATCGGATTCCGCCATGATGGCGGGCTTGCACGCGATCGGATCCCGCAAGACGGCAAAGCCGTTTCGGGTGCCGACCACGAAGGTAAAAAATCCGTCGAGGTCATCGAGGCTGGACGACAGCGAGTCCCGCAGGCTCGCGCCCTGGCGCATCCGCCACGTCAGATAACCCGCCGCGACCTCGGAATCGTTCTCGGTCGAAAACGCCATGCCCTCGCGCCGCAGCGTGCGGCGCACGGCATTGTGGTTTGACAGCGACCCATTGTGGACGAGGCACTGATCCTCGCCGGTCGAAAACGGATGGGCGCCGTTGGTGGTGACGGCTGACTCGGTCGCCATGCGGGTGTGGCCGATGGCGTGGGTGCCGCTCATGCCGGAAAGACCGAATACCCGGACGACATGTTCGGGCAGGCCGACTTCCTTGTAGATCTCCATGTTCTCGCCGACGCTGACGAGATCCAGATCGCTTTTATGGGTTTTCAGCCAGTGGATCACGGTCGCGGCGTCGGAGCGCGAAATCGACAACACGATGTGACTGGACCTGATGCTGATGTCGAACGCCGACGTCACCGCGAAAAGTTCGCTTCTCAGATCGTCAACGCAGGTTCCGTCAGCCACGCGCAGCGTCAGCTTGACCTTGTCGTCATCGCCCGCGCCATAGATCGCGACGCCTGCGCTGTCGGGGCCACGCGCGGACATGGTCACCAGCATGCGCGACAGCAGGTCGCCGAGCGCGGGTTCAAGGTTCTTGTTCTTCAGAAACAGTCCGACAATGCCGCACATGGGCTCGATCCTTTGGTGGGATCAACTCTAGACGGCCCAAACGGCGTTCGTCAACCAAGAGGAATGTTATTTTCCTGATAAGAAATAAGCACACGGTGCCCTTGTACTGGCAAAACCGTCGGGGCCTCAGCTTCTCGAGTAAACGATGATCGACAGATAGGTCATCGGCCGCTTGAGCAGCGTCTCGGGACCATGCAATGCGCCGGAGTCAAACAGAATGGAGTCGCCCGGACGCAGCCGATAGGTCTTGTCGCCGTGGCGATAGATTACCTCGCCGGTCAGCATGTAGATGAATTCCATGCCGGCGTGCTGAAATGCGGTGAAGGCCTCGGCATCCTCCTTGAGCGTGATCAAATAGGGTTCGACCACCACATCGCCGCCGATCACATGCCCCAGCAGTTGATAGACATGCCCGGCCTTGGTGCCGCGCCGTTCGATCACGACACCCTGCTTGGCGCGCACGAAGGAGCAGTCGCGCCGCTCTTCAGACGCCGCGAACAAGAGGCTGAGCGGCACATTCAGGGCGCTCGCAATCGATTGCAGCGTGGAGAGCGACGGCGATATCTGACCGTTCTCGATCTTCGACAGCATGCCTGCGGATATGTTCGATGCATTGGACAGATCCAGCACCGACAGGTCTTTCTCGCGCCGGATCACCCGGATCTTGGCGCCCAGCGCGCGCTCCAGGCTCCGTACGCCCTCATGCGGCGCGTTTGACCCGGTACGATAATCAGCCTGGTCACGGCCGGCTTCCGCGGGCGGTGGTTTGGATTGCCTTTTCATCGAAGATCCCCCGGTGAAGCATTTTCCTCCCCTAACACATCCCGCATGGCTGCCGACGATAATTCAGCCTAATCCGCCAAGCGCCATCAGGCCGTACGGCGCGGCCGATGCCTCCAGCCAATGCAAAAAACCGTTGCAGAGGCTTCTGGCCACCGCGACGTCAACCGTCGGCTGATCGTCCACCTTCCACAAGGTTACGCCGATATGCGCAACGCTGGTGACGGCGACCGATCCGGTTGGAAACGCATCCGGCGCCAGGTCGATCTGGACGCCCTTTTCCAGCGTCTTGCATAACGCGGGACCGCTAAGCCGCAGAACGCCAAGTCCGTCCGATTGTTCGATGACTGAAGCCAGACCCCGAAGCTTCGTTTCCAGATTCCCCACGAATTCCGGGTCGCGTGACGCGCTGATGGCAAGCCATTTGCCCGGCCCGGTTCCGAGCCAGGCAACGCCATTGTTCGCCGTCCATTCCGCCCCGACCGGCAAATCGATGGCAAAATTCGCGGTCACGGCCGCGGCAAGTTCGCGCGATTGGCCTCGGCGCTGGATCACGGTGGCGATCGCCAGACCCACCCGTTCGACGGCGAGGACGCCATCGCCCGCGCCGGCTGCGCGCAGGCCGGCGAAGGCACTTTCATGAACCAGGTCACCCACGAACACGAACTCCCTCGGGGTCGACGAATACCGGTGACACGACCTCGACTTCGATGTCGCCGGATCGCACCGGATCGTAGGCGCGGACTAGCTCGCCGATCCGCTGGGCCCCGCCCGCGAGCAGGCCAAGTCCAATCCAGTGGCCGAGCGTCGGGCTGAAGGCCGTCGAGGTCATGTAGCCTTCGTCGGTTTCGGGCGCAGGCGAAACGCCGCGTGCAATGAAGTGGGCGCCGGCGCGGAGGCGATCGCCTGACTGGACCGGCTTCAGCCCGACCAGGCTCGGCCGCTGCGGATCAACCAGCGCGGGCCGCGTGGCCATCAGGCGGCCCACAAAATCCTTTTTGGTTGACATCATGCGGCCGAGGCCGAGATCGAGCGCGACGGTTTGGCCGTTGAGTTCGTTGCCGGCGACATGTCCCTTTTCGATGCGCATGACCGACAGCGCCTCGGTGCCGTAGGGCGTTGCACCAAATTCGCGGCCGGCGTCGGCCAGCATGCCCGCGAGCGCGCCGCCATATCCGGCAGGGACGGCGATCTCGTAGGCCAGCTCGCCGGAAAACGAGATGCGGAACAAGCGCACCGGAACTTGCCCGATGCGAAACTCGGCGCAAGCCAGATAGGGAAACGCCTCGTTGGAAAGATCGGCGCCATCGCCGAGCAGGCGCTGAAGCAATTCGCGGGATCGCGGACCGGCGACGGCATATTGCGCCCATTGCTCGGTCACGGACACCATCTGCACGTCCAGTTCGGGCCACAGCACCTGATGGCAGAACGCGAGGTGCTGCATCACCTTGCCGGCATTCGCTGTCGTGGTCGACATCACCCAATGGTCGGGGCCGAGCCGCGCCGTGGTGCCGTCGTCCATCACAAACCCGTCCTCGCGCAGCATGACGCCGTATCGCACTCTGCCGACCGCCAGCGTCGAGAACGTGTTGATGTAGATCCGATCGAGCAACACGCCAACATCAGGGCCCATCAGCGCGATCTTTCCAAGCGTCGAGACATCGCAGAATCCGCTCGCCTGGCGAACCGTCCTGACTTCGCGCGTCACGCTCTGCAGCCAATCGGTTTCATGAGGCCGTGCGAACCATTGTGCGCGCAGCCACGGCCCGGCGTCGACGAAGGTCGCGCCCAGGGCGGCCGCCCAGCCGTGCCCTGAAGTCAGGCGGGTCGGCTTGAAATGCCGGCCGGTATGGAGGCCCGCGAACGCGCCGATGGCGACCGGCACGTGCGGCGGCCGCGCCCGCGTCACGCCGGTCTGGACGATGGTGCGCCCGGTGAGCTCAGCCATGATGGCGAGCCCGCTGACGTTGGAGGTTTTGCCCTGGTCGGTCGCCATGCCGAGCGTGGTGTAGCGCTTGAGATGTTCGCCCGCGCGAAACCCTTCCCGGGCTGCGAGCGCGACGTCCTTGTCGGTGACGTCGTTCTGCAGATCGACAAAGGCCTTCCTGCGCGACTCCGCGACGTGCCAGAACGCGTTCACCGTGTAATGCTCGTCGCTGGTGCGGTAACGCAACATTCCCCGCGGCCGGCGGCCGGCGCGCGCCGCGGCATCGGCCCCCAAAACCGTTCCGTCGTGAAGCGCCTCGGCGAGTGTCCAATGGCCGGCCGCGGCACCCGCGATGGCCATGCCGTTAGGCAATTCGCCGGCCAGGAACGCGGCCTTTGGCTCCGACCATGCAGGTTTTGAGCCGAGATGGGTCGACAGCGCGATATCCGGATTCCAGCCGCCGGAAACGGCGAGGGCATCGACCGCAATCGCCCTTCGATTGCCGATGGCGTCCATGACGGCGATCGATTTCAGCGCGCGGCCGCCGCGTGTATCGGTCACCCGGCCACCGAGAAAAATCTGCGCATCGCCGGCGAGCGCAACCACCTCCGGTGCGACTTTCGTCCTGATATCGACGACACATGCCACCGCCACGCCGGCACTCCTGAGGTCGAAGGCGGTGCGCCAGCCGTCGTCGCTGGCCGTGAAGACCGCGATATGCCGGCCCGGCGCTGCCGCGAAGCGGTTGACATAAGTGCGCATCGCCGACGCCAGCATGACGCCAGGCCTATCGTTGCCGCCGAAAACGATTCCGCGCTCCACAGCGCCCGTGGCAAGGATGGTTTCGCGTGCGACGATCTTCCACAACCGCTGCCGCGGCGTGAAGGCCGGTGGAACCGGAAGATGATCGGCGACCCGTTCGACCGCGCCGTATTCGCCGTCATAGGTGCCGAACACCGACGTGCGCCGCATGACGCGCACATTCGGCAAGGTTTTGAGCTCTTCCTCCACTCGGCTTGCCCAGATCACGCCCGGCGCGCCGTCGATCTCATGGGTCTCCGAATTGAGCCGTCCGCCCAGCACAAAATCGTCTTCGGCAACCATGACGCGCGCGCCGGCGCGCCCCGCGGTCAAGGCCGCGGCAAGTCCGGCCGGACCCGCGCCGATGACAAGCAGGTCGCAGAACGCATAGGCCTTTTCATACGTATCGGGATCGGCCTCGCCGCTGAGGCGGCCGAGGCCCGCCGCGCGGCGGATCGCGGGTTCATAGAATTTCTCCCAGAACGCCGCTGGCCACATGAAGGTCTTGTAGTAAAAGCCGGCGACCAGCATCGGGCCCGCGAGCCGGTTGATGGCGTGGACATCGAAGGCGAGCGACGGCCAGCGGTTCTGGCTGGCGGCCTCCAGCCCGTCGAACAATTCGACCGTGGTCGCCTTGGTATTCGGCTCGCGCCGCGCGCCGGAGCGCAGTTCGACCAGCGCGTTCGGCTCCTCCGTTCCCGCGGAGAAAATGCCTCGCGGCCGGTGATATTTGAAGGAGCGGCCGACCAGCCGGACGCCATTGGCCATGAGCGCCGATGCAAGCGTGTCGCCGCCAAAACCTTGCAGCGGGTTGCCGTCAAAGCTGAAGCGCATGGTTTTGGTGCGGTCGATCAGACCACCCTTCGCCAGACGTTGGGGGCCGCTCATGGCAACGTCTCCGCCTGCGCCATCGACGCTGCGATGATCCGATGCGTGCGCGTATCGCGCTCGACCACGAGCCAGTTGTGACAGCCGGCGCCGTGATACCAAAGCTCGCGATGAGGTCCGGCAGGGTTGTCGCGCTCATGAAGGTACTCGTGGAAACGAGTCGGCGCGTCGGCAGTGTCGGGGGCGGGCCGCAAAACCAGAGACGCATCTCCGAGGTAGCTGAATTCCGTGGTGTCTCGCGGGCCGCAAAATGGACAGGGGATGCGCATGATCGCCTCAATGAAGGTTTGGCTGGGGGCCCTGCCCCTTTTCGTCGATCAGATTGCCGTTGTGAACGACGCCGCCAAAGCCTGCTTCGGTAAAGATCTTGCTCGAATAGGTCATGGTCCAGGAGAGGCCGCTGTAAAGCTGGCTCGCAGAGCCTGCCGTGCCGATCGACGTCCCCAGATGAATGCGCGGATGCGACAGTTGCTCTTTCCAGTCGCCGGCAGGATCGTAGCCGAACGGATTGAACAGAACTTGAACCTCGGGGAAAACACCCTTCTCGTGATCGTGTCCGGTCTCGACGGATCCGCTGGCGCCAAATCGCAGCTCGTCGAATAGGTAATGGTTCATATTGCCGAGAATCTGCTCGGCGGGCGGTTTCTGCGATGGCCGCGGGGCCACGAAGCGCCGCGCCAGATAGGCCGAGATCAGCGCATCCTTTGACGGAAAATGGTTGTAGAGCGTGCGCTTGCTGATGCCGATTTCGGCCGCGATGGTGTCGACGCCAACCGCGCGAATCCCTTGCAAATAGAACAGCCTGTCCGCGGTTTCGAGGATCCGGTCCTTCATTGCAGGCTTTTGCATCGAAGGTTTTGGTGCGGAAGATTTGGCGGGCGGCGGAGGCATGCGAATACGCAGGTCCGTTCGTCTTGACAGCAGGACCACCCTATAGCCTAGTTACACAGGTCTGTGTACCCAAATCAGACGCCAAACGCAGGACACGGCTTTCGTGCCGCGGCCCCGAGGGAGAACAAGAACAATGCCCCTGCTGCAAATCCTGCGCCCCACGCTGCCCATTCTGATCGGCGCTTCGCTGATGCTGACGCTCAGCATGGGCCTGCGGCAGTCGCTCGGCATCTTCATGCAGCCGCTGACGCATGACATCGGCATATCGGTCTCCGACTTCACGCTGGCGATCGCCGTGCAAAACCTCGCCTGGGGTTTCCTGCAGCCGCTCGCCGGCGCGCTGACGGTGCGTTACGGCTTCCGCAGCATCATGGTGATCGGTTCGTTGTTCTACATCGCCGGCCTGACGTTGATGGCCGGCGCGCACGGCTTTCTCAGCGTCATGATCGGCGGCGGCGTGCTGATCGGCATGTCGCTGGCCTGCACCGCGGCGGCGATTGCAATGTCGGTCGCAGCCCGCGCGGTGCCGGCGACGGTGCGCAGCACGGTGATGGGTCTGGTGTCAGGGGCGGGATCGCTTGGCGCGCTGCTGTCGGCGCCGCTCGGGCAGATTCTGAATGAAGGCTATGGCTGGCGCGTGGGCCTTGCAGGATTCGTGGTGCTGGCGCTGGCGATGATTCCCGCGGCCTGGTTTGCCGGCGGCGTCGACAAAATTCCACTGCCGAAGCCGGCGTCGGACGAGATCGGCAACACCTCGGCCGGTGTCGCCGTCAAGGTCGCGTTCTCCAATCCGTCCTTCGTGGTGATGACCTGCGCCTATTTCGTCTGCGGCATGCAGCTCGTCTTCCTCACCACGCATCTGCCGTCCTATCTGGCGATCTGCGGCATGGATCCGATGCTGAGCGCGCAGACGCTCGGCATGATCGGCGGCTTCAACGTGATCGGCAGCATCTTCTTCGGCTGGGCGGGCCAGCGCTGGAATAAGCTGGCGCTGCTCGGCGGCATCTACATCGTCCGCTCCATCGCGCTCGCCTGGTATTTTACGCTGCCACCGACGCCGGCGACGACATTGCTGTTCGGCGCCATCATGGGTTTCCTGTGGATGGGCGTCGGGCCGCTGGTGGCGGGTGCGGTCGCCGAAATGTTCGGCCTGAAATGGCAGGCGATGATCCAGGGGCTCGCCTTCATGAGCCACCAGCTCGGCAGCTTCCTCGGCGCCTTCGGCGGCGGGGTGCTGTACGATTCACTCGGCTCCTACACCATGGCGTGGCGCATAGGCGTCGCGCTGGGTCTCGCCGGTGGCATCATCCAGGTTGCGTTCGCGCTGATCCGGCCGAGCGGGCCGCCGGTGTTGCGAACAGCGTAAGGCTGACCGGGAGGTAGCTTAAAAACGAGGCAGTGGAAAGTGCCGCCTGTATTTTAAGCGCATGTGCCGTTAAAAGCGGCAGAAAACTAGAATGCCTTCGCACGGGGAAACCAGAAATCGATGATAATTCATTAGGTTAACCGAATGCCTTCGATGGCACGAATCTTGTCTGGTCAAGGTTGAGAATCGGTTTTGGGAAACGTCATCGACATCGTCCGCCCTTGGTTGAACGTCAGGGGAAGGCAGGTAGTTCATGAGGCTGGCAGCCGCCAATCCCCAGCCATTTCAACTCGACGTTGCCGCGACGTCGAGCATCCCGAGTCTTTTGCCCAAAATCGGCGTTGATCCTGCCGTCGCCGCTCTAGGCACCGGACGGTTCATGCGCGCCATTCAAGACAGTCTCAGAAACAAACTAAAGGGCACACCAATTTTCGCATCGTGCTGATGGCGCGCCGTTCGCATTCGCATGGGAGAGATCGACAAAGTGGCTGGGTAAACCTTCACCGACATCCGTTGCGACGAGGAGAAAGACGATGGGACTCTGGAAATACACGTGCCAAAGACTCGTGCCTTTCGTGGTTGCACTCTTGGGGATCGCGCTTCTCTGCATGCTGTTCGGTGACATCGCGCTCGCGGAAGACGCGGGGCCGCCGGCCTGCGGTGGCAAGATTCTCGAGAAGTGTACACCCAACTCCGGCGATACCGCATGGATGCTGACGTCGGTCGCGCTCGTCTTGATGATGACCGTTCCGGGTCTCGGCCTGTTCTATGGTGGCATGGTGCGCAAGAAGAACGTGGGCGACACGGTGATGACCAGCTTTGCCGTCACCTGCCTCGTCACCATTCTGTTCGCGCTCTTTACCTACAGCATGGCGTTTCGCGCCGGCTCGCCGTTCATCGGGGGCCTGGATCGGATGTTCCTGAAGGATATCCTGAGCGACATCGGCAAGGGAGGCATCGGCAATCCCAATCCGCTCGCCGCGACCATTCCTGAGAGCGTGTACATCTGCTTTCAGATGACGTTCGCCATCATTACGCCAGCGTTGATCGCCGGCGCGTTTGCCGAGCGGATGAAGTTCTCGGCCATGCTCTGGTTCATCGGCCTGTGGGCGATTTTCGTCTATGCGCCGATTGCGCACTGGGTCTGGGGACCCGACGGCATCTTCTCCGCCGGCAACGACGCCGCGTGGGTGAAAGTGCTGGATTTCGCCGGCGGCACTGTCGTGCATATCAACGCCGGTGTTGCTGGGCTGATGTGCGCGATCATGCTTGGCAAACGGAAAGAAACCGGGCCGGCGCACAACATGGTGCTCACCTTCATCGGCGCCTCCCTGCTGTGGGTTGGCTGGTTCGGATTCAACGCCGGCTCCGCCGTGACCGCGGGCATGCAAGCCGGAATGGCGATGCTGGTAACCCAGATTGCTACCGCAGTTGCCGGCTTTACCTGGATGCTGGTGGAGTGGGCGCTGAAGGGCAAGCCGACCGTCGTCGGCATCTGCTCGGGCGCGGTCGCTGGCCTTGTCGCGATTACGCCGGCTTCCGGCTTCGTCGGGCCGGTCGGCGCCTTCGCCATCGGAATCGCGGCAGGCGTCTTCTGCTACTGGGGGTGCACCGGCTTGAAGCGCATGTTCAGCTATGACGACGCGCTGGATTGCTTCGGCGTTCATGCGATCGGTGGCATCGTCGGGGCGCTTCTGACCGGGGTGTTCGCGGTCGAGCAATACGGTGGAACTCCAGGCGCTCTGGAGGGCAACGTTGGACAGTTCTTCAACCAATGCATCGGCGTGGCCACCGTTTTCGTTTATGACGCCGTCGTCAGCCTGATCATCCTTTTCGTGGTCAAGATGTTCGTCGGTCTTCGCGTGACGCAAGACATCGAGCGAGAAGGGCTGGACCTCGCGCTGCACGGAGAAGTCGTGCAATAATGTAGAGGCAAGGCAGCGTCCTGCAGCGCCGGCGTTCATCGCCGGCCGTTGCGGAAAAAAGCTGCCCCTGAACAGGGCTGGAAACAATCGAGGCGGCTAAACCTCGATGGGGGTGTTGGGTCCAGCCAGTTCTAACTACTTTACTGCTCGCGGTGATCACTCGGCGAGGAGATCACATGAACTGGTTCTATTGGAATACAGCGTGGTCGCTGTTCTTCAGCCTCGTTTGGTTCATGACCATCACGCATAATCCCGAAGCGCGGATCTCGGATGCGCATTTGCGCGATGAGGCCTTCGGCGGCTGAATGAAGACCTGCGTTACAAAGCGGATCGGGCCGATACCACGGACGCCCGAGCGGTCTTCGTCGTGCCAGCCTGTCCCGAGACCTCGCGACGGGCCAGTCTAGCTCCGATAGAAGCGCCACATCCTGAGGAATGTTCGGTGGATCACATCCGGCGGCTGATCGAACGGCTCCAGACTGATCCGCAAGGCGCCATTGTGGTCCATGCGCCAAGGTAGGCGCATCAGCAGGCGATAGATCGGCTGCTTGCGCCAATCGACGACGAGAGCGCTGCGGAGCGGTGCGTTGAGCACAATCTGCAGCTCATGGACCGTCATCGCCCGCTCGGCGATCTGAACGACATCGATGCGCTCGATGGCCCGCCAGCGTATCAATCCGAAGGCCTGGATGAAGATGCCATATTGATTGGCGCCGATGGTCGGCCGCCCGGTCTCCAGCAGGGGGATGTTGTAGTAGGTGAAGCTGGCCGCTGCCACGGCAGGTAACGACCAATAGATGGCGCCGGTGATCCAGGCGGCCGTGCAGAATATCGCAGCCAGCGCAGCACTGATGTAGACGGGAAAGTAGATGTCTTCGCGCACATAGGCGACCGAGTAGCCACCGGCATTTCGCTCGTCCAGGGTTGCGCTCATGTGAACCCGATGCCCAGGGCCTACCAGAGAGGCACAAGTCGGCGCGGCGGAATCGCTTAACTCAACACGGTGTTCGGAAACTGGTTCCCGAGCGAGGATAACAGTGCGCGGGTCCTGGTGCCACCTTGCGGGCGGCGGGCCGCAAAATGAAAACGGGGCCGCAAGGCCCCGTTGAACTCAGTACCATGCCAGCGGTCTTACTTGATCTTCGATTCCTTGAACTCGACGTGCTTGCGCGCGACCGGGTCGTACTTCTTCTTGACCAGCTTGTCGGTCATGGTGCGCGA
>Ga0137412_10001903_pt1 | contig 16383 bp, 15 predicted proteins | sample CZODoug2_1_16fun_FD_122160 | JGI IMG/M metagenome (GOLD analysis project Ga0137412, IMG submission 122160) | Vadose zone soil fungal communities from Angelo Coast Range Reserve, California, USA - CZODoug2_1_16fungal (Hybrid Assembly) | ecosystem: Environmental > Terrestrial > Soil > Vadose zone...
CAGGTCGATCTGGTCGGTGTACTGCCAGCGGTTTCGATGCCGCAACGGTGCCAGCCGGCTCATCGGTTCACCCCGATTCGCGCCGCGACGTTCAATAGGCCACGATCGGTGCCCCGCGCCGAAACCAGGCACAGACCGACCGGGCCGTCCGCGGTGTGCAGCAGCGGCAGCGACAGCGCCGGGGCACCGCAAAGCCCGGCCAGACAGGTCATTCGGAGGGTGGCGCCGCGTTCGGCATCGGTCCGTTCGGGGCCGGCTGTACGGGGCAGCGCCGGTCCGAATGCCGCCGGAATGACCAGCACGCTGTCGGCCAGCCATCCGGAGATGCAATCCCGGGCCTGAGCGACGACGTCTCTGGCCGCAAGCATTTCCGCCTCGGTAATTCGGGACGCTGTGGCGAAACGTTCGGCGATATACGAGCCGAGCGCGCCCGGATGGTTGGCTATCCACTCGCCGTGTGCCTGCCACGCCTCCCAACCCTGCACGGTACGGAACGCCGTAAACCACTGCTCCAGCAGGGATTCGGGTAGGTCGATGTCCTCGACCGCCGGCAGCGCGTCGGTCTCGGTCAGCCGATCGATCTCGACGGCCAGTGCGTGCCGCACATCCACACGTGCCAGTGCCTCGATCGTCGGTATGCGCAGGGTCCGCCGTGGTCGCAGATCCGATCCCGGCAGCAATACCGCAGCCACCGTCGCGGCGGTCGCAATATCCCGGGTGAGCCAGCCGACGGTGTCGAATGAGCGCGCCAGCGGCAGCACACCGTCGGTCGAGACGGCGCCGTGGGTGGTGCGCAGGCCGACCAGACCCTGGTAGGACGCCGGCACGCGGACCGAGCCGCCGGTGTCGGTGCCCAGCCCGATCGCGGCGTGCCGGAGTGCGACGGCGCTCGCCGGCCCGCTCGACGACCCGCCGCTGACCCCGCCGGGCGCCGCCGGATGCGGCGGCGTTCCATAGTGGACATTCGTACCGGCGAGGCTGTACGCGAATTCGTCCGTACGGGCAATTCCGACCACGTGCGCGCCGGCGTCGAGTAATGCGGCAACCGCGGGCGCGGACTTGTCCACTGGGGACTGCTCGGCCAGCCAGGCCGGCACCCCGCCGCCGACCCGGTGCCCAGCGACCGCGAAGAGGTCCTTTACCGCCACACCCAGCCCATCCAGGGGGCCGAGCGCGGTCGGCTCCAGCAGCGGGTCGCCCACCATGCGCCAGACCGTGGAATCGAACGGAACCGGTGCCGCTGGCAGGCTGACGTGGGCGGCGGTGACGAGCCACTGCCCGTCAATCCGCTGCCACAGCTGGGTTTGCAGGCCGGTGGACGGGCCGTCCTGGGTGCGCGCCATCAAGAGGACGGCGTCCGCGTCGACGGGCCGAGCATGCAGGTGCACGACCCGCCTTGTTGGGATTCGGGCCCGTCCCGACCGAAATTCGGCGATCGCGTCATGCCCGACCTGCAGCGTGGTGCCGTCGCCACGTACCGTCTCCGGACCGGGCGCGAACAGCCCATCCAGCGTCTCGCGGTCGTTGCTCAGCAGCGCGGCGTCGTAACGCCAGAATGCGTCCAGCAACTCGCCGGGCACGGTGGACGGTCCGGATATCGTCACCATGCGGGCATCCCGACCGCGGCGAAATCGGCGAGCCGGATACGGGCGTGCACGCCTTTCACCCCGTCCACCACCTGCGAGATGTCGAAATCCGTAGCCGCGCTGAGGTAGGCATAGGCCAGCTCGCGGTCCATGCCGAACGCGGTGGCGAGCAGCTCGACGGCGTGCTCTCCGCATTTAGCGACCGCCAGGTCCAGGTCGGCGTCCAACCCGGTCGGCACCAGATATTCGGCGGTCCGTGCTACCGGGCCGCGGGTGCCGCCGAAAAGGGCGGTCGCGCGATCCGCCGGCACCACATCGAGGGTGACGGTCGCGCGCAGCGGTGCCTCTAGTGCGGTCAACGCGATCTCACCATTGCCCTGGGCGAAATGCGGATCGCCGACATAGAAGCCCGCCTCCGGGACCAGCACCGGCAGATACAGCGTGGTGCCATCACGCAGCAACGAAATATCGATATTGCCGCCGAATTCGCCCGGGGGAGTGGAATTCAACCGCTTCGACCCTGGCGTCGCGACGCCCATCACGCCAAGGAACGGCGCCAGCGAGAACCGCACCGGACGGGTGATCGCGCCGGGTGTCAACGGAAGCGCGGCGCGGGCGGCATCGACACCGTTCTCCAGGCCGGCAACCGTACAGAAAACACTAGTGACCGGTCCGGCGACCGGAAATCGCCCCGGCAGCAGGCCCTTTCCGTGGCGGCTGGAGATTACCCCGTACGACGTGCGCGGGACGAGTTTATCAATCCGCACCGCGAGATAGTCACCGGGCTCGGCACCGCGGACCGCGATCGGACCCGTAATGACGTGGGGGCCGTCGGCGGGGTCGTGCGGCGCGCCAGCGGCAATGGCGATCGCGTCGTCCAGAACATCGCGGGCCGCGACACCGTGATCGCCGAAAAACGCCACCGGATTGCGACCCTGATCCTCCAGAATTCCCTCATGACTGACGGTGTCGATCGTGACCTGTGAGCCGGGATCGACGGTCAGTATCGGCTTGTCATCCGCGCACGGCAGCTGACCCCATAACGTCGTCTCGACGGTGGCGTCGACGTGCGGGCGTACCGCGGTGGTCATCAAATACTCCAACATGGTTGATGCGGAGGGCTCAGAACGAGGGATAGCGGCCCTGGGTGAGGCTGGCGACTTCGGCGAGATGTAACAGCATCGCGTCCCGCGCCTGCGCGCCGTTGCCGCGGCGGACCGCTTCGAGAATTCGTTGATGGCCGTTATGCGAGGCCCGGCGCGCGTCGGCGGTGGCGTGTGAGAACGACCGCACCGATACCGTCCAGCTGTTTGCCAGCGAATTCAGCGCGACCATCAAAGGATTCTGCGACGCCTGGGCCAGCAGCATGTGAAAGCTGATATCCGACTGCAGCGAATCCTGCTGGGATAACTCATGGGCGGTCGCGTCGAGCACCTGCTCGAGCGCGAATAGGGTGGCAGCGGTGGCTCTTTCGGCCGCCAGCTGGGCGAATTTGGGCTCGATCGTCTCGCGCAGCTCGGCGACGTCACGGAGTGTCCGCTCGGACTCCGATAGTTCCTCGTACAGTTCCAGCGCGTGCGTCGGCGCCTCGATCACGATCGTGCCGCGGCCTGGCCGGCGTTCGATAACCCGTTTGGCCTCCAGTTCGTGCATGGCCTCGCGCAACGACACCCGCGACACGTTGAGCACTTGGGCGAATTCCCGTTCCGGCGGTAATTTCGTCCCCGGAGTCAGCGAACCCCGGCTGATCAGGGTTTCAATGTGGGCGACAATCTCGGCACTGACGCTGGTCGACCGCCGGACGAACGCCGCGATTCCGTCCACCGCGCTCCCTTCCGAGCCGCCGGGGCAATGGTCTGACCAACTGACGATAAGATCGTAGGCGCAGAATTGCGCGCGGCGATATCCCTCGGTCCGAATTCCACCCAACATTTACATCGGAAACGCCATCGAAACTCGGGCCGGGGTTCCCTCGAGCGGGCGGGTCCGGGTCTCCGATCGAAGTGCGCTCAACCGCGCAATCGAGGCTCCATCACGCGGTAGGGCGCACTCCGATCCCGGGCTGGACGCAAGGACCATGATCGGGAGGGATTTCGTCAACGCCTCACGTACACAACCGATCCCGATCATGAAACCTGTGGGGATGTAGTGACGGAAAGCGCCTTCCCCCGCCGATCTTGACCTTATTGTTGGACAAACCGGACAGCGGGCGACCATAAGGTCAAGATCGATATCGGAATGCGCGTCAAGATCGGCGCGGAATGTCAGTTGTGCACCGTGATCACGTAGATCGGCTTGGTGGTCGGCTGCGGGCTGCCGCCGTGCGGTTCGACGCTGATGGCCAGCGCGGTAATCGGCGTACTGACGGTCGTCGCGGTGGTTACGGTGCCGCCGCCGAACGTGCCACCCGGTCGCATGTTCTGCGCGCCGGCGGGTTGATACCACAGCTCGTAGACGTGATCGCCGGTCGGCTGGGGTAGCCCACTGCCGAGGATCCAGGCGCGTGACTGGCCGGACCGGAAGAGCACCGCCAATGATTGCCCGTTCGGCGCCTGGAACGCGACCAGCCGGGCGCCGGGCCGGTTGAGGTAATCCCCGATCGCCCGCGAGGTCGACGTCCCGCTCGGGCGCCGGATGGCATACCCGATCGCGCCGCCGGCCACCAGCAGTACGACGGCGGCAGCCGCGGCCAACCCCACCCGGCGCCACCGCCTGGTCGCACTCGGGCCGGTCGAGGCGCTGCCGGTGACCTCGGCGAGCAGCCGATCGACCGCTCCGGCCCGCGGCGGCATCGGGTCGAGGGCGAGCGCAAGATCGGCGGCGGTTTCGGCATAGCCGGCCCGGATCTCCTCGCACTGCGCACAGTCAGGTCCATGCTCGGCGGTGATGGCGTCGAGCTCGTCGCGCTCTGGCTGCTCCAGCCCGCCGAGCACCTCGGCCGCGGTGAGCTCCTCGAACCGCTCGTGGTCGCTGTTCATCGCCGTCCCTCCGCGGGGTCGGCCAGCGCGGCCTGCAGCTTGCGCATGCCCAGCAGGGTTCGGCTCTTCACGGTGCCCAACGGCAGCGCGAGTCGTTCGGCGATCTGCCGTTGCGTCATTCCGTCGAAATACATCATTTCGATGATTTGCCGCTGTTCGGCGGGAATCCCGGCCAGTGCGCCGCGGACTTCAACGCGGCGTTCGGCCAGATATACCGCGTCCACCACGGTGTCGTCGATCGCCGGCTGCCCGTCATTGTTGACCTCGACCCGGGCGTGCCGATGGTGTGCGCTCTCTCGGCGGACCCGGTCGACAGCTCGGTTATGCACGATCGTAAAGACGAAGGAGCGGACAGATCCACGATCCGGCTGGTAGGCATTGGGGCGTTCCCAAACCGACAGGAATACCTCCTGGACAACGTCTTCGGCGAGCATCGGATCACGAATAATTCGGTGGGCGAGTGCGGTCGCCGCGGACGCGTACCGTTCGAACAGCTCGCGCAGAGCGGCGGGATCGCGAGCGACGATCCCGCGCAGCAGCGCTTGGTCGCGCGCTGCATTGAGGTCGCTCACCAAGGCATTCTCGCCCGATAGCGGGTCGTCCGCAGCACAACGGGGAACAAGGGCGGCGTGTCCGGATTCCGCCGACCATGCCACCCGGACGGTGCGCACCCCACGACCCGCCGCCCTCGGGTGAACCGAGGGCAGCGAGCCGCAGGCGTGCCCCTCTCCAGACAGAAGTCAGCTCTCCGTATTCGTGCTCTCGCGATGCCGTGCCGCGTAAGCCAGCACGCCGGCGCCGAGCAGCGCCGCGCCTCCCGCGGAAAGCAGCGCCTTGTCCTGAATCCCCGCAGTCGAACCACCGCCCGTGTTCACTCCGCCGACCGGCATTTTCCCGGCCATCTGGGATAGGAAAGGGGAGACCGCCGCGAGGACGGTCTTTTTCGCTATCCCTGTCTCGGCGGCGCCCGTGTACACCCCGCCCTCGGCCTTGAGTCCCAACAGGTTGCCGACGATCGCGGCATGCCGAGCCTCGACACCGAATATGCCGGCGGCCGCTTGCAGAACGTCCTTGTTCTTGACGAATCCGGCCGCGCCCAGGTAGGCGCCGACACCAGTATTTTCAAATGTATGGCTGGTGGTGAGGTACGACTTCGCCGAGGCAAACGACTGTCCAAAGTCAACGGTCGGGCTCTTCACCGGCGTCCCGCCGAGCTTCTGAATCGTCTGTGTGATCGCGGTGACGTGAAACGCCTCGTCCAAGCCGATCCTGGCGAGATAGGTCTTCGCCTTCCCGGTGAGCAGCCCTTTGGCGTTGCCCTGCTCGTAGAAGGCGGACTCCAGATACTCGAGGGTCAGAGCATAGTTCAGTACGTCAACGTCGTCAGCAAAATCGGCCGCGTCGGCCAATTCGAACTTGGCCTGCAGCGCGCCCAGGGCCAGCGGCGCCGGGATCTCGGATAGCTCACCACGTACAAATTGTCGTCTCGACATCGAGGACTCCTACTTGAGGAAGGGGGTTACGGCCTTGAGCACGGTCGCTTTGGTGGCATGCTTCTCGATCGGCGCCGGGAACGGCTGGCCGCCATTGAGATCGGCGAGGATCGCCGCGTGCCGCGACTCAACGCCCGCTATCGATGCCGCCGCTCCCAGCACGGCGCCACTTTTGATCAGTGGGACCTGGCCGTGATAGGCGGTGACGCCCAATTCTTCGAACTGGGACGCGGTCGCCAGGAATTTCGTACGCGAGCCGAATGTGCCGCTTGGATAGGTGAGCTTGGGTCGGGCGACCGGAGTCCCGCCGGCCGCTTTGATCGCCGCGGTAATGGCCGCCACATGCTGCGCCTCGTGATCTGCGATCGGCGTGACCAGCGCCAGCTCCCGGCCGTGCAACAAATTGGCTTTCAGTCCTTCACCATAAAAGTCGGCCTCGAGGTATTCCAGAGTCAGCGCGTAGTTCAAAATTCCCAGGTCGCCCACAGTGGACGGAGCCGCGGCTGCGGCCGTTCCTGTGCCGAGCCCGCCGCCGGCCACGAATGCTGCGCCAACCCCTACCAGGCCGGCCCACCGCAAGAAATTACGCCGGTCGGTCTCGTGGCCGAACGTGATGACCGGTCGGCCCTCAAACAAACTACCCGTATCCATCAGAGCGAGTCCCCTCCGCTACGTGTATCAAGCTTCCTTTACTCAGGGGGCGCGCGCCGCCGTTGTGTCGTTGCAGGCTGTCATTCGCAGCAGAACGGTCATCGGATCACCGTGAATTCGCGCAATCGGGTGATCCGCCGCCCAGGTCGTGACGAACAGGCAGCGAGAATCGGCTCGATGAGGAGGACTGGGTGTACCGATGTGTTCGGTCGCGGCGTGGAGTGATCGGCGCCGCTGCGTTGGTGCTCGCAGTTGTCGGGACGGTCATGCTGGTCGTTGCCGTCGCGGCGCAGAAGAGTCCGCCGCGGCCGCCGAGGTCCGCGGTGCCGGCCAGCACATCGAGCACCGGCGCGTTGCCAAGTCGGCATTACCAGGCCGGCCCGCCGGTACGTTCACCACCAGCGACGCGCGGGCCGGTACTCGCCCGGGTAATTCCCACGGCAATTGATATCCCGGCGATCGGCGTGCACTCGCGCCTGGTCTCACTCGGTCAGAATCGCAATGGCAGCATAGAGGTACCGCCGCTGTCGCGGGATTCGGTCGCCGGTTGGTACGACAACTCGCCGACGCCGGGGCAGCTGGGGCCGTCGGTCATTCTTGGGCACGTTGATTCCAAGACATACGGCCCGGCGGTCTTCTATCGTCTCGGCGCATTGCGGCCGGGCAACAGGATCACGGTCGACCGCGCCGATCACACAGTCGCGGTGTTCAGGGTCGATCTGGTTACTGAATATTCCAAGAACCATTTCCCGACGCGCCAGGTATATGGCAACCTCGACCACGCCGGGCTGCGACTCATCACCTGCGGCGGCCGATTCGATTTCTCCGCGCACAGCTACGTCGACAACATCGTGGCCTATGCCTCGCTCGTCTCGGGTCGAGCGCCGACCTAGCCTCTGCCGGAGTCGCGGAACGGGAAGTGTCGTCCCTCTACATAGGACGGAACGGGCTGGTAGGTGTTGACCCCGGGATTACCGCGCAGCAGGAATGCGCTGGGGTAGGGCTGCTCTTCGGCCGTAATGCGGGTGGAGGTCGGGATATAGCGAATGGTGAGGCCACAGCGGCGGTGCGGTGATGTATTTGCCAGGCTGCCGTGCACGATTTTCGGGTGGTGTACCTCGACATCGCCGGGCTGCAGCACCATATTCAGTGCCTGCGACTCGTCGACCTCGACCGCGATCTCCTGCCCGAGCACGTTGTCGACAGCGGACGCGTCGCGCATGGCGGCGGTGTCCATGCGGTGACTGCCCGGAATGACCCGTACACAGCCGTTCTCCGGTGTCGAGGCATCGACGGCCAGCCACAATGTGACCACCTCCATCGGCTCCAGCGGCCAGAACGCACTGTCCTGATGCCACAAGACCTGCTGACCCGAATACGGCGGCTTGCTGATGTAGTGCGAGGCAAACAGCGCGATGTCCGTCCCGATAAAAGCCGCGGCGATGTCGAGCAGTCGGTCGTCTGCGATCAGCCGCACCCAGAACGGGTCGTCGCGAATGTAAATGTGGCCGAGGTGCTCCGGGCGAACGTCGGGGTGTTGTTCCTGTAACCACGCGACGTGGTCGCTGGCCTCGGCGATCAGGTCGGCGTCGATCACGTTGCGGTAGATCGCGTATCCGTTGACCTCGAACGACTCGAGCGCGGGCGTTGTGGTCGTCATCCGGTCCTCCGTTTGCGACTCGTCTTATGGTTGCACCCTGCCAGTGCATAAGCCTGAAAAATAGCCACTAGGTGATCAGAAAGTAGTAATCTCTTGATGTGGCGGTCACGTTGGAGCGATTCGAGCACTACGCGCTCGGCCGGCCGTATCACGCGGCGCTGGTGGACCTGCGCGGTCGCTCGAGCAGGCATGGCCATCGCGACTACTACGAGGTGATGGCGGTGGTTGCCGGCGCGGGGGAGCAGGAGCTGGGGCCTGGGAGCGGATCCAGCGGGGATCGCAGTCAGCAGCTGCGCCCGGGCGATCTCGTTCTGATCCGGCCGCGCGATCAGCACTTGATCGTTGGTCCGGTGCGGTTTTACAACATCGCCTTTCCGGCCACCGGTTGGCGGGCGTTCGTCAACCTGGCCGGAGTCGATCGGTCGTGGGACGCCGACCAGCAGCCACCGCAGCGGCGGCTGTCCGACGATCGGGCCGAACGTTCCTGTGCGGCGATTCTGGAGCGGTTTCACGGCGTACCGACGGATTTGGACCTGATTCGATTCTGGACCGACATCATTCCACTATTGGATTCGCCGGCCGCCGATCCGGCGCCGCCACCCGGTCCGGCCGACTGGCTGGTGGCGGCGTGTGCGGCAATGCATCGCGAGGAGGATCTGCGTGACGGCGTGCGACGACTGCTCGAATTGGCCAATGTCAGCCCGGCGCATTTGTCGCGCAGCATGCGCCAGCATTACGGCACCACGCCGACCGCGTTCGTTACCGACCTTCGGATGCGGCATGCGGCGACCCTTTTGGGTACGACCACCCGTCCCATTACCGAGATTGCGTATGCGTGTGGTTTTGCCAGCCCGTCGTACTTCACGCGCTGCTTTCGCACCGAGCACAAGGTGACACCGCGCGAATTCCGCCGGGCCGCGCGCCGCGCGTTCGTACCGTAGCGGCCAAAACCGCGCGACCGCCGGTCAGCCGGTCGGTGTCAGATCTTTGGGTCGACCGACGACGCGCAAATGACCAGGGGCGGATTCTCGGGTGGTGATCCGCACCGGCAGCACAATGTGTTCCCTGGCGTGGTGCGGGTTCTTTTCCTCGATGCGTTTGGCGAGTAATTGCATCGCCTTGCTGCCCATTTCCTCCGATGGCAGCACGGCGGCCGCCGAGGTGAGCGGGAGCAGGTCGTAGGGACCCGCATTGTCCATACCGGCCAAATCGACCTGCTCGGGAATGTCGACGCCGAGCCCGATCAGATCATTGATGGCGGTGGCAACGAGATACCCGTGCGCACACAAGAGCACGGTCGGCGGATCGTTCATGTCCAGCAAGGAGCGCAGGCGTCGCCGCCGCGGCTCATTCGGAAGATCGGCGTAATCGTGCAGCTCGGTCAATGCCGGCAAGTGCGGGAGCTCGTGCTCGCGTAACGCCTGCAAATGCCCGGTCAGCCGGTCGCGCACAGCGGTGCACTGCGTTTCGTGCCAGAGCGTGGCGATCCGGCGATGACCGAGTCTGATCAGCTCATTGGTGATCGCATAACCGACCGCATAGTTGTCGATGACGACGGCGTCGGTCGCCACGTCGGGGCGATAGCGGTCGACCATGACCACCGGCACCGCGGCCCGACGCAGCTCGTCGAGCTGCTCGACGTTGGGCTGGCCCTGCACCGGATACAGCACGACTCCGGCGACCCGACAGGCTGCCGCTTCGCGCAGTGCGGCGGCCTCCTGCTCCGGATTTCCGGCCGAGTCGAAGAGCAGCAACCGGTAGCCCAGCCCGGTGCACGCCGACTGAACGCCGGCCAGAATGGCCGAGCGGTGCGGTCCCTGCCCGTGCATGATGCACGCGACCAGGCGATCCGGGCCGGCGCCGCCGCCGGGTCGCGGCTCGGCGCGTCGGTCGGCGACGAAGGTGCCGCGACCACGCCGCCGGAAAAGCACCCCCTCGACCACCAGCTCGTTGAGCGCTCGGACCGCGGTCGTCGTGCTCACACCGAACCGGGCGCACACCTCGCGCTCGGTGATGAATGGCCGATCGGCGTCGTACTCCTCGGCGGCGATCGCGGCCCGCAGCGTGTGCTTGATCTGCTCGTACAGCGGCGCGCCCACCGAACCGCTCCCGGTGCTCATCCGCCGCCTCCATCGCCATTTACCACGCTATCCGAGTTAAAGAATGTCTGCTTTACGGCTTTCTCTGCGTATGTTGCGGCAAAGTATTGACACTTTAACACGTTGTTTCCTACGCTCCGGCTGGCGCCTCGCCGGGGTCGGGCAAGACTCGTCGGAGTCGGGGAAGGAACGATCATGAAACGCAGTCGCGGATTGTTCAGGACCGGTAACCGGCGAAAGGGGCAGCTGCTCGTTCGAGCGGCCGCCGTCGTGGTGCTCTGGCTGGCAATGGTGGTTGTGGTTGCACCCACCGTTGCGCGCGCCGAGGACAACGAGCTGTGGGGCGATCACTGGGGATTCGCGGCCAACGGCGGCGCCTCGGCGACCTTTGCCGATGACCGGTCGGTCGCGCACGCCGGGCAGGCGTCATTGAAGGTGACGAACGGCTCCGGATTCGCGGCCAATGTTTACGGGACCGTCTGGCAGACGTTCGCGACGAAGCCCAATACGACGTACGACTTTCATGCTTGGGTCAGGTCGAGCGGAACGGAGAGCACGCAATTCACGGTCACCGGTGATTGGGCCGAGCGGTTCGATGCGCCGGATGGCAATTACGACTGGCACGAGATGACGTTCCAGCACACAACCAGCGCCGGCGAGACGTCGCTGACGTTTCGGTTGATCGTGCAGGATGTGACGACGGCATTCTGGCTCGACGACGTATCGGCGACCGAGCACGGTACTACGCAGAATCTCCTGCAGAACACCGGATTCGAGCCGGGGTCGGGTGAAGCCGCGCTATACCAGCGGTTCGCCACATTGGACGATGAGCTGCCGACCCTGCAGGGTCTGATTGCGCAGGCCCGTCGACGCGGCATCGCGGTCGACTATCCGACGGTTGATGCGAGCACCATCGGGCGATTCATCCCCGTCGGCCGTAACGACATTGTGGACGGTCAGGGGACCCGCGCCGGCTATATCGCCGGCGTGCTCGAGCAGCTCTATGCACAGGCGACGAGCGAGGTTCACGATTATCTGAACGGCACAGCGACCGCGGTGGCGGCGCCGCACTATGTCACCGGCCAGGCGCCGCTGGCGATCAGTGGTCGCTCCTTTGTCGGTGACACGCAGGTCCAGGGGCAATCCGTCAAGAAGGACCAGACCGTTTTTCTCACTGGTTACGGGCATTTCAACGAGATCGAGACCGATATCCCGCGGTTGCAGGACCTGGGCAACGATGCCGTTCAGTTTGAGATCGGGCCGGCCAGCACGATCTTCCCCGCGACCCTCCCGGGTTGGCAGCCGGCTACCGAGAATGCGCTGCAGACGATCTTCCGCCGCGACACATCGGTCGCGCACTCCGGCGGCGGCTCCTTGTTGGTCGGCAATTTGTCGAACGCGTCGGCCGGTACCGGCGGAACCATTGCTGAGACGGTCAGTACCAAACCCAACACCACGTACCGGATATCCCTATGGGTAAAGGGATCCAACGCAAGCAAGGTCACCGTGGTGGTCGGCAACAACGGTCCGGCGCTGGAAACTCTGCCGGCGGGCACGTACGGCTGGAAGAAGGTCACGCTGTCCTACACCACGGCCGGTGCCGAGAACACGATGCCGATCTCGGTACGCGGGCAGGCCATCACCGGGTCGACCTGGCTCGACGACGTTGGCGTCGTAGCACTCGGAACGAATGTCATCGACAACGGCGGGTTCGAACGTACGGCCCCAGCGGGCGCGGCATTCGCTGTAGATGACACGCTGGCCCGGACCCGTATCGCAACTGATCTGGAGTCCGCCGACCGCAGCAACGTCGCGGTAAACCTGCTGCTCTCACCGCACTACATGCCGCAGTTCGTGTACGACCAGACGCCGAACCTGAAGGTGCCCTACGCCGGATTCCTCGGCTTCGACATCAACAATCCGGCGGCGAAGGCGGTTGTCGCGGCGCACATTCACGCCGTCATGTCGGTGGCCAAGAAATACCCGTCGCTACAGAGCATTACGCTGACGAACGAGCCAATCTACGTCAACTCGACGACGAGCGGGTATACGCAGCAGATGTGGCACGACTCTCTGCGAAAGCTGTATCCGACCGTATCGGCGATGAATGCGATCTGGGGAACCTCGTACGCGTCCTTCGACGCCGTGCCGGCCAGCGACGGCACCACTCAGGCATCGCCGTACTACTACGACTGGGTGCAGTTTAACGATCAGATGTTTGCCGGCTGGCATGCGTGGATGGCCACGCAGGTGCACGCGGTCGACCCGAATGTCCCGGTCCAGGCGAAGATCATGTCGAACACGCTGCGCGGCGGCAGCAACCTCAACTGGGGCGTGGACACGGAGCAGTTCGACAACCTCGGCCAGATCAACGGCGACGACAATTACGGGTTCCTCGATTGGGGCGAGGACGGATACGCCCAGGAGAATGAGTTTTACGACCTGCAGTCCACGATGAAGGACGCGCCGGTCTTCAATTCCGAGGACCATATTATCCCCGACTTCGACACGAACTATGGCCCGCTGCAGGCGACGAATGCCCGGATGACACTGTGGCAGGGGGCGATCCACGGCCGCAGCGGATCCACGATATGGGTGTGGATGGAGGCATTCAACAGCATGCTCGTCCGCCCGGATGTGGTCGACCAGGTCGGGCGTACCGGTCTCGATCTCAACCGGCTTGCCGGCGAGGTCACCGCGTTCCAGAATTCCGCGCCGAAGATCGGCATCCTCTATTCGACCGCGTCGAACGTGTATACGTCCGGCAGTGGGTACGTCAACGCGACCAACAGTGTCTACAAATCGTTGCTGTATGACGGACAGAAGGCCGGGTTCGTCTCCGAGGGCCAGGCCGCAGCCGGCGGATTGGGGAAGTACGACGTGCTCGTGCTGCCGCGTACCACCAACGTGCAAGCCACGACATTGGCGGCGATCCAGCGATTCGAGGCGCACGGCGGCAAGGTCGTCATCGTGGGCGAGGACGCACTGACCGCGGACGAGCACAATCAGCCGCTGCCTGCCGACGTACGGCAGGCGGTCATCAATGGTGCGGCCGAGCGATTCGATGCCTCGATATCCTTTGATGCGCTGCGCACACAATTGATGGTGGACACGCAACGCTGGGGTCTGCAGACCGTACGATTGATCGACGCGAGCAGTGGTCAGCCGGTCAGCGGCGTCGAATACGAGACCGTGCGTTATCACGGCAAGCGACTGCTCAACGTTTCCTCGTACCGCAGCGACATAACGAAATCGGTGTACGTAGAGGTCGGTGGAAAACGCCTCAGCGCCCCGCTGACGGATCTGATCTCCGGCAAGCGGCTGGCCACCGGGCCGCTCACACTGGCACCGATTACCCCGCTGCTCTTTCAATTGCCGGTATCCGCCCAGTAGACCAGCGGCGCCGACCAAGAGCAAGACTTGAATTTCCGCTCCTTTGCTCACAGGCTGACAGCGTTGGCAGGGTGGGGAGGAGGACGCTGTGGCGACGGATTCCGTGCTTGTGACGCGGATCGGTGAGGTGCGGCGGAAGCTGGTCGAGGACGGCCCGTCGCGTGTTCGTGCGGAGGACGACTTCGGCCGGGTCAGCCTGCCGGCGCAGGATTGCGATGTGGTGCGGGATCTGCTGATCGCCGAGCGAGCCACAACCGTGGTCGAGATTGGGCTGGCGTACGGCAGCTCGGCGTTGGCGATTGGCGAGGCGCTCGTGGCCGTTGGTGCCGTCCAACCGCGCCATTGGATCATTGATCCGATGCAGGACACCGCGTTCTACGATGTCGGCTGGGACGCGATCCGCGCCGCGGGATTGGCCGACATTGCCACGCTCCTGCGGGACCGCTCGCAGCTCGCGCTGCCGCGTCTGGTAACCGAAGGCGTATCAGCGGATGCCGCGTTCGTGGATGGCAGCCACATTTTCCACGAGGTCTTCGTCGATCTATATTTCCTGCGCCGAATCGTCCGGCCCGGCGGAATCGTGATACTCGACGATCACTGGTGGCCATCGGTGGTGGCGGCCGCCCGATACTACGAAACCAATCTCGGTTGGGTGCCGATCAGCGGCGAATCGGGCACCCGGGATGACGCAACCGGCCAACGCCGCATGCGCGTCCTGCGCTTGCCCGATCGGCTCGACGAGCCGTCGTTCAAGGATTTCAGGCCCTTCTAAACGCACGGCGGATCTGTCAGTCAGTGGGCTCTTCGTCGTGGTCGCGCCGCACGGCCCCGGGGGTGAGCAGGTCATCGTGATGATCGAGGCGGCTTTCGGTCTCGTGCGGCGGGGGATTCTCGGGCGGCGGCCCGCCCTGGCGCGGGTGCTCGCTCGATGGCTCGACGTTGGGCGCCCGATCATCGGGAGCGGTCATGATGTCGAGTCTCAGAATCTCGGCTCGTTATATCCGCTTGGCGGATCCTCCAACACCTCAGGCGGCGGGTACGTTACCGCCTTGCCCGGATGAATGACCTCGTCATAAATACCGGGATGGTGGCCGGGCGCGACGTTGGTCGGCTGGTCGATTTCCTGGCTCACCTCGTAGATCACCTCGCCCGGGTGGTGTATTTCGTCGCCGGCCCGCCGCGTGCGGGTGAGCACGGTGCCGTGCCGCTGGTTGCGGTAGAGCGCGACCGTGATCGCGACCCAGATGAGGCCGACCAGCATCAGGATCACGCCGGTGGTATGGAAGTTGAGCCCGTGTGTGTGCCAGTTCGTCGCGAACGTGAGGATTGCGCCCAGTGCGACGAAGAAGGTACCCGTACCGATACGCATCACGCCCACCTCCTGTGCGGACTCTCCGGTCCTCCCAGGACGTACCCGCAGTCGGCCCGCGCTACACCTGTGGACAACCGCCCGCCCCGACCGAGGCTAGAACGGCGGCGGATCGTCTGCGGGAGTTGGTTTTTCGGCCGGCGGCGGCTCGGGCGGTTTTGTGGGTACGGGGTCGTCGTCTTGGTAATGATATGGATGGCTCTCGTACCGTCGACCCATCGGAGAGGTCCAGATCATGAGGTGGGCGGGGTCGCCGGTGACGGTCCAGCCGGTGTGTTGGTCTTTTAGTCGGTGATGCCGACGGCAGAGTGTCCAGAGGTTGTCGTGCCTTGTTTCGCCCGCTGGGTAGGGTGTTTGGTGGTCGAGGTCGCAGTGGGTGGCGGGTGTTTGACAGGTGGGGAATCGGCATACCCGGTCGCGGGCGCGGACGTAAAACTAAGCAGCACGGACACTGGGTTAACGCGTTCCGTTCAATCAGCCGGCTCGGGCGAATTTGCATTTCAGGATTTGCCGCTCGGGAAATATTCACTGACGGTGACCCAATCGGGTTTTCAGACTCAGGAGATTAAGGACATCTCCGTCGAAGCCGGCAGGATTTTTAATTTGAAGGCTACGTTAGGCGTGGCTACGCAGGCAACCACGATAGAGGTGGCTGCAAGTTCGGTGGCGATTGAGACCACTTCATCCGCGCTGACCAGCGTGATTCCGACAAAAGCGATCCTCGATATTCCGCTTAACGGCCGCGACTTTACGCAGCTACTCAAGCTGAATCCGGGCGTGAATGCCAATGGGTCGGTGAACGGTACCAGGGTGAATTCCATCAATTGGCAGATTGACGGCGCCGACAATAACGATCAGTGGCACAACTCGGCAGCTGTGAACCAGGGTGGTGTTTCGGGCATCGCCGGCACTATTTTGCCGATTGACGCGATTGACGAGTTCTCGCTACAGACCAACAGCAGCGCGGAACAAGGACGCAATGGCGGCGGCACGTTGAATCTGGTGATCAAGTCGGGAACAAATGATTTCCACGGCTCACTGTATTACTTCAACCGGAACGAATTTTTGGCGGCGCGTAACTGGTTTGTGCCCGCTAACGCGCACGCCAGTGCATTGCGCAATAATCAGGAAGGCGGCTCGCTCGGAGGCCCTAT
>Ga0137412_10000825_pt1 | contig 16378 bp, 15 predicted proteins | sample CZODoug2_1_16fun_FD_122160 | JGI IMG/M metagenome (GOLD analysis project Ga0137412, IMG submission 122160) | Vadose zone soil fungal communities from Angelo Coast Range Reserve, California, USA - CZODoug2_1_16fungal (Hybrid Assembly) | ecosystem: Environmental > Terrestrial > Soil > Vadose zone...
GATTGAATCGATTCACGAGCATAGACGAGCAGCGCGCGGCGATCTTCCGCGGAAAGCAGTAACTCAGGAGGGGACGGCATCCTTTGTTTTTTCAGGCATCGGCTCGACCGGCTGGTTCATGCGCAGCTTGCGACGCTGCTTGATGCGATCGTCCAACTGCCCCCAGAAACGGAAGAAATATTGTGCGGCGGAGACCAGCGCACTAATGACCACAAGCCAAAGCAAAACATTAGCGAGAAGCTTGAGCGATAGATAGCGGTTTGCGCCGATCAGGACAGCCACTGCGCAAACTTGAAGGACCATCTTTGTCTTGCCTAGAGCGGAGGCGGCAATGGTCAATCCTTCGGCCGAGGCGATATTGCGCAAGCCGAGAACCGTAAATTCCCGCCCGATAATGATTACGACCATCCAGCCGGGAACAAGTTTCATTTCCACAAGAGAAACAAACGCCGCGGAAATGAGAAGCTTGTCCGCGATGGGATCGAGCAGGATGCCTAGTGTCGTCACCTGCCGGCGCCGACGCGCAAAATAGCCGTCGGCCCAATCGGTTGCCGCCGCAGTCAGGAGAATCAACACACCCCAAAATTCGAAGTGCATCGGAAAACCCCAGGCTTCGACATTGGGGCTCCGCGTGAGCAGCACCACGATCAAGAGCGGCACAAAGAAGATGCGTAGGAGAGTGAGCGAATTGGGGAGGTTCATAAAAGGAGGCAAAGGCTGCCGCCACAGCGCCTTAGCTGCCACCGGAATTCACTATAGCCGCCGAGGAGGGGGGCGTCAACGGGTGGTAGGGCGCGAAACGTGGCTGGCCAAGTGGCTCCGCCTCCGGTACTTGGGCGTCAACAGATTGGGGTGCCTATTCACGAGGGCCAGAATACTGATGCGTAACGAAACAAACCCAATCTGTGCAAAAGGATGGAGCCCTGCTTCAACGCGGTCAGGGGGCATCCGAATATGTTACTAAGCATATATACGCTACAAGTATCTGATTACAAGGGGCTTACGTTGACCGTGAGCCCGCGAAGGCGTTAGCGCCGGATGGATGGGCAATCTGCAATCGTCTCGCCGGATTGCGACTTTCCACAGTGTTTTCCACAGGTTGCGGGCACTAATCCGCCCCCGGCCAGCCGGGTTTCGCGAGTCCAGCAAAGGTTCAAACTGCCAGTGGAAGACCGTATTAACGCAAACGTTAAGGCGGGCCACCCAGAGTCAGATCGTGTGCGGCCCCCGCAGCAGCCGGACCGGCAAATAGAAGATCGCGCTCAGCAGACGGAAAACGCCGTTAACCGTAATCCCTACAATGCGGAACGGAATGGAGAGTAGCCAAACAATCGGATACAGCACCAGCGCTAGTAGCGCCAGCGGCCAGCACAAGACGAACAGGATGCACCACAACAGAAATCCGACCATAGCCCACCTCCACTCCTACACTACGCCGAAGAACGCCGAAAAGTTCCCCGCGTCGCGAAGCTCTGCAGGCGCAATTTTTGCACTACGGACGCCGGCACTTCCGCTTCCAGTTGCATGTGCGAATCGTCTACCTGCGAGGAGAGGACTTTGCCAAGCGCGTGAACCAGCGCCAGTGTCCTCCCTTCTGCAAGTGGCAGCCGAAGCGAAAGCGTCACGGTCGGATCAACCGGTAGCGCCGCATCCATTTTGTGGACTAATTCGTCCAGGCCTTCGCCAGACATTGCGGAGACCAGCGCGGCACGATCGTCGCCCGTTCCATTTCCCGTTCCGTTCAATGATTGCGCGATGGTAGCTTTCTCTTCCGCCGACAACCGGTCCACTTTATTCAGAACGCGGATCGTGGGGCGATCCGAAACGCCGAGTTCCGCCAGAATCTTTTTCACTTCGGCGTCGAGTTGCTCATGCTGCGGATTCGAAACGTCGCTCACGTGAAGAATCAGCGCTGCTTCCTGGACCTCTTCCAGTGTTGCGCGAAACGCCGTGAGCAACGGCTTCGGCAAATCACGAATAAAACCGACGGTGTCTGACAGTAGCGCGCGGCGTCCGGACGGCAATCGAAGCGCGCGAATCGTCGGGTCAAGCGTCGCGAACATCCGCGACGAAACCAGAACCTCCGCTTTGCTCAAAGCGTTGAACAACGTGGACTTGCCGGCGTTCGTGTAGCCGACCAGCGCAATCGTGCCGAGCGGAACTGCGTTCCGTGCTTCCCGTCGAAGAGAGCGCTGCTTGCGCACGTCTTCAATTCCCGCCTGAATCTTGCGCACACGATCTCGAATGCGCCGGCGGTCGGTCTCCAATTTCTTTTCGCCGGGACCACGGACGCCGATGCGCCCGGCTCCTCCTCCTGCTCCGCCGGCGCCACCGCCACCGCTCTTGCCGCCAAGCCGCGACATCGACGTGCCCTTGCCCGTAAGCCGCGGCAGCATGTAATTCAATTGTGCAAGTTCGACCTGCAACTGTCCCTCGCGGCTACGCGCATGTTTCGCAAAAATGTCCAGAATGAGTTGCGTGCGGTCAATCACCCGTCTTTCCGTGACTTCTTCAATGTTGCGTTGCTGCACGGGCGACAAATTCGAATCGAAGATAATCAGCGGCGCCTTCCGCGCGTTGGCCTCCGCGGTAATCTCTTCGAGCTTTCCGCGGCCGATGAGGGTGGCTGGATCAGCTTTGTCACGCAATTGGAAAACTGTTCCGGCAACATCCGCGCCCGCGCTGCGCGCCAGCTCGACGAGTTCCAACAGCGATTCCCGCTCTGGCGCCCCCGCGGGCTGTCCGGGAAAGCGCGGAGCACGCTTCCAAGCCACGCCAACGAGAAGCGCGCGCTCTGTAACCGTAATTTGTTGACTGGCTTTCATTTGGAAGGCGGAACAGATTCCGTTCCGTACATGTGTGCGGCCGGCCGGATCTCCCCCATCGTTATCGATTATACGCTCGTGGATTGCCCGCCGCGAGGCCGCGAAATTCCTGAACTGGCGACGAATTCGCACGCATCTTTCTGGATGAGAGCGTCGTCACCGAAGCCCGCAAGCCAATGAACTTCTTTCTCGCGCCGGAACCACGTGAGCTGTCGCTTGGCGTATTGCCGCGTAGATTGTTGTATCGCAGCGCGGGCATCAGCCAGCGTCATCTTGCCGCGTAAGACGTCTCTCAGCTCGCGGTAGCCGATGAAGTCGAACGGTTTGGCATCTTCCGCGTGATTCTGACTGAGCAATCCGCGCACTTCTTCGAGCCAGCCTGACGCGAGCATCGCATCGGTTCGCGCATGAATGCGATCCACCAGCACTTCCCGCGGTGGCTGCAGTCCGATTTTAATTGCCCTCCAGCCCGGCAGCGGTTTCCGCGCGGTGCGGTGAACTTCGGAAAGTGGCTTGTTAGCGAGAAGGCAAACTTCAATCGCGCGAATTATTTTTTGTTCGTCCGCCGACGCAATTTTTCCAGCGGTCTCTCCGTCTAGCTTTTTCAGGATTGCATGGAGGTGACCGGACCCGTGCGAGGCGGCGCTTTTCCGCAATCGTTCTCGCAGTTCTTCCGAACGCTGCGGTAGATCTGCCAAACCCTCCAGAAGCGCGCGAAGGTACAGTCCTGTACCAGCGGTAACAATCGGCAATTTGCCCCGCAATCTTAAATCTGCAAGCACAACCTCGGCGCGTTCACGATAATCGCCCGCTGTCGAAGGCTCGTCGGCATCGAGAACATCCAGCAAATGATGTGCAACCTCCGCGCGTTCCGCGAGCGTTGGCTTCGCCGTGCCGATGTCGAAGCCTCTGTATAACTGCGTCGAATCGCAGGCCACAATTTCGCCGCCAAACTTTTTGGCGATGGCGATGCCGAGCGTGGATTTACCGGATGCAGTCGGCCCAACGATAACGATGAGGGGCGAGTCCGTGGTTGCGGCGCTCATCGAAACAGAATATGCCATCCGCGCACGAGAAGGATAACGAGCACAACGGCGGCCAGAAGAATGCTGCCGATCACTTGCTGGCGCGTAGGCTTCACTGCTGGTTCAGAATCTCCGGAGGCAAATTGTAAAGGTAAATCGCTCGCAATTCGATATACGGGCCCGTGAACGCGGACGGAAGCGGTTCAAACGGATTTGAAGCGCGGATGGACGAGACAGCGGCGCGATCCAGCGGCTCTTTGCTCGAAGAGCGAATCAAGATCGGATAGCCGGGAGGCACACTGCCGTCCCGCATAATCTTGAATTGCAGCTCGACCCAGCCTTTTTCTCCGAGTTGCACCGATTCCGGAATGACCGCCTGCCAATTGCGGTCCACGCTCGTCTGCACGCGTGCGAGATAGGCGCTGAAATCGACGCCCTGGTCGGGCGTCAACATCGCCATGCCACCATACGCACGGCCGGATTGGCCACCACCGCCGCCAACAGAGCGCGGCAGCGGCACACTCTGAATCGACGCCCGCGGTCCGGACACTGACGGCGCTTCGCGGTGCGGCGCCGAGTCCGTCGGACGCGTGTTCCCGTACTTCGGAAGAATTAAACCTTGCTGCGGCTTTGGCGTATCCGGAATCTCGAGCTTCAACGGATTGTTCGATGCAATTTCGGTCTTCGGCTGCGGCGCGGCCGGCGTTTGCGGCGCTGGTGCGCTCGGCAATTCTTGCTTCGGTTGCGGCTGGACTTCCGGCTGCGGAATCGGCGCCGGAAGCGCCGGTGGCGCGATCTTTCTCAGCACGTTCGGGTTCACTTGAATGCGCGGCTGCGGAGGACGCACCGGTGCGGGAATATCCAGCGGGCCGGGTGGCAGCAGCAACGTCACGTTCTTCCTCGCGATATCGTCGCTGTCTGTTCGAAGTTTCTGCTTTTGAAATCCGGGCGTGATCCAAATCGCAGCGAGAATCATTACGTAGGCAATCGCGGTCGTAACGCGGTTCTTAAGTTCTTGCCGCGTCTTGTGCGCCTGATCGACCGGCATCACAAGAAGCTGTACTTCACCTGTGGTGAAGACGTCGCCTTCGACCAAATCTTCCGGACGCGTGAACGCATCCAGCAAATTCTCCGGAGGCTTCGCGTCGGCAGGAACCGCAATGCGTTCGTCGAGCGTGCTCGGTTGCGCGGTAATATCGCCGATCGGCGGCGCGGTATACGGCAGAATTTTCGCGTCGCGTGGCACAACGACTCGCGCGCTGATCGAATCGAGCGGCAAACCTGCTGGAATTTGTGTTCTCTCTTCGAGCGGACCCGTCGTGATTGTTCCCGGAATGAGCGTGCGCTCATCCAACGCCGTCGGGCGCCCCGGCGTCACAAGTAAAGTTGTCGGCCGGGCATCCGGCGGAACTAGGATTCGTGGAATCATTTAGCTTCGTTCTGGGGCGAGGCGGCCGGTCGAGGAGCTCGGCTGCTATCCGTCAGTTGGACGCGCTCCGCGTGCTCCTGGATGCTTTGCATCACGCGAACTGCCAATTCCAGCGAGGCGCGGCCGGAAATGCCGTCCGTTTTGGGTTGTTTGCGCGTGCGCACCGAATCGAGAAAGGCTTCGAGCTCCGCGCGCAGCGGTTCCACGGCGGGGGCGTCCAGCTTTTCGAATCCGAAGTCCGGCTCCGGGCCGGGCCGCTTCACCCGCACGCGCATGGCATCGCGCCGTGCATAGTCGAGCGAAATGTACTCGTGCTGCTGGAAAAAACGTACTTTGCGCACGCGCTCCGTTGAAACGCGACTCGCCGTCACGTTGGCGACCGCGCCTCCCGCGAATTCCAGCCGCGCATGCGCAATATCCACTTTGTCCGTTAGCACGGGAATGCCTACGGCCTTCACTTCGGTAACCGGCTCGCCGACGAGCGCCAGCAAAATATCCAGATCGTGAATCATCAGATCGTAGATCACGTCCACATCAAGGCTGCGCGGCGTAAAAACGCCGAGCCGGTGTACTTCGAAAAAGAGAGGCCGGTTGAGGATCGGCTCAACAGCCAGCACCGCGGGATTGAATCGCTCCACATGGCCGATCTGCAAAATTCGCGAGTTGCGATGTGCTGCGTCCACCAGCGCGTCAGCCTGCGCGAGGTCCGCCGCCATCGGCTTTTCCACGAGCACGTCAATTCCCTGCTCCATCAAGCGGCAGCCGACATCCGAGTGAGCCACAGTCGGTACGGTGACGCTCGCCGCATCCACTTCACCCTGCAATGCTTCGAGCGACGGAAACACCCTCGTATTGAACTCTTTTGCAATCTTCGCAGCCCGCGAACCATCCGCGTCAAATACCCCGGCGAGTGTTGCGCGCTCGATTTCACGATACACGCGCGCGTGATTCCGGCCGAATTCGCCGCACCCCACCACGGCCACACGAATAGCATTCCCTTTCACAGCGGCCGTCATTCTCTAATCATTCCCTTCGCAGCGCTGTTCAGTTCCCCGGCAACGGGAAAAGCCTGAATGGCGATTCCCACCTGGTTGGCCAACTCAATGAGTTTTTCGCGATCGAAAAAAACCGTCCGGCCGGCATCGACGGCGAGCGCCGTCGCGCCACAAGCCCGCATTTGTTGGATGGTGGGCAGCCCGACCACGGGTACATCGAAGCGCATATCCTGTTTCGGCTTACTCACCTTCACGACCACCAGCTTTTTTCCATTGGCGAGGCGCGCCGCGCGCGCAATCGTTTCGTCCGTTCCTTCCATCGCCTCCACCGCCACGCACGCCTTGTCCGAAATCACCACGGTTTGCCCAACATCCATTCCCGCAATTTGCCGCGCCACTCCAAGCCCATATTCAATGTCCGCAGCCTCCTGTTCGCTTGGCGCGCGCTGCGTCAAAACGCCTGCCTCCGGCACCAACGGCCTCAAAAACAGCGTCGAATCCACCAGCCGGATTCCTTCATCTTCCAAAACTTTCGCCACAGCTCCAATCAACGCGTCCGTATTTTTTCTCGGCAATGCAAACAACAACTTCGCCAATTTCCAGTCCGGTCGGATTGCGCTGAAAATCTTCGTGTGCTTCACCTGCCCGGCCATCACCGCCTGCGTGACGCCTTCCTTATGCAGCAAATCAATCGTCTTGCTCAATTCGCCCAGGCTCACCCAATGCAATCTCTTCGTCTGCGCTTCGAGCTCTGGCGCGGCTTCTTCCTTAATCGCTATCACGGCCATTTCAATTCCCTGGCTCCGTGCTCCTTCCAGTACAAGAAACGGAAACCTCCCGTTGCCCGCGATAAGTCCCCATCCCGAATTATTAGCCAGGGCAATAGACATGGATTCGTCGCGCAAACTACTTCACGATGCCGCGCTCGGCCGTCTCGATGAACTGCACGAGCTCGATCACGTCAGCGGAATCGTGAAACTGTTCGCGCATCTTCGCCAGCGCCTGCGAAGTATTCAGTTTCGACCGCAGCAGCAATCGAAACGCGCGTTGCAATGCCTTCCGTCGCTCCTCGCTAAATCCCTTGCGCTCCAGCCCTATCGAATTAATCCCAAAACTCTTCGTCTCGCGCTCCGTCACCACGCGCGCAAACGGCGGCACATCCTGCGTAATCACCGTGCACGCGCCAATGTACGCATACCGCCCGATCCGGCAGAATTGATGCACCGGCGACAGCGCACCCACCGTCACGTGATCTTCAATCACCACGTGCCCCGCCACCGTCGCCGCATTCGCAAAAATTGTGTGGCTTCCAACCACGCTGTCGTGTCCAATGTGCGTATACGCCATAAACAAATTGTCGTTGCCGATTTTTGTCGTCCCGCCGCCCTTTTTCGTCCCGCGGCTCACCGTCACCGACTCGCGAAAATTATTTCCATCGCCGACGATCAGCTCCGTCCGTTCGCCCTTGAACGTCAAATCCTGCGGGTCCACTCCCACCGCGCTGAACGGATGAAAAATATTGCCCGCTCCAAACTTCGACGGACCCTGTATCACCGCGTGACTATGCACGACACACCGATCTCCCAGCGTAACGTGCGCGCCAATCACCGCGAACGCTCCCACCGTGACGCCCGCGCCCAACTTCGCTTCCGGCGACACCACCGCTTGCGGATGGATCGTGCTCTCGCTCATTTCCCGGATTCTTTGCTCGCCGGCTCACGGTCAATCATCTTGCACATCAGCGTCGCTTCCGCCGCCAGTTGTCCGTCCACGATGCCTTTGCCTTCAATTTTGCAAAAATCTCCGCGCCACGAAAGTACGGTCACTTCCAGCCGCAGTTGATGCCCCGGCAGCACCGGCCGCCGGAACCTCACGCCATCCACCGCCGCCAGAAATAGCAGCTTGTTTTCGCGGTCCGGAATTTCATGCAGCAGCAGCAACCCGCCCGCCTGCGCCATGCCCTCAATAATCAAAACGCCGGGCATCACCGGTCGTCCGGGGAAATGCCCCTGAAAATGCGCTTCATTAATCGTGACATTCTTGATCGCGACGATCTTCTTCAGCCGCTCCATTTCCAGCACGCCATCAATCATCAGGAATGGATAGCGATGCGGCAAATATTTCTGAATTTCCAGCACGTCAAGGATCATTCCGTCTCTCCGCGAGGCGACCCACTCCTGCGACCTTCGGACGCCCCCGCCAAAACTATCATTATAAAGGAAGCTAGGGCACCAGATATGCGCAATCTGCGGCCGCCAGACCCCAAAAACCAGACCGAGGAACCGTTGCCGAAGCCCAGCGCGATTGTTAGCATGGCCGGGTGACCGGCCCGGCGCTCCATCCCAAAAAACTCCTCGCTTTTCTTCGCTCTCAGCTCCCTGGGATGCTCGACGTCCTACGCAGCTTCACACTTGCCGAATCGCCCAGCACCGAAAAAGCGCCCGCTGACCGCTGCGCCGAACTGATCGCTGCCAAGTGGCGCAAGCGCGACGTTCGCGTCGAGCTCATCGCTCAAAAAATCCGCGGCAATCACATCCGCATCGAATGGCGCCCGCGCGCAGCAACAAAATCTTCCGGCCAGCTTCTTGTCCTGGGCCATTACGACACCGTCTACGCCACCGGCACGCTTAGCAAAATGCCCTTCCGCGCCTCCGGTGGAAAAGTCTTCGGCCCCGGCGTGTTCGACATGAAAGCCGGCATCGTCCAGGCGTTGTTCGCGCTCGATGTCCTCCTCGCAACGCACGCGCCCGTCCGCAAACAAATTGTTTTCCTCTGGACCTCTGACGAAGAAATTGGCTCCGAGTCTTCCCGCAAACTCTTGGAGTCGGAAGCCCGCCGCAGCGATGCTGTCTTCGTCCTCGAACCTTCGCTCGGACCAAAAGGCCTCCTAAAAACCGCGCGTAAAGGAGTCGGCGAAGCGCAACTAACCGTTCATGGCAAAGCCTCGCACGCTGGTCTCGCGCCGGAAAAAGGCATCAACGCCGTTCACGAAATGGCCTTGCAGATTGCCAGAATCGTCAAATGGAACGATCTCCGCAGCGGCGTCACCGTCAACGCTGACATCGTCCAGGGCGGCACTCGCGTAAACGTCATCGCGGAAAGTGCCCGTGCGGTACTTGATTTGCGCGCACTTCGCATTTCCGACATGCACGCCATCGAAAAAAAGCTGAAAGCACTCAAGCCTTTACTCAACGGGGCGAAACTCGAAGTCACCGGCGGCTTCACCCGCGCGCCCCTTGAGCGCAAAATCAGCGTGGAACTTTTCGGTCGAGCAAAAAAACTTGCTTCGCAAATGGGGATTTCTCTCGGCGAGGGCACCGCCGGCGGCGCTTCCGATGGAAACTTCACCGCCGCGCTCGGCATTCCAACGCTGGACGGCCTCGGCGCAGTCGGCGACGGCGCGCACTCCCGCCACGAGCACATCGTCGGCCGCGCCATGCCCGAACGCGCGGCGCTTTTAGCCGCTTTACTTGCTGGCTCCTGATTTCAAGTATTTTTTGTTCTACCTGGGCGACTACCGCCCGTAAGTCTTCCGCAAATAGTCCGCCGTCAATTGCGTCAAGTCGTTGTAGTCGCGATTCAATATCGCGTGCACCGCAGCTTCCGGTTTCTCTCCCACCGCAATGTGTTCCAGGATTCGCACCACGTCGCTGATTCCTGATGACGCCGCAATCGCCTCAATCGTCGCCAGTCCCCACGCGTACGCAAATTGCACCGCCGCGTCCGTAAAATGCATCCACGAACCTTCCAGTTGAGTCAGCGTCGCCGCCTGTCCCGCCGTGTAACTCTGCACCAGCGCAGCCGCATTGTCGCCGCTTCGTTTCCCTTCGAGCCATTGCGCCAAGCCTTCTTGCAGCCACGTCGGCGCCAATCCATGCGTCTTCTGCTGGATGAAGCTGTGCGCCAATTCGTGTTTCAGCACGCGCGAAAGTTCCGGCGTCATGCTCGTTAATCCCTGCACCGGTACACGCAGTCGCCCGTCGTTCAACGCGCCGGCCCAGCTCGGCGCGTTCGTAATGTCCATAAACGCCTGCCGCGTGTACAAAATCACTCCGATCGAATCGGGCGTCGAGAAGTTCAATTCGGATTCAATCGCGTCGTAGTGCGCTTCCAGCGTGTGCAGCACATCCCGCGCAAGGTTCGGCTCCGCCGCGCCGCTGTATTTCAACGTAAAATGGCGGCTCTCATTTTCCTTGTAGCCTTCTTCTTCATCTTTATCCCGTTCCGCTTTGGCCAGCGCCGCCTGCACTTCCTGGTCTTGCCGCAGAGTCAGCGATTTTTTCCATTCGTTCACCGCCAGATCGAGTTTGTTCAATCCGTAGTACGCCCAACCCGTAAGCTTGCTCACCTCGGGATCATCGGGCGCGGTGCGCCGCGCGCGGTCCAGATATTCCAGTGACTGCTTGAACTCGCTCCGTTTCAGGTGCATGTAGCCCAGGTTAAGCAGCAACATGTTTTCGTTGGGCGCAAGACTCAGCGCGATTCGTTCATCATCCATTGCACGGTCCATATCGCCGTGCGCGATCTCGTATTGCGCAGCCGTGTGATGCCCCAGCGCTGCAGCTCTCGACGCATCGCGCGAACCCCCGTGTGCGCCTTCATCGAGCTTCGACAGGAACTCCCGGTCGACCGCCCCGTCACGCACCGTATTTTGCTCGACATCGTTTTGCGAAAACGCCAGCGGCGCCAAGGCTGGAGCGGCCATCGCAAAATTTGCTCCCTCCGACACATAAATTCCCGCCGGCCCTTTTTCGATGTGATCGACGATGGACTTGGGAAGCATGAGCGAGCCGCTCGCCGTCTCGTAGCGGACCTTGTCGCCTTCTATCGTCGTGCTCAACGCGGCAATCTTGCGCCCGTTTTTCAGCACGATCGTGTCCGCCGTGCCGAACGCGGCACAAAGAAGAAAAATTATGGCGCACATCAGCAGACGCGCGAATATTTGACGCTGGCGCATACTCAATTTTACTGCGCGTCCGGCAAGCGCCGGCTTCGTTGCTTGTCGGAACATGCCGTAAGTGACTACACTCCCTGTATGCGGGCCCGGGCCATCGTAGTCATTTTTCTCCTGACTTTGTTTCCAGCTCTTCTTTCCGCCACCGATTCCAAATCGGTGCGGGAACTCTACGCGTCCCTCAACGAACTGAAGCTTGACCCGTCTTTTGTCTACACGCTGCCACCCGGCAGTCGCATCGAGCTCAGCCGCGGCGAAGCCCAGCTGACCTTTGAGGAAGGCCGCATCGCGCTGTTTGCGCCCATCGATGGCCATGTCACCGGCGCCGTATTTTCGGGCCGCGGCCACATTCTCGCCGCGCCGCGCGATCCGGTCGAAAAGCAGCAGCTCGCGCTCTTCACCGGTGCTCCGCTGCTCGACCAGACGATTTCTTCCGCCTACATTCGCTTCACCGACGAAACCGCCGCCGAACTCCAGCAACAGTTGCAAAGCGCAAAAATCTTCGCGAGTGAAGACTTATCGTTCATCTCCCGGTGGGACCCGCTACTCCCTCCGTTCAACGCGCTCCATTCCCTTCGCATTCTTTCAAATTCTCTGACTGAAAATCCTCGCTCGTACTTTTACGCCGCTATCGAGGGCCTCGCCACCGGCCCATTCGATTTTGTTTTCGATCGGGGACGCGACGAGCCAATGTTCCTCGGCCAGGTGCGCAAGGCCGGCAACGCCACCTACTATGACGTCTGGGCTTCGTATGCCATGCCGGACGTGAAGCCGCCCGCCGTTGTCTTTCGCGCTTCGAAATATGTCCTGGACGCAAAAATCAATACCGATTCCACGCTCGAAGGCACGGCGGCGATTCAACTGCGCGCGGAGAACGACGGCGAACGTTTTCTCGCTTTTCAACTCTCAAGGAATCTGCAGCTCAAGTCTGTCACCACCGAGGCTGGGCAGAATCTCGACTTCTTTCAGAACGAAGGAATGACGCCGCAGCAGCGCGAAATGCAGGGCAACGATGTCGCCTTCGTGATTCTTCCTTCTGCGCCCAAGCGTGGCGAGGAATTTCGCCTCACCTTTCACTATGCGGGACGCGTCATCCGCGACTCCGGCAACGGCGTTTATTTTGTTGGCGCTCGCGAAAGCTGGTACCCGCACCTCGGCGATGCGTCTGATTTCTCGCTCTATGAAATGACCATGCGGTGGCCGCGCCGCCTCAGGCTTGCCGCAACGGGTACCAAGCTCGATGAAAAAGAAGACGGCGACTTTCACGTCGGCCACTGGAAAACCGATACGCCCGCTGCCGTGGCCGGATTCAATCTCGGCGAATATGCCTTCGCTTCCGTTGCCGCCGCAAACTACTCCGTTGACGTTTACGCCAATCGCCAGCTTGAGGTGGCATTGCAACAGCGCCTTCGGCCGGTGGATGGGGACATCGGCTCACGGCTCACTCCGCTTCGCAACCCCGGCCCAATTGTCCACATTCAGCTTCCGTCCGCCGAACCAAGCCCTGCCGACGCGCTAAAACATTTGGCGAAAGAGATCGATTCTTCGATCCATTTCTATGAAGGGTTTGCCGGACCGTTTCCGTTTCATCAACTCGCCGTCTCCCAGATTCCCGGCACATTCGGCCAGGGTTGGCCGGGCTTGCTCTACCTTTCCACGCTTTCGTTTTTACCCAGCGGCGCGCAAGAGAAAGCCGGCCTCTCCACGACTAGCCAGGAGCACTTCAGCGAGCTCGTTCCCTTCCATGAAGTGGCTCATCAGTGGTGGGGCAACGTCGTCGGCTGGTCAAGTTACCGCGACCAATGGATTGACGAAGCCCTTGCGAGCTATTCCGCCTTGCTGTTCGCTGACAGTCAGAAGACTCCCGACCGCCGCATCCGTGTTTGGCTCGATCGCTACCGCAGCAGGCTCGAGGAAAAACTGCCCAATTCCAATCTGATTGCAGCGGATATCGGCGCGCTCTCTCTGGGCAATCGCTTGACCTCCTCTAAAGCCCCGGAAGGCTTCGAACTCGTCATTTACTCCCGAGGCGCCTGGGTCATTCACATGATTCGCGAGATGCTCCGCCAGCCCGGAACAAAAGATCCCGACGCGCGCTTCCGCTCGTTTCTCCAAAAGCTTTACGCGAAATATCAATTCCGCGCGCTCTCCACCGCCGACCTGCAACACGAATTGAACGGCGTCATGACGCCCGCCATGGACCTCGACGGAAATCGCTCGATGGAATGGTTTATCGAAGACTGGGTTCGCGGCACGGGCGTTCCCCACTACCGCCTCGAGTACAACACTCGCCGCGCCGAAAAAGGTTTTGTCGTAAAGGGAAAGCTTTTTCAGTCGCGCGTACCCCGCGGATTCGTCGCGCCGGTCCCTATCTACTCGTCAAACGGAACGTATCTGGGCCGTGTGATCGCAAGTGGCGAGGAAACTCCCTTTCACTTTTCCTCTGCCGCCGATCCGGGGAAATTACAAATCGACCCACACATGACTTTGCTCAGCGTAGTGGAGCACTAAAGAAACTGGAATCCCGCAGCCCTCGGTCAAGGGCTGCGGGTTCGGCGGGACGATTTTAGAGAGTCAATTCCCGAAAGACGGAAAGACCACTCTTACCGTGACGCAACTTCTGGACGTTCTCGAACTGTCTGTCATTCACCAGCACAGGTGAAGTGAGCAAGCGAGGGCTCTAGTTTTGCTCATCGTCAAGATCATCGCCTCGGGCACGCATGGCGTGTCTTGATACGTAATCCGCCACGGCTCTGCCCAGCCCATTTGCGCGCACGCAGCTCGTTCGGAAGTGAATGCCGCCAAAAACGCGCGCATCGGCAATTTCAGCAGTTGCGTCCGAAAAGTTCGAAAACGAACGCTGCGTACCCGGAAGTATCTCCGAGGTGACTATAAACGTGGTGTTTTCTCCAAACTCGGCGGCAAGGATGAACGCCGCGGCACCACTCATCGAGGAATGGGCCGACGGATACTCAGGATGCCCCGGAGTGCCGGTCAAATGGTCCAGCCAGGGCTCCCACAATGGGTCGGCGTCGGCAGGCGTCAGACCTGCGCGGATGGCGGTGATCGGACGCCAGAAAACGTAGCGGTACTTGGTATCCCAGCACGCGATGAGCGAGTCGGAAAGCGTGACATTCAATAACGCAAACAGACGCGCGTTCTCGGTTAGAGTCAGCCCACGCGCCGCCGAAATTTGCGACGCGATGCGGTCCCAGGCGAGCGGTGTATTCAAAGCCCAAAATAGCGCAAATTCCGATTGATCCGAGCTGCGCGTCGTGCTCAAGAGGCTGCCCATGGATCTCACTTCGTTGAGATCGTTGGCGTACTCCTGGCTGCTGAGGGCTAGCGGCGCCGGCAAACGGAATTGCGATGGCCGCCTGAGTACCCAAGGCGTCATGGTGGCGATTTGTGGCGTTGCGCCGAAGGCGTTAGCGGGCGGCGTGGGGCGCCAAAAACCGACGGCTGGAGTTCCGACGATACCCTGTACTCCGATGAACGGTGGCGGCGGCGGCGCGAACCCGTCCGTCAGCCGTGCGGTCCAGATGGTATCGGCAACGGTCTGACCCCAGGCGGCGCCCGCAGCAATCGATCCGGCTTTTTCAGTGGCCGCCAGCGCCGCGAGCGATGCATCGCGCCGAGAAGTGAGCGCCGCATTCTGCGTTGGGTATAAGTGCAAGAGCATCGCGTAGGCTGCCTGAATCGCCGCTGCGCGCTGCGATGCATTGTGCGGCGCGTTCGGTGTCACCAGTAACGGGTTGAAGTTCGGATCAATGCCGTTGACGGCGTCGAATACCGAAGCCGACACTAGTGCGACGACCCGGCTGGTGACATTTGGCGCGGTACCGGCGGTAAGCACCGTGGTGTTCATGACGTCGATCCACTCCAGCACGGGGTCTGGCGCGGTAGCGGATATCGGTACGGGACTCCCGGCGAGCAGAGCCGCCATCAGCATTAGCGCAGCACTTCGAATAGTCGCAGCGGCACTTCGCCGGCAAAGCAGAAAAAGGCCTGGCTTAGAACCGGCCGCAATTCTTATTTTGTACATACGAACCTTCCTTAGTTGGTGACTAAGCGCCAGATTCTGGTGACCAAACACGACGACGCACAGGCCGCTCAGGGATTTGATCGCTTGTGGCGGGATGGTGCGTCTGATACATGCCTCCCCGCAACATGCAAAGAGAGGTAAAGAAGGGCATAGCGCAACATTCCGCTGATTTCTTGACAATTCAAGCGATTGCCACGGACAGGAAGCGGTGTAATACTCCTTCCACTTAGCAGGAGCCTTCCGCCTCATGTCTGCCCAGGCGACACCAACCCCTGACACCAGTGCTGATGCCCAAGGACGGCGTCTCGAATCTTGGAAGGAGATTGCCGGCTATCTGGGGCGTGACGTAACGACTGTCCGCAGATGGGAGAAGCGTGAGGGACTGCCCGTCCATCGCCTCCACCACAGCAAGCTTGGCTCGATTTACGCATACACGAAGGAACTCGACACGTGGCGCAAGGAACGGGTTGGGGCCGGCGCAACCAATGCTTCAGAGGCGCGCCATACCACCGGGGTGACGGCACTTGCTGCACCCGTATCGACGCTGGCCGCCGGCACGGAGGCGGAAAGCAACCGCAGACCAGCAGAGACTCACTGGCCGCGTCGCTGGCTTGCCATATGCGGGATCGCGGTCCTTGCCGTTGTGGCCGTCACTTACATCACGACGCGAAGCCGCGCGGGGAGTGCCCGGTCTGAGATCAAGTCGTTGGCGGTACTTCCTCTCGAAAACCTCACGGGTGATCCTTCTCAAGACTATTTTGTGGATGGCATGACTGACGCCCTCATCACGGAGTTCGCACAAGTTCAGGGGTTGAAGGTCATCTCGCGTACGTCCGCAATGCACTATCGAGGAACGAAAAAGACGCTCCCTGAAATTGCTCGCGAGTTGAATGTCGACGCCGTTGTGGAAGGAACCGTGGCGCGCAGCGGCGATCAGGTCAAAATCACGGCGCAGCTGATTCGCGCATCGACTGACGCTCATCTTTGGGCCGGAAGCTACGCCCGTGTTCAGAGCGATATTCTTCCTTTGCCGGCAGAAGTTGCCCGCGAGGTGACTCGCCAAATTAGCAATCAGCTTGTACCCGTTGAGAACAAGACGGGATCG
>Ga0137412_10001905_pt1 | contig 16374 bp, 11 predicted proteins | sample CZODoug2_1_16fun_FD_122160 | JGI IMG/M metagenome (GOLD analysis project Ga0137412, IMG submission 122160) | Vadose zone soil fungal communities from Angelo Coast Range Reserve, California, USA - CZODoug2_1_16fungal (Hybrid Assembly) | ecosystem: Environmental > Terrestrial > Soil > Vadose zone...
TGCATCCGCGCTCGATCGACTTCGACCTCGCGGGGCAGCTTCTCGGCCCGCCGGGCGATCGCTTGCACGTAGCGCGCAACGTCACGCAGTCGGGCCCGGCCGGCCGCGGTGGCGACGTCGCGGGGCAGCAGCGCCACGAGCTGCTCCCGCATGTCGATGACGGCGTCGGCCTGGGCGGGTGTGGGCTCGGCCCGCAACACCAACCGAGCCTCCTGCGCCGCCGCCAGCACCTGCTCGACCAGGAGGGCGACGTCCTGCGTGGCGGCCGGCAGCTGCCCTCGCACGCCATCTCGGGCGCTGCTGAACGCCGCACGGTCCCACGGCAGCTCAGCGAGCAGTGAGTCGACGGCGGCGTCCGCGCAGTCGTCGAGCCGGTCGGCCACGCCCAGCAGCCGGGCTTGCCGAGTGAGCGCGATTCCCTTGGCGGGCGAGGGCACGGTGAGCCGGATGAGCCGGCGAACGCCCGGGCGCATCGACGCCTCCTGTTCGGCCTCGGTGGCGAAAACCCTTATGGCGACGGCCTTTTCTTCATCGACGAAAGCCGGGTAGCCGCGGACGGTGTGACCGCCCCGAGTCTGCTCGACGGTGTCAGGCAGCGGGTCGAGGTCGTCGGGCCAGTCGCGCAGCCCGTCCCGCTCGAGTCCGGTGACCTCGGCGACGGCCGCCCGGGCCGGGCCCGCCAACCGGGCCTGCAATGCGCCGAGATCCTTGCCCTGCGCGATGACGGCGTGGCTCGCGTCCTCGATCGCGAACGTCACCCGCAGGTGCGCCGGCACCTTGTCCAGGTCGAACGCGTCCAGCGGCACCAGGATGCCGCTGCGCCGATGCAGTTCCCGCTGCACCGCTTCGAGCAACGGCTCGCCGCCCGGGTCGAGGCTGGCGAGCACGGCCCGTGCGGTGTCCGGCGCCGGGACGAAATTGCGACGAAGCTCCTTCGGCAGCGCGCGAATGAGCGCCGTCACCAGCTCCTCGCGCAGGGCCGGGACCTGCCAGCTGAAATCAGCCCCGCCGACCCGGGCCAACACATCCAGCGGCACGTGCACGGTCACGCCGTCGTCGGCCGCGCTCGGGTCGAACCGGTACGTGACCGGCAGGTCGACGTCGCCGTCGCGCCAGACGTCGGGCTGCTCGTCGGCCACCTCGGCCCGCAGCACGTCCTGCTGCGTATAGGTAAGCAGAGCAGGAGACTCGCGGCGCGCCGCCTTCCACCAGGTGTCGAAGTGTCGCGCCGACACCACGTCGGACGGAATTCGCTGGTCGTAGAAGGCGAACAGCTCGTCGTCGCTGACGAGCAGGTCGCGGCGCCGAGTGCGTTCCTCCAACTCCCGCAGCGACTCCAGCAGCGCGCGGTTGTCGTGGAAGAAGCGGTGCCGGGTGTCCCAGTCGCCTTCCACGAGGGCGTGCCGGATGAACAGTTCACGCGACTCCGCGGCGTCCGGATGCTGCACCCGTCGCCCGGCGACCAGCGGCAACCCGTACAACGTCACCCGCTCGCGGGCCATGGCCGCGCCTCGCCGCCGGTCCCACTCCGGCTCGCTGTAGGTGCGTACGACGAGGTGCCCGGCGGCGCGCTCGATGGCGGCCGGATCGACGCGGGCCGCCACGCGGGCGTAGAGCCGACTCGTCTCGACCAGCTCGGCGGCGACCACCCAGGACGGCGGCCGGCGGGCCAGGGTCGAGCCCGGGGCGATCACGAACCGCGAGTTGCGCGCGCCGACGTACTCCCTCGATCGCGCAACCCTCGGCGGCGCCCCGCCGCCAGATGTTGCGCGATCGGGTTCAGCGCGCATCCCGACGTGGGACAGCAGCCCGGGAAGCAGCGCGTTGTGGATGCGGCCCGGGTCGGCCGGCTGGTCGGACTCGTCGATGCCCAGGCCGCGGGCGATCTGGCGCAGCTGCCCGACCAGGTCCTGCCACTCGCGAATGCGCAGGTAGTGCAGGAACTCATCCCGGCACATCCGCCGGAACTGATTGCCACTGCGCTCGTCGCGTTGCTCGCGCAGGTAGTTCCACAGGTTGAGGTAGCCGATGAAGTCGGAGTGCTCGTCGGCGAAGCGGGCGTGCTTCTGCCGAGCGGCGTCCTCCTGATCGGTCGGCCGCTCACGCGGATCGGGGATCGACAACGCCGCCGCGATGACGATCACCTCGCGGACACAGCCCTCGCGCTGGGCCTCGACGATCATGCGGCCGATGCGCGGGTCGACGGGCAGCTGGGCCAGTTGCCGTCCGGTGTCGGTGAGCGCGTTGTCGGCGTCGAGGGCCCCGAGCTCCTGCAGCAGCGCCATACCGTCGCGTACGGATCGTCGGTCGGGCGGCTCGACGAACGGAAACCGATCCAGGTCGCCCAGCCCCAGGGCCTTCATCTGCAGGATGACCGAAGCGAGGTTGGTGCGCAGGATCTCCGGCTCGGTGAACTCGGGCCGTCCCTCGAAGTCGCGCTCGGAGTACAGCCGGATGCAGATGCCGTCGGCCGTGCGGCCACACCGCCCGGCGCGTTGCCCGGCCGACGCCTGCGAGATCGGTTCGATCGGCAGCCGCTGCACCTTGGTTCGGCGGCTATAGCGCGAGATGCGCGCCGTGCCCGGGTCGATCACGTAGTGGATGCCCGGCACGGTCAGCGACGTCTCGGCGACGTTGGTGGCCAGCACGATGCGCCGGCCGGTGTGCGCCGCGAACACCCGGTGCTGCTCGGCCGTCGACAACCGCGCGTAGAGCGGCAGGATCTCGGCGTCCAGATCATGCAAGGCCTCGGCGGTGTCGCGGATCTCGCGCTCGCCCGACAGGAACACGAGAATGTCGCCCGGCCCGTCACGCATGAGCTCACGGGCGGCATCGGTGATGCCCTCGGTCTGGTCACGCGCCTGGACGCGGTGCACGATCTCGTGGTCGGGATCATCCGGGTCGTCACTGTCCACAGTGGACACGTCGGCGTCGAGGGGGCGATAGCGGACCTCGACCGGGTAGGTCCGTCCGGACACCTCGACGATCGGCGCCCCACTGAAGTGGGCCGAGAACCGCTGCGGATCGATCGTCGCCGACGTGACGATCAGCTTCAGGTCGGGCCGCCGGGGCAGCAGTGACGTGAGATACCCCAGCAGGAAGTCGATGTTGAGGCTGCGCTCGTGCGCCTCGTCCACGATGATCGTGTCGTAGCGCAGCAGCTCGCGGTCGCGCTGGATCTCGGCCAGCAGGATGCCGTCGGTCATCACCTTGACCAGCGTCCGGTCGCTGACCTGATCGGTGAAGCGCACCGTGTACCCCACGACGTCGCCGAGCGGGGTCGCCAGCTCGTCGGCGATGCGCTGCGCCACCGTACGGGCGGCCAGCCGGCGGGGCTGCGTGTGGCCAATCGTCCCGCGAATGCCGCGTCCCAGCTCGAGCGCGATCTTGGGCAGCTGCGTCGTCTTGCCCGAGCCGGTCTCGCCGGCCAGCACCACGACCTGGTGGTCGCGGATCGCCGCCGCGATGTCGTCGCGCCGCTCGGCGACCGGCAGCGCCGGGTAGGTGATCGCCGGCACCGCCGCCGTCCGTGTCGCGACGATGCGCTCGGCCCGCTCGATCTGCTCGGCCAGCTGAGCCAGAGCGCGACCCCGCGCGCGGTCCAGGCGGCGTCCGAACCGCGCCTCGTCCCGAAGCGTCAACCGGCCGAGCCGCTCACGGAGCTCGGCGCGGGACGGAGGTGTGGACATGGCTGTTACGAGGGTAGTGGCGCGCCGTCAGGTAGCGCGGATCGTCGCGTACAGCAGGGAATCGCGCCACTGCCCGCGCGCCTGCATGTGGTCACGCAGGCGTCCCTCGAACTGGAAGCCGGCCTTCTCGAGAACTCGGGCCGACGCGCCGTTGTCGGGATGGCAGGTGGCCTCGATGCGATGCAGATCCAGCTCCTCGAAGCCGAACCGGGCGAGTCGGAGGGTCGCTTCGGTGGCAAAGCCCTGCGACCAGTACGCACGGTTCAACACGTAGCCCAACTCACCGCGCCGGTGTTCGTCACTCCAGATGCCGATGCCGACCGAGCCGATGAGCCGGCCGCCGTCGCGCAGGGTGATCGCGAGCCCGAACTCGTCGCCGCCGGCGGGCCGAGCGAGCACGGTGGCCAGAAACTCACGTGTGGTCTCGAACGTGTTCGGTCCCCACGTCGTGAACCGAGTTACCTCTGGATCGGACGCGTAGTCATGTACGGCGGCACCATCGTCGGCGACGAAGTCACGCAGCACGAGGCGCTCGCTCTCGAGCCGGGTCACAGGGCCCGCTCGAAGACGACGCGGTCGGCTCCCGGACCGTCGTAGTCGGGCACCGGGCCACGCACCGTGAAGCCCATCGCGCGATGGAAAGCGATCGAGGCCGTGTTGGCCGGCGACGTGATCGCGCTGACCCGCGTCGCGCCGTCCTGGGCGGCAGCCGCGAAGAACGTCTCGTACAGGCGTCGCGCGAGACCGGATTGTCGCGCCGCCGGGGAGACTCCCACGAAATGGACGTAGGCCCGGTCGGGTGCCGACGCCGAGTAGAACCCGATCAGGAAGCCGGCCAGCGCACCGTCGTCCTCCGCGACGAGCGACGTCGCATGGAAGTGGTCGAGGAACAGCCGGGGCAGCATCCGGGCGAGCGGCCGGCCCCACCACTCGTCCACGACCGAAACGATGGCCTCGTAGTCCTCCGGCCGCGCCGTGCGCACAGCTACGGTCACGCGGGCTTGACCGCCTGCAGCGTGTAGGTGAGCGGCAGCCGCCACGGCCGCTCGACGAGGCGCCATTCCTGCAGCTCGCCGGCCTGCTCCATCTGACCGGGCAACGCCTCCCACGGCACGGAATCGTGCTCGACGAGCTGGGTCAGCGTCAGGCCCTCGTCGAACAGCGCGGTGACGACCTCGCCCAGCCCGTGATTCCAGCTGTGCGTGACCGTGTTCTCGAACCGGGCGCCGGCATCGGCGTAGCTGCCCTGCTCGTCGAACACGACCGCGTCGGGACGCTCGAAGTACGGGTAGTCAACGACGATCCGATCACGGTGTGCCTCGTCGATCGCCCACATCATCGGATGCCCTTCCCGAATGAACAGCCGTCCTCCAGGTTTGAGCAGCGTCGCGACCACGCTCGCCCAACGCCGGATGGACGGCAGCCAGCACAGCGCGCCGATGCCGGTGAACACCAGGTCGAACTGCGCAGCGCCCAGGACGTCGACCGCGTTGTAGACCTCGCTCTCGACGAACTCGGTGTCGGCGCCGGCCAAGGACGCGAGGCGTCGCGCCTCGACGATGGCCACGCCGGAAAAGTCGAGCCCGGTCATGCGGGCCCCGAGCCGGGCCAACGAGATCGTGTCGGTGCCGATGTGGCACTGCAGGTGCACGCCGCGCAGCCCGGCGATGTCACCCAGCCGCGGCAGGTCGAAGCGAACGACATTGCTCAGTTCCGCCGGGTCGTTGGCGAAGCGATCGAAGCCGTAGAAGTCCGATGCCGCGTGCACCGGGGCTCGCTCGTCCCAGTTGGCGCGGTTCACGGCGCGGTAGTCGTCCATACGATCACCGTGCCATGCGCGGGGAGCGTCACGCGACTGGGTTAGCGCGCCCGCTCACGTCTTCGTAGCCTGCAGCGTGTACGTCAGCGGCAGCCGCCACGGCCGATCGATCAGCCGCCATTCCTTGAACTCGCCGACCTGTTCCATCTGTCCGGGCAGCGCCTCCCAGGGCGCGGTGTCGTGGTCGACGAGCTGGGTCACCGTCATGCCCTCGTCGAGCAGCGCGGTCACGATCTCGCCGAGGCCGTGGTTCCACATGTGGCTGACCGTGTGCTGGAAGCTGACGTCGGTCTCGACGTACGAGCTCTGGTCTCCGAACACGGTCGGCTCGGGACGTTCGAAGTACGGGTACACGACGACGATCCGGCCGTCTTCCTCGTCGACCGCCGAAAGCATCGGATGCCCTTCACGGATGAACAGCCGTCCCCCCGGCTTGAGCAGGGCCGCGACCACGCTCGCCCAGCGCCGGATGTCAGGCAGCCAGCACAGCGCGCCGATGCCGGTGAACACCAGGTCGAACTGCGCAGCGCCCAGGACGTCGACCGCGTCGTACGCGTCAGCCTGGACGAACTCGGTGTCGGCCCCGATCCGGGACGCGAGGCCTCGCGCCTCGGCGATCGCCGCTCCGGAGAAGTCGAGCCCGGTCATCCGGGCCCCGAGCCGGCTCAGCGAGATCGTGTCGGTACCGATGTGGCACTGCAGATGCACGCCGCGCAGCCCGGCGACGTCACCTAATCGCGGCCGGTCGAAGCGGACCACCGGGCTCAGGGCCGCCGGGTCGGCGACGAAGCTGTCCACGTCGTAGAACGGCGACGCCGCATGCACCGGAGCACGCTCGTCCCAGCTGGCACGGTTCATGGTGCGGTAGTCGTCCACCTCAGTACCGTGCCACACGGGGCGCTTCAGCGGATGATCAGGCCGTCCTTGACGGCGCCGCGGGGGGCCAGGTAGCCGGCGACGCGCTGGTGCGCCGCCTGGTAGACCGCGCGCGCAGCCGCCGACGTCGCCGATGACGCCAGCGCGGCCGGCAGGTCGATCAGTCGCACGTTCGGGGCGACGTCCACCCAGGTCGGGATCGCCTCCGCCAACGTGGTCTTCCACGTGTGCGGCGCAACCTCGGTGAACGTGAAGCGCGGCATCGCGCCCTCGCGGTCGTCGTTGCGGATCTCGGCGTGCCGCGAGATCTGATCGCCCATGCTGTAGGCGACCCACTTGCCGTTGACGCGCTCGAACGGTTCGACGGCGTGGGAGTGATCGCCGAGGATCACGTCGATGTCGGGCGAGGCGAGCAGGGCGTGCGCCTGCTGCACCTGGAGATCAGTGACCCCGTGGTTGTACTCGACGCCCCAGTGCAGGCTCAGCACGACGATGTCGGCGCCGGCCGCCTTCGCGCGACGGGCCGCGGCGAGGATCGTCGGTACCTCGGTCAGATTGGCTTCCCATTCCTGGCCGGCCGGGCGGGTCAGGCCGTTGAAGCCGAACGAGTACGCCAGCTGGGCCACGCGAGCGCCATTGCCCAGCGTGATGATCAGCGGGCGGGCCGCCTCGGCCGGCGTGCGCGCGCTGCCGGTGTGCTTGAGCCCGGCGGCGTCCAGCTCGTCGAGCGTCCGTTTCAAGCCCGAGACACCCTGGTCGATCGTGTGGTTGGACGCCGTCGTGCAGCTGTCGTACCCGGCGCCCCGCAGCGCGGTGAGAACCTGCGGCGGCGCGCTGAACGTCGGATAGCCCTGGAAGGGGCCGCCCGGCGGAGCGAGCGGTGTCTCCAGCTCGCAGATCGCGACGTCGACCGCTCGGGTCCGCGGTGCCACCGCCGCGTAGATCGGCCCGAAGTCGTACCCGGTGCGACCCTCGGCGCGCGCATCGGCCGCGGCCTGCTCCCACACCGGCGGATGGATCAGCACGTCGCCCGAGCCGATCACGGTCACCGTCCGCGGCCGGGAGGGCTGGGCCGGTTGCGTCACCGATGGGGTCACGGTGTGAGTGACCGTGACGTGCAGGGTCGGCGCCGGCCGCGCGTCGTGGTGGCCGTCGCACCCGGCGAGGAGGACAGCGCCCACCGCGCCGACCACCAGAGCAGCGATCGGGCGACGGTTCACCCCGGCATCGTCGCACCAGCCCGTCGACTCAACACATCGGACCCGAAACGCATCTAGTACGTGACAGGCTGATGCTCGGAGGGAGCAGACGTGGACTTCGACGAGTTCACCCGAACCGGGTTGCGCCCGCTGCTGCAGTTCACGCGGGCGCTCACCGGCGACCGTGGCCTCGCCGAGGACGTCGTCCAGGAGGTACTGATCCGGCTGCACGCGCGCGGCGACCGGCTCAGCGACATCGACCACCTCGGCGCCTACGCCCGACGGATGGCGGTCAACGAGTACCTCAGCTGGGGACGCAAGTGGTTCCGTCAGCGGCCGACGCCTGTCCTGCCGGAGCCCCCGCCGCAGTCCGACCACGCCGACCGCCACGCCGAACACGACTGGCTGCGGACGGAGTTGGCCGGGCTGCCACGGCGGCAACGCGCGGTGCTCGTGCTGCGCTACTACGCCGGGCTGACCGACGCCGAGATCGCCGACGAACTCGGCTGCAGTGCCGGCACGGTGCGCTCGCACGCCTCGCGAGCCCTCGCGACGCTGCGCATCGAGATCACTCGCCTACAGGAGTTACCGACATGATCACCGAATCCGACCTGCGCGCGGTCCTGACCGACGAGGCACGAGACATCAGCGATCCCGACGAGATCATCGCGCGGGTACACCTCGCCGAGCCGCGCCGGCAACCTTCCGTGCGCCGGTGGCTCGTCCCAGCGGCCGCCGCCGCGGCGGTCGTCGCCGCGATCACCGCCGTGGGGCTCGTCGTCGGCGATCGCCATAACGGCTCGGCCGGCCCGGAGTCGACCACGACCCTTCCCGGGCTTCTCGGCGAGGATCTTTGGTACACGATGACGGTCAACCCGGTCGCCGGCTACGACGTCACCTATCGCGAGTTCGATCGCACGGCGGTGTCGTCCTCGATCATGCTCCCGCACGGGGACGGTAGCTCGATCGGCGGCGTAACCGCGTATGCGCCTGGCACCTACGACGCCACCGCGGTCAAGAAGGGGCAGCGCACGACGGTTCAGGGCCAGCCGGCGTACTACGGGAAGACGAGAATGTCCGGCTCCCTGATGCCCACGCTTGCCTGGCAGCCCAGTCCGGGCCGGTGGATCGTCATCCAGGGCTGGAACGACACCGCCACGCGGGCGCGGCACCTCGATCCGCTCACCGAGGAGATGCGAGTCGCGGCCGCGGTCGATGTCTCGGCAGCCGAACCGATTCGCCTCCCGTTCCGCGTGGGCTACCTCCCCGCCGGCCGGCTCGTCCGCCACGTATCGCTCCACATGACCAAGCCCGCGGGGGAGACCGACCTGGACTTCAGTCTCAGCGGCCAGGTGGGCCGCACTCCGACGGGCGAGCTGACGGGCCGAGATTTCCCGCCCGGGTTCCTGTCGATCGTTCTCCAGCCGAGCTCGGTGCCTGGTCAGTTCACGCCGTCCAACCGGAAGGTCGACGGCCACCGCGCTGAGTTTGAGTCCTTGCCCGGTCCCTTCGGCAAGTCGGTCCTCGCCGTGGACGTCGGCGTGGGCAGCGTCACCCTCCAGGGCGACTACTCCGAGCAAGAACTGATCAAGATATTCAGATCGATCACCCTGGCCCCCGACATCGACGACCCGGCGACCTGGTTCGACGCCACCAAGTAGGCCGGCCAGGCCGCTACGATCCGGCCGTGCCCGAGCTCTCGCCGCACCGGCCGAAGGATCTGTCCGAACTCGAACTCGGCTTCGCCCGCCAGCGCGCCGTGCGATGGTTGTCGCCCCGCGTGCTGGTGGGCACCGGCCTGCGGGTGATGCTCGCGAACATCTTCGGCAGCTACTCGGACAAGCGCGAGCTACAGGCCGTACTGCCCAGTACGGTGCACCACCACGATGACGGCGCCGAGCTGTGGTTCGACTTCGTCGCGGACGTCGGCGACGGGTTCGACGCGACGTACTCGGTGGCCTCGCTACTGGCCGCGCCCGAGCTCGACGTCGGCGGAACGCCTTTGCCGCGTGGGCAATTGCTGATCCTCGGTGGCGACGAGGTGTACCCGGTCGCGTCCACCCGCGGCTACGAGGATCGAACGAAGGGCCCCTACCGCGCGGCGCTGCCCGAGGCGCCGGCCGACCCGCCGACGATGTTCGCCCTGCCCGGCAACCACGACTGGTACGACGGGCTGACCGCGTTCCTGCGCATGTTCACCCAGCAGCGTCCGATCGGCGGGTGGGCCACCGAGCAGGCCCGCAGCTACTTCGCCATCGCACTGCCACAGCGATGGTGGCTCTTTGCCGTCGACGCCCAGCTGTCGTCCTACATCGACGCACCGCAGCTCGCGTACTTCCGGCAGGCGGCGTTGCAGCTTCGTCCGGGCGACGCGGTGCTGCTGTGCTGGTCGACGCCGGCGTGGGCGCGCACCGACCGCGACCCCGAGGCGTACGACCCGATCGACTTCTTCGACCGCGAGATCGTCCGCCCCACCGGCGCGTCGATCCGGGTGATGCTCTCCGGCGACGCGCACCACTACGCCCGCTACGCCGAGGACGGCGGCACCGCCGCCCGCATCACCTGCGGCGCCGGCGGCGCCTACCTCGTCGCGACGCATCGGCTGCCGGAGTCGATCGTCGTGCCGTCACCGCGGTCGCGGATGCGGCGACAGACCGAGCCGCGGCCGTTCAGCCTCCGCACCCGGTACCCGGACCGGTTCACGTCCCGGTGGCTGACCCCGGGCACCCTCGCCCTCGGTTGGCGCAATCCGGGATTCGCCGCGCTGCTGGGCAGCCTGCAGGCGGTGTTCGTGATCTCGCTGATCTTCGCGATCGACTACGGCCGCCGCCTGGGCGGGGGCTGGTCGAGCCTGCAGACGCTGCGGGCGTCGTTGCCGTCCCTGCTGCTGGCCGGGCTGATCGTCTACGGCGCGGTCGGCTTCGCCCGCATCGATTCCCGATCGCCGCGCCGAACGGCGCTGATCGCCGGACTGCTGCACGGCGCGGCCCAGGTCGGGCTCGGCATCGGCGCGACAGCCTCGGTGTTCGCGCTGCACCACTACCGGCCGGACTGGCTGCCCGACGCGGCGCTCGCGGTATTCGTCGTCGTGGTCACCGTCGTCGTGGTCGGCGAGGTGGCGACACTGCTCACCGGCATCTACCTGATGCTGGCCAGCCAGTTCGACGTCAACCTCAACGAGGTGTTCGCCGGGCAGTCGATCGAGGACTACAAAGCCTTCCTGCGGCTGCGCATCGATGCCGCCGGCGACCTGACGATCTTCCCGATCAAGCTCCCCCGGGTAAGCCGACGATGGCAGGCCGACCCGGACGGCGCACCCGAGGATCCATGGCTGCGTCCGTCCGAGTCGCTGCACATCGAGCTGATCGAGGACCCGATCGTCGTCCCGCGGACCGGGACCTAGAACAGGGCGGGCCGACCGGATTCACTCCCGCCGGCCCGCTCCCTCGGTCAGATGCGGTGCCGCGATGCCTTGCGTCGACCGCCGAGCAACGTCAGGGCCAGGCCCACGCTCAGCAGCGCGACGGATCCGCCGAGCAGCGTGCCGACCTTGGCCCCGGTGCTCGCCAGCACGCCACCACCGCTGGGCTTGGAGGTGTCGCCCCCGTGCACCGCGGGCGGCGCGGAGCTGTGCGGGGTGGGTGTCGCCGTAGGCCCGCTCGGGTGGCCGCCGCAGCTCGATCCGGCGATCCGCTCGATGAACGGCGTCGAATCAATCGCGGCGAAATCACCGCTGCCGGCGTACTTCACGACCACCTGGTGGGTGCCCTTCGCCAGCTCCTTCGTCGTCCACGTGGCCTGGCCGTGGACCAACTGCACCGTGGCCTTGACCTTGCCATCGACGGTGAAGTCGACCGAGCCGGTCGGCGTGCGTTCCACGGCACCGACAGTTGCGGTGAACGTGACCTGCTGGCACGCCTTCGCCGCGGCGTTGTCGGCTTCGACGGTGACCTTCGGCAGCTCCTTGACCACCGGCGAAACCGGGTCCGACGAGCTGGTGTGGTACGAGGTGTTGCCGTCGTAGCGGGCGACGACCTGGTGGCTACCGACGCCGAGCTGATTGGTCTTCCAGATGGCGACGCCGTCCGTGAGCGGGGCGGTGACGGGTGAAGACGTTCCGTCGGCATTGAAAGTCACGGTGCCGGCCGGCGATCCGCTCGTAGCGGCGACCTTCGCGGTGAACGTCAGGTCTTGACCGTTCGCCGCACTCGACGGGTCCACGGTCAAGGTGGTTGTCGTCGGGACCGTCGTCACGTTGATCGCGGTGGGTTCCGAGCACGAGGTGCCGATCGGGTCCGGCGCATTGGTGCTCTTCACGTAGCAGGCCTTCAGGCTCCAGTTGCCGGCCTCGCCCAGCTTGTCGTGGACGTTGATGTCCTTCGATACGGTCGGTTCGCCGCTCAACGGCACCGGGACCTTGACCAAGACGCCCTCGGGCGACGTGAACTGAAACTCCAGGTCGCCGCTCGGCTTGACGGTCGAGCCGGTCGCGACCGCGACCGTCGAGCTGACGTGGATCGTCTGCATCATGTCGACTGCCGTCTTGTCGACCGCGAGGGTCGTCGTCGTTCCCAAGTGGTCCACGTCGAGGGACACCTGGTTGTAGCTGAACCGCTCGTAGTAATCCGGATCCCATTTCGGCCCAGGGGGATTGCCCTTGAGGTTGTAGTCCGCGAAGAGGTGCCCGTAGTGAATGGCCTGCGTGAAGGTAATGGGGATCTCCGCGTACACGCCCGACGCGTCTGACTGCACCGGGACGTGCTCCGCGACGATCTGATAGCTGCCGCCCGGACTGCCCGGGTTCGGATCGTTCATGAACGACACCTCACCCGTCGGCGGATCCGCGAGGTCGTACTCGGTGGCGTTTACCCGAAGGGTGACCGTTTGGTACTGCACGGCGCGGCTCGGCTCGACGGACATGATCCAGGTCGAAAACGGCTTGGCGATCTGCTTGACGGCAGCCGGGTGAGCGGGCGTCGAGCCGGCCGGGTTCGCGATGATGGCAAGTCCGGCCGCGGCGGCGATTACGGGTACCGCGACCAGGGCCAGTTTGGCCCAGGATCCGGTCCGCCGACGGTGCCCCCGAGCTCGTCGGATGAGACGCATGAAGCATCCTCGATTCTGCGTGACTGTGAATTGGGCGTGTCCTGGGAGACACACGCAGGTCACGCTAAGAGGACGGTCATCTCGCTCGTACCCGTGGAACCACCTGGATCTCAGATCACCCAGTGACCAACGGGGTCAAGTGCTCCGACCCGGTCCGGCAGGCGGACTAGAGGCGGGCTTCGGCTCGGGCCCGCTGACGTTCGCGTTGCTCGACGAAGCGGCTGGCCTGAGCGTCCAGACCGGCCATGAACGCGGACAGCTCCTCGCGGGCCTGCTCACCGGCGGCGCCGAGGTCGGTGCGCTCGAACACCCGCCAGAACTTGAGGATGGGCGCGACGACCTCGTCGTGATGCAGGCGCAGGTCGTAGATGCCGGCCTTCGCGATGATCACCGAGTTGCGCAGGTAGTCGGTCATGCCGGCGCCGGGCATCTGGAACCCGACGACCTCGTCCCGCACCGCCTGCATCGTCTCGTCCGGTGCCAGGTCGAACGCGGCGGCAACCAGGTTGCGGTAGAAGACCATGTGCAGGTTCTCGTCGGTCGAGATGCGTGCGAGCAGTTGCTCGGCGAGCAGGTCACCCGCGGCTCGGCCGGTGTTGCGATGCGACACCCGGGTGGCCAGTTCCTGGAACGAGACGTAGGCGACGGCCTGCAGCATCGTCTTGTCGCCCGAGTCGTAGCCGGCGGTCATGTGCTCCATGCGCAACGCCTCGAGCTTGACCGGGTCGACGGCGCGAGTCACCACGAGGTAGTCGCGGATCGCGATGGCGTGCCGTCCCTCTTCGGCCGTCCACCGTCCGACCCAGTGCCCCCACGCGCCGTCCCGTCCGAAGCGGGTGGCGATCTCACGGTGGTAGGAGGGCAGGTTGTCCTCGGTGAGCAGGTTGACGATCAGCGCGGTCTGCGCGACCGGATCGAGCGGTGAGTCCTCGGGCGTCCAGTCGTCGCCGCCGAGGAAGGCGAAGTCGCGTCCACGACTCCACGGCACGTAGTCGTGCGGCTCCCAGCTCTTCGCGAGGCCGAGATGTCGGTCGACGTTCGCGGCGACCACCGGCTCGAGTTCGTGCAACAGGCGCGTTTGCAGCGCTTCGATCGTCGTCATCGGCTCGTCTCCCTTCGTTTCGGTACCTCTAACCTACGCCACCGTAACCTTGCGGTGCCCACGTCGGCCGACCTTGCCAGATCCTGATATCGCCCAAAATGACACGCCGAGGTTATTGCGCTGTTAGGGCGCTCTACGCCAGACTCGCCTTCGCCGCCACGGGGGCGGTGTGTCAGTGCCGACGCATGGAGCCTCAAACCGATGGCGGCGCGCCGACCCTTTGGGTCGCTGCGCGATATCACCCTGCGCGTCGCCGGCACCCGGATAGAGAGATGGAATCTCCTCATGCCGAAATTCGGCGGCCGTACGCGTGCGATCAGCGTCGGCGGCGCAGTCCTGGCTGGCCTGGCTGGAGTAGTCGGGGTGGTGATCTTCGCAAGCCCTGCGGGCGCTTGGAGCATCACCGACTTCCAGGTCAGCGGCAGCGCGTGCGCGACCACGACCGGCACCTACACCGTGACCTACGTTGGCAAGACAGGTGCCGGCGACAACGGCACACTCACGGTTGAAAGCGAGACCCCCTCGGGAACCACCATCTCCGGATCGCCGCAGGAGGTGACCGGGGGCAAGGACTTCACCGTCACCCAGTCGGGCATCCCGGGCTCGGCGACCTCAGCCTCGGTGACGATCAAGCTCAACTGGCACGGCGACGACAACCCCGCCACACAGCTTGCAGAGGCCAAGCTGAGCGGCGACTGTAACAAGCCGCCCACGCAGGTCACCGCCACCGAGCCGACGTTCAGCGACGCGACCTGCCTGAGCCCGCAGCCCACGTACACCATCCCGCCGGCCACTGGCGTCCAGTACGAGGTGAACGGCAAGCCCGTCGACTCGAACAAGACCTATGACGCGCAGCCCGGCGACGTCGTCGCAGTGACGGCGGTCGCCGTGACGGACTACACGCTGACCGGTGCCACGAGCTGGGGACCGCACACGTTCGCGGCCGTGCCCACCAACTGCGCCAACGTGCCGACGGTCACCCAGCCGTCATGCTCGTCGCCGAACGGCAGCTACATGATCCCCACCACAGCTGACGTCGTGTACTACGTCAACGGCAAGGAGGCGAAGGCGGACACGTACAGCTCCAAGCCCGGGTCGACGGTCAAGATCACCGCGTTCGGCAGCCAGGGCCAGGCCCTGCCCGGCACGACGAGCTGGACGTTCACGATCCGTGCCGCGCCCACGGACTGCAACGCCCACGTGCCGACGTTCGTCGACAACACCTGCACGGTGAGCGGTACGTACACCATTCCGGCCACGACCGCCGACTACACCGTGAACGACGTCTCGGTCGCACCCGGCAAGCACAGTGCGACTGCCGGTGCCGTAGTCACCGTCAAGGCGATCGCGGCAGCGGGCCACCCGCTGAGCGGTACCACGAGCTGGACGCACACGTTCCCGACCCTGCCGCAGTGCGCACCAGCTGCCGCCAACAATGGCAGCGGACCGCTGGCCCAGACCGGCCCTGAGGTCCCGGTAGGCCAGGCCAGTCTGATCGCCGGCCTGCTGGCGCTCGTTGGCGGGGCGATGCTCTACGCCGGACGTCGGCGCCCCGCCGTCGGCCCCGGACGGCACAGCGCCCCCTAGTACGACCCGATCCGCCACTGCGCCCGGCCGTCCACATAGGACGGTCGGGCGAAGTGCTATCTGCTATCGGCCGGCGGCTGCTCGCTCGGCCAGGCGTCGGCCCAGTCATCACCCATTGGCGCCGTCCATCGCCTCGCCAGGTCTCGAGCCGCACCCTTTGCGCGTTGCTTTGCTCTGCTTACCTATACGCATCGGCCGTATCGCGGCGGGTGGCCCAGTAGCCTCACCGATCGCGGACGCGCAGGCCGTCGAAGGCGATCTTGGTGACGGCACCGGCCCACTCGGCGGCCGGTGGTCGGCCGGCTGAAGCACATCGCGCGCAGCGACAGCTTGCGGTTCGTCGAGGTCGTCGACGCGGCGCCCTAACGAGCGCAGGTCAGGTGGTCGGAGTATCGGCCGGCGTCGTGTCCGTCGGCGTCGACGTGCTCGCCGAGACGGTCACCGACTGGGTAGTGGTCGACGTCTTGCCCGCTGCGTCGGTCACCGTGACCTTCACGGTGTAGGTGCCAGCTGCGGTGTAGGTGTAGTCCGCGGTGACCCCGCCTGCGGCCGGAGTCACGGCCGGCTTCCCGTCGCCGAAGTCGAACGTGTAGCTCGTGATACCCATACCGTCGTCGTCCGTCGCACCCGATGCCACCGCACTGACACCGAGCGATCCGTCGGTCTTCGCGGTGACCGCGAGCGCCGGCACCGACGGCGGCTTGTCCACCGTGATCACGAACGTCTTCGAGGTCCGCTTGCCGGCGGTGTCGGTGACGGTGACCGTGACGGTATAGGTGCCGGCCTTCGTGTACGCGTGATCGGCAGCCGTCGCGCCCGAGGCCGGAGCCACGCTCGCCGTGCCGTCACCGAAGTCGAACGCGTAGCCCTTGATGCCGTGGTCGTCCTTCGAACCCGCGGCATCGGCAGTCACGACGAGTGCTGCGTCACTCGTCTGCGTCACGGCGAGCGCGGCGGTGGGCGCCCTGTCCGACGTGGACGGCGGCGCCGACGAGG
>Ga0137412_10001906_pt1 | contig 16367 bp, 16 predicted proteins | sample CZODoug2_1_16fun_FD_122160 | JGI IMG/M metagenome (GOLD analysis project Ga0137412, IMG submission 122160) | Vadose zone soil fungal communities from Angelo Coast Range Reserve, California, USA - CZODoug2_1_16fungal (Hybrid Assembly) | ecosystem: Environmental > Terrestrial > Soil > Vadose zone...
TCGTCATGGATGCGCACGCTCTTACCGAGGCCATACGGGCAGCGCTTGCTTCATCCGGACCCACGTTGATCGAAGTCGTGGCGGCGCAGTTCACGCCTTGAGCCGCAGGCTCCGCCTTAGGCCGCAAGTTCCGCCTTAGGCCGCAGGTTCCAAAAGGGCGGCGATTGCGGGCGAGGGATTGCCGCCGCAAATCAGCACCACGGCTTTTTTGTGCGCATGGCGTGCCGCGTCCTTGAAGTACGCCGCCAGCGCCACGCCGCTCGCGCCCTCCATCGCCCAGCCCTGCGCGTGACCCCAACGCATGGCTTGCAGGATCTCATCTTCCGTCACCAGCACGCCGCGATGCATGACCTCGCGGCACAGATCGAATGTGATGGAATCCTCCTCGACCCCGCCGGCAGTGCTCTCGCTCAAGGTCGCCGACTCCGGCACATCGAATATCCGCCCGGCCTTGATGCACTCGTACAAGACCCGCGAGTTTTCCGGCCAGCAGCCGATTATTTCGGCGCGCGGTGCCGCGTGCCGCAGATAAATACCGATGCCGCTCAAGAGTCCGCCGCCGCCGGTGGCGATGTATATCGCATCCAAATCCGGCGCCTGCCGCATCAACTCGACGGCGATGGTGCCCTGGCCGGCCACCACGTAAGGGTCATTGTACGGAGAAATATAAATGCGCCCCGATTGCAAAGCCGCGGCGCGCGCCGCAACTTCCGCCGCGAGCGGATCGGCGCCCACGATGCGGATCCGGGCACCGCGCTCGCGAATTTTCTCGCGTTTCGCGAGCGTGACCTGTTGACTCAAAAATACTTCGGCATCGATGCCCAACAGTTTCGCTGCGGTCGCCACCCCCAACCCATGATTGCCGGTGGACGATGTGATCACGCCGGCGGCTGCTTGCGCCTTGCTCAGACTCATGAGCTTGTTGGTCGCGCCGCGCAGCTTGAACGATCCGGTGGTCTGCAGCTGCTCGAGCTTTGCCATCGCAGCATACGGCTTCTCAGTGCCGTGCGGGATGGGCACCAAGGGCGTCTCGTTGACCACGGAGTACACTCGCGCCGCCGCCTCATGGATCAAGGGCAACACGTCGCGGCTCAGCATGGCGGCACCTCGTGCCAGCCTGTCGGGCAAAATTTACGCATATTGGTATTATCGCAGCTTCAAACGCGCGCGTAACGCGTGAACTCAAGGGGACCTTGGAATGACGACTTTCTTGGCTTGGGCGGTGACGGGTTTAACGAGGCGCGTAACGGCGCGCGCGGCACGCGCAGCGGTGCTGACCGGAGTGCTGGCGGCTGCGCCGGCGTTCGCGGCGGAACAGATCAAGGTCGTGGAAAGACCGGTGGGCGAAACCACCGTCGACCTCACCGCCAAGGGCGACTCGGTGGGCGATATGTTGGTGTTCGCCAACGGCGTGTTCGATGCGGCGAATAAGACGCAGGTCGGGAGCGATCAGGGCTATTGCGTTCGCACCATCGTCGCCAAGAGCTGGGAGTGCTTTTGGACGTTGACCTTGAAAGCGGGTCAGATCACCGTCGAGGGGCCGTTTCTCGATGAAGGCGATTCGCTGTTGGTGGTCACCGGCGGCACGGGAAAATATGCGGGCGCCAAGGGCAGCTTGAAACTGCATCCGCGGGACGCCACTCCCACCGGCTACGATTTCACCTACGATTTACTGTAATGGCGTTCACTGCCGAACACAACGAACGTTGCCGCAGGGACTTCCCGGCGTTGCAGCGCTCTCGGGGGGGACCGGAACTCGTATTTCTGGATGGCCCCGGCGGCACTCAGGTGCCCACCGCCGTGATCCAGGCCATGGTGGATTTTTACCAGTGCTGCAACGTCAATACCCACGGTAATTTCCCGCCGTCGCGCGAAGTCGACCGGCGCTTGAGTCTGGCGCGCGAAACTCTGGCTGCCTTCTTGGGCGCCGCCGGACCGGAGTGCATTTCGTTCGGTCAGAACATGACCACGCTCAACTTCGCCCTGAGCGCCGCAATCGGCCGCACCTTGAAGGCGGGCGATGAAGTCCTCATTACGCAGCTCGATCACGAGGCGAATCGCGGTCCCTGGCTGCGCCTGCAGGATCGCGGTGCGGTCATTCGAGAAGTGCGGCTCAAAGAGTCCGGCGAATTGGACGCGGCCGACATGGCGGCGAAGGTCACGGACCGCACGAAGGTGTTCGCGATCGGCGCATCGTCGAACGCGCTCGGCACAGTGAACGACATCGCTCTGGCGCGGCGGTTGACCAGCGCCGTCGGCGCATTGTTGGTGGTCGACGCGGTGCATTACGCGCCGCATTTTTCAGTCGACGTGCGCGCCATGGACCCCGATTTTCTACTGTGCTCCGGCTATAAATTTTATGGGCCGCACGTCGGCGTGTTGTACTCGAAACCCGGCGCGCTCGACCGCTTGCCGACCAATCGCTTGAGCGTGCAGGAGGCGGCGGCACCGTATCGCATCGAGACCGGCACGCTCAATCATGCGGCGATCGACGGCATGCGTGCGGCGGTCGATTATCTCGCGGGTTGGGGTACGGGCATGACGTTGCGCGAACGCATCGTCGACGCGATGAGCGGCATCTCCGCCTACGAACATCGATTGGCGAAAATCTATCACGACGCGGTGGGGCGCCTGCCGGGTGTGCGCGTATGGGGCCCTGCGTTCGGCGGCGGCGCGCGCGCGCCCACCGTATCGGTCACCTTGGCCAAGCATTCGGCGGCCGAGGCGGCGACCGCGCTGGGTGCGCAAGGCGTCTGCGTATGGGATGGAAATTTTTACGCATCGCGTGCCGTCGAATTGCTGGGACTTGCTGAGCGCGGCGGCCTGCTGCGAACCGGCATCTCGATGTACAGCACGGAGGGCGATGTGGGTCGCTTACTGGAGGGCATAGAAACGCTGGTGCGGAAAAGCTGAGGTAAATTCACGCGCCGCACTGAACCAGGTGCCGCGCGAGCTGCTCGGCATGATTGCGCAGCTCCGTCGCCGCGGTCGCTTCCCAATGATCGGCACGCAGCATGGGACCAAGATAGAACAGTCTCTCGCTGGCACTTCCGTCGGCGGCCACGCATGCTCCGTGAAGGGTCGTACGCAGCCCTAGATCCAATGCATCTTCCGACACCAAGCCGTCGCGATGCAGGGCTTGCAGCAGCGGATTACGCGACCTCTTCACGGCGTAATCCGGGCCGGTGGCGTTGATGACGGCATCGACCACGAACGTGTCGATTGTTGCGCGGCCGCGGCGTCGCCACCTCACACGCAGCCGATCGCCTTCGGGCGCCAATTCATCGATCCGGCCGGCGTTGATTTCGAGCCTGCCGCTGCGGCGCACACCGTGCAAGTGCGCCGCCAGCTGCGGCGGCAGTCGATGCCGATGTACATCCCAGTAGCTCTGGAGATGCCGCACAAATCGCCGCCGTTCAGGTTCCGGCAAGCGCCGCCAAATGCTCGGCGCCAAATGGCGGATGAAGGTGACGACTTCGCGCCAATCGCCGCCAAGACGTTCGACGTCCCGCACCAACGTACGACTTGCCGAGAGAACCTGCCGAATCGACGCGGCGAAGTCAAAAAATTCCTCGCCGCCTTGCACCGCCGCCGCGTGAAAGGTCGACTGAGGCAGCGGGATCAGGCCGCGGCGCGATATGGTGGTGAGGCGCGGTGCTCGAGCGTCGTCGCGAGTCAAGGAGAACGCGACATCGGCCATCGTAAGACCATTGCCGATGATCAGGACGTGATGCTCCGAGGTTAGGTTCGCCGGCAGCTTCCACGGATCATTGCGATACGCCGGGTGATCGTGCGCCGCCTCGGCCCAGGGCAACGGCTGGGGCGGTGGATTGCCCAGCGCCAGAATCGCGCGCTGCGCCTTGATGGATTCGCGACCGGCAATTCTCAATGTCAACCACTCATCCCCCGCACCGCGCGAAATGTCCGTGACCTCGCCGAACAGCGGCGTGAGCTTGATGTGCGGCGACGACTCGCGCTCTGCCTGCAGCAAGACGTCTTGCAGATAATCGCCGTACAGTTGCCGCGGCAGAAAGTCTTCGGCACCGACATCCGGCAGCGTGCGCTGCGCAAAACGCAGGAATTGCAGCGGGTCTTGCGAATCGGCCGACAGCCGGCCGGCCGGCACATTGAGCAGATACGGGCAGTCATGGACCGCGTAGGCCACGCCACGGCCCATCATGGGGCCGCGTTCAATCAGTGTGATTTCCGAGGCGTTCGCCGGCGGGCGGCGCAACAGCTTGGCCGCCACGACGGTTCCGCAGAACCCGGCGCCGATAATGGCGATGCGATTGGGCATGAACACATTTTGCAGAATTCGTGGCCACACCCGCCACTCATAATGATGGCTTGGCTGAGGGGGAATTTTCGAGCGCTGTTCATGTCAATTGAATTGGATCAGAAACCGCCCCCGCCCTGTCCGCCGTTGAACTTCGCTGAGATGCCCATATCTAACGCTATAACGGTCATTTCGACCATGTGGGGGCTTGTTATGCGGATACTACGGAGTGCGACCCTGGCTGCAAGCTTAGCGGCGGCGGCATTGACATTGGCGGTGTCGTTCAGCGCGCCGGTGCTGGCGGACGCTGCCGATCCGACGGTACATCAAATTTATGAAGCTGCGGCTGCCGGTCATCTCGATCAGGCCCAGCAAATGATGGATCAGGTTCTTCGCGACCATCCGAAAAGCGCGAAGGCTCACTATATCCAGGCAGAGTTGTATGCGAAGGAAGGCAAGACTTCGCTCGCCCGCGCGGAACTCGCCCAAGCCGAAGAATTCGATCCCGGCTTGCCGCACGAGAATCCCCGCTCGGTCCAAGCGCTGAAGGCCGAACTCGGAATGGTTCCGCGGACCAGCCAGAGCCCGCGAGTCATCGGCATGACTACCGCTCCCGCGACGGCCCACTTCCCTTGGGGGACGGTTCTAGTCCTCGCGTTGGTCGTTGGCGTCCTGTGGATGCTGTTCCGTCGCCGTAGTACCTACTCGCAGTACCCTGCGGGTGCTCCGGTAATGGGCGGCGGCCCGGCGGGCGGCGGCTATGGCCCCGGCGGCTACGGCGGTCAAGGTGCTCCAATGGGCGGTGGCATGGGTTCCGGCATCGCCGGCGGGCTTGCTTCAGGCCTTGCCGTGGGCGCGGGTGTGGTCGCGGGTGAGGAACTTGCGCATCACTTCTTGGATGGCGATCGTCGAGAAGGGACCGTGTTACCGCCCGCCGCCAGCGACAGCGACTGGCAGCAACCGGACAACAGCAACATGGGTGGGTCCGATTTCGGCGTCAATGATCCCGGCTCTTGGGACGATTCCAGCGGTGGGGGCGGGGGCGGTGGAGGCGACGACTGGTCGTAGGGTAGGCTAAGGTAAGCTCCGATCATTAAAGGGCGCTACTGAAGCGCCCTTTTTTTGGAGGGAAACTCGCCCCTTTATCCCGCGCGATGCACGGCTGCGGCCACCGCGTCGTGCAATGCCTGCATGCCGAACGAGACGTCCTGTACCACTCCATCGATGAAGAAGGTGGGCGTGGCTCGAATGTGGCTGCGGCGGCCGCCTTCGACGTGCTCGCGAACTTTCTGTAAATAGATGTGATCATCCATCTCAGCCTTGTAGCGCACCAAGTCGAGGCTCGCCTGGCTGGCATAGCGGAGTAGGTCTTTTTCCTTGAGATGAGCTTGATTCTGGAATAGCAGGTCATGCATTTTCCAGAAACTTCCCTGTGCCGCGGCAGCCTCTGACGCCTCGGCAGCCAGCAATGCATGCGGATGCGCCTCCTCCAGCGGGAAGTGCCGGAATATGAACCGGACGTTGACGGGGAATTTCTCCAGCAACAATTTCGGCGTCTGCGCCGCCATTTTGCAATTCGGGCATTCGAAGTCGCCATACTCGAGCACCGTGACCCGGGCATGGTCGGAACCTTGCATGTGATCGGTGGGCTCAGGCGGCACTGCCAACGAAACTAGATGAGATCGTGGATTCATCGCAACGGCTCCTACGTTTTTTTTCAAGCACCTTGCGCGGGCAATTCAATGGGCCTCAAGGTCACCTTGATGATGGATGATCTGCGCAAAATCTTGAGCTCGCAATCGCGATCGATCCAGGTCGAGTCGAGCAGGCGTTGCAAGCCGTCGATTCCGGAGATTGGCTGATCGTCGAGCGCAATCATGCGGTCGCCGACCGCGACGCCGGCGCGCGCCGCGGGACTACGGGGCACGATCTCCAGCACATGCACGGCGCTGCCATGGGTCAATTCGAAATGGCGCATGACGCGGGTGGCGATGGGGACGGTTGCCCCTGACACGCCGATGTAAGCGCGCCGCACCCGGCCGTGCGCGAATAACTGTCCGATGACCCACTTGGCTGTGTTGATTCCGGTCGCAAAACAAATCGCCTGCGCTTGCGGAATCATCGCGGTGTTGACGCCGATCACGCGTCCCTTGGAATCCACGAGCGGTCCGCCGGAGTTTCCCGGATTGAGCGCCGCATCGGTTTGGATTACATCGTGCATCAGCCTGCCCGAGGTTGCCCGCAGAGTGCGGCCGAGCGCCGAAATGACGCCCGCGGTGACGGTCTTCGAATAACCCAGCGGGTTGCCGATGGCGATCGCGACCTGGCCCACGCGGACGCGCGACGAATCGCCGAACTCCGCGTAAGGCAGCGCCGTCGGCGACCCTATTCGCAGCACCGCAAGGTCCGAATCCGGGTCGTTGCCGACCACATCGGCGCTGAACCGGGTGTCGTCGTTCAAGCGCACCGTGATGCGATCGGCACCGTGAACCACGTGACTGTTGGTCAGTAGATAGCCGTCGGGCGTGAACAAGAAACCTGAACCGCTGCCGCGCGAGGCGTGCCGCCCCTTCGATTGGCCGCGATTCTCCACTTCAATGAACGTTACCGCCGGTGCGACGCGCTCCAAGGCCCCGATCACCGCGCCGGAATAGGCGTCGAGCAGCGGGGAGTCATCGGCAGGCTCCTCCGCAGCGCTCTCCGACGAAGCCCAGCGAGGCGTGAGCATGTTCAGCTCAAGACGATCTTCGGCGCGGCCGCGAGCCCTTCGACGATGAGCTTGTTTACGCGCCGCACAAAGATCGCCGGATCATCGAGATCGCCGCCTTCGGCCAACATCGCCTGGTCGTACAACACATGGCCGAGATCGGAAAACGCGGCGTCATCGGCGGTTTCCTTGAGCCGTTCGACCAGCACATGTTTCGGATTCAACTCGAGAATCGGCAGAGTGGCGAACGGATTGTTCTGGCCCGCCTGTTTCAGAATGCGGCCCATGCGCAGGCTGACGCCGAATTCTCCGGCGACCAGTACTGCCGGCGAATCCGTCAGGCGGCTCGAGATGCGCGCGCTCGCTATCTTCCCCAGCAAAGCCTTGCCGAGGCGCTCGACCGTGTCCTTGTAGTTCGATTCCGCGGCGGCCTTCTCGGGGGTCTCTATGGCGGATGTCACATCCGCGGCGGCGCTTGCAACGTTCGTCAGCGTCTTGCCTTCGAACTCGTGCAGGTGGCTCGCAACCCACTCGTCGATACGGTCGGTGAGCAACAGCACCTCGAACCCTGACGCTCGGAAGCCCTCCAAGTGCGGGCTGTTGCGCGCCGCGGCGAGGGAATCGGCGGTCAAATAGTAAATGGCTTTCTGGTCCGTCTTCATCCGCGACACATAGGCATCGAGCGTCACGTCGGGGGCGTCGCCGCTCGATGCAGTGGAATTGAAGCGCAGCAGCTTTGCGATCCGAGTCTTCTGGCCCGCATCGTCTATGACGCCCTCCTTGAGCACAACGCCGAAGGTTTTCCAAAACTCCGCATACTCCTGCGGCTTATCTGCGCTGAGTTCCTCGAACAGATCCAATGACCGTTTCACCAACGCGGACTTGATCTTCTCGACGGTGCGATTGTTCTGCAGCAGTTCGCGCGACACGTTGAGCGGCAGATCGGCGCTGTCGACGAGTCCTCGCATGAAGCGCAGCCAGGGCGGCAACAATTCGGCCGCTTTGTCCATGATGAAGACGCGCTTGACGTAAAGCTGCACTCCGCCGCGGGGTTCGCGCTCGAATAGATCGAACGGCGCGCGCTTTGGCAAGTACAACAGCGACGTGTACTCGATATTGCCCTCGACCTTATTGTGGGCCCACACGCGCGCGTCTTCCGTATCATGGGTCAAGTGCTTGTAGAACGCCTGGTAGTCCTCATCCTTCAATTCGGATTTCGGCCGCGTCCAGAATGCCTTCGCTTGATTGATGGTATCTGCGCTATCGCCGCTCTTGAGGACGATGGGTATGCTCAAGTGATCCGAGTACTTGCGCACCAACCCGCGAAGCCGCGACGGCTCCAAAAATTCCTTGTCTTCGTCGCGAAGGTGCATGATGACCTCGGTACCGCGATCAGCCTTGTCGGAAGCTTGGATCTGGTAAGAACCCTCGCCGTCCGAATTCCAGCGCACTCCTTCGGAATCCGTCCGCTTGGTCAAGACGGTGACGCGGTCGGCGACGATGAACGAGGAATAGAACCCCACGCCGAACTGACCGATCAGCTGCGCATCCTTGGCGGAATCGCCGCTCAACGCCTCGAGGAATCTTTTGGTGCCGGAACGCGCAATGGTCCCCAGGTTATCGACCACCTCGTCCTGATTCATGCCAATGCCATTGTCCTTGACCGTCAGCGTCCCGGCCGCCGTGTCGGGAATCAGCGTCACGGACATTTCGTCCGAACCCATGAGGCCAGGGTTGGCAATTGCCTCGAAGCGGAGTTTCTCGCAGGCATCCGAGGCATTCGATATCAGTTCACGCAGAAAAATCTCTTTGTGCGAGTACAGCGAATGGATCACCAGTCGCAGCACTTGCTTGGTCTCGGCTTGGAACTCTTTGATCTGTGGCTGTGTTTCGGTCGTCATGGCCTTACAATCGTTATTGGTTGATCAATGTAGCGGGCGGTACCCACAGGGCGAAGTGGGGCCGCGGCTCGAGACTTCAAGCGCTTCTTGGGAGCGTATCTGCGCGGGACGACGCACGATGGCGAAAAGCGGCACGGTCATGGCCGTCTGGGCGGCCCTGACCGGCAATTTGATGGTGGCTCTGGCCAAGTTCATAGCCGCGGCCATGACAGGCTCGGCGGCCATGCTGAGCGAAGCGGTGCATTCGCTGGTCGACACGGTCAACGAGGTCCTGCTGCTCTATGGCATCGCACGCTCCAAGCGGCCCGCGGATCGCTCACATCCCTTGGGCTATGGGCGGGAGCTGTATTTTTGGAGCTTCGTGGTCGCCCTGCTGATATTCGCTTTGGGCGCCGGGGTCTCCGTTTACGAGGGCGTGAGCCGAGTACTCTATCCTCATCCCATTGAACGTCCGGGTGTCATCTATACCGTCCTCGCCGTCTCGCTCGCCTTCGAGGGTGCGTCCTGGTGGATCAGCCTGCGCGCCTTTGGCGCCGCCAAGGGAAATCTGGGGTGGTGGGAGGCGTTCCGCGCATCGAAAGACCCGCCCGCATTCATCGTCGTCTTCGAGGACTCCGCCGCCTTACTCGGCATTCTGGCCGCGGCAGCCGGCACGGCCGCGGCGATCCGCACCGGGGATGCTCGCTGGGACGGCGTGGCGTCCTTGGTCATCGCCGCCATATTGGTCGGTGTCGCCGCGCTGCTCGCGCAGGAGTCGAAAAAACTGCTGATCGGCGAACGCGCCGACCCGGTCTTGAGCGATGCCATCCTGCGCACCGCGTCCGGCATTGCCGGCGTTTGCAGCGCCAATAGCATCGTCACCGTGCAGATCGCCCCGCATAGTGTGATAGCCACCTTGAGCCTGGATTTCTTCGACTATATGCGCGCTCCGGAGATAGAGCGCGCCGTTGTCGAACTGGAAAGCCGTATTCGCGCCTCGTATCCGGAGGTGTCGGCCTTGTTCGTCAAACCACAAAGTGTTTTGGTCGCCGCCCAACGGCGCCGGGATGGCGGCTCCGGTATGACGCCCGATCCGCCGGGCGAAACCGGCACCTTAGCCGACGGCTAGCGCCGCCGGCGCGGCCCCGCGCGCCCCCCCCGCCCTGCGCCCGCCGATCGCGCTTACGGCGGCCACGCGGCCCGGGGGTTGAAATTGAACTCGCGCCGCATGCGCTCATAGGCCTCTTTGGCTTGAGGCGTCTCCGCGTTCGGAGTCACGAGCTTGAGGAGCACGAATTGGTCGCCGCTCGGAACGCCGGGAAAACCACGACCGCGGAGCCTAAGTTTCTGCCCCGCTTGGGCGCCGGCCGGAATGGTCAGCTCGACGGTTCCGCCCAGTGTCGGTACGGCTATCTTGGCTCCCAAAGCGGCTTCCCAAGGCGCCAGCGGCAATTCGATCTGCACGTCCTTGCCTTGCAGAACAAAGATCGGATGGGGCCGCAATTTGACCCGCAAAATCAGTGCCCCGCGGCCGCCGGCGGCGCCGATGCGCAAGGCCTGACCGTCCGCCACTCCGGCCGGGATTTGCACGTCGACCAGACGCGCACGGCCGTTCTCGTGGATCGAGACGCGGCGCCGAGTGCCCGCGTACGCCTCCTCGATCGACACCTCAACCTGCCCGCCGTCGGCCTCGGGTTGGGAGTAGCCGCCCGCGCCGCCTCCGCCAGCCCCGACTCCGCCGGCCGCACCAAAAAGACTGGAGAAGAAGTCACTGAAGCCATTGAGATCGGAAAATCGATGGCCGCCCCCCGATTGGCCGAAGCGCTGTTCCCAATCCGGAGGCGGGCGAAATTGCTGGCCCGACCGATAGTCCCGGCCAAGCTGATCGTACGCAGCACGTTTGTCCGCGTCCTTGAGCACTTCGTATGCTTCCTGAACGTTCTTGAACTTCTCTTCCGCGTTCTTTTCCTTGCTGACGTCGGGATGGTACTTGCGAGCCTGCTTGCGATACGCGCGCTTTACCTCTTCCGCGTCGGCGCCGCGAGACACACCGAGAGTTTCGTAGTAATCCTTGAATTGCATGCCTCAAACCTGGCTGTGATCTTTATTGAAACAGGCGCTTAGCCTACGGCGTCCGCCAAACGGACGCATCCGATCTAATCCTGGTCCCCGATGAGGGGCGCGCCGCTTGAAATTGAAACGCAATGTCCCGACCATTGGAATGCCGCGTTACCCATATTGCGGCTATTTTTCCGAAAGAAAAGGTTCATGAAGCGCATTTTCCTGTTCATTGTCACGAACTTGGCCGTGCTCCTGCTGCTCGGCTTGGTGATTTTCGTCATCGAACAAGTCTTCGGCGTCCGGTTGGGACAAGGCGGCGCGGGCGGCCTGCTGGTTTTCGCGGCCATCTTCGGGTTTGGCGGCGCGTTGATCTCGCTGGCGCTGTCGAAATGGACCGCCAAGCGCCTGATGGGCGTGCGCGTCATCGCGGCGCCTCAGACCGACTTGGAGGCTTGGCTGCTCGGCACGGTCCAACGGCTGGCGGCGCAAGCCCACATCGCCATGCCCGAAGTAGGTATTTTTGACGCCGAGGAAATGAACGCGTTCGCCACGGGCGCACGACGCAATGCCGCGCTGGTCGCGGTGAGCAGCGGCCTGCTCCGCGGCATGCCGCGGCCGCAGGCGGAAGCGGTATTGGGTCACGAAATCAGCCATGTCGCGAATGGAGACATGGTGACGCTCGCGCTGCTGCAAGGTGTGCTGAACACCTTTGTGATATTTCTCGCGCGAATCATCGGCGGCATCGTCGACAAGGCGATTTTCAAGAACGACCGGGAAGAGTCCGGCATGGGCTTCTTTTTGACGACCATGATTGCACAGATCGTGCTCGGAATTTTCGCGAGCATGATCGTCAGTTGGTACTCGCGGCGACGGGAATTTCGCGCCGATCGTGGCGGCGCTGATCTCGCGGGAACCGGCAATATGATCGGCGCGCTGGAAGTGCTGAAGCGCAGCCATGGCGAACCCATGCCGCCGCAAATGCAGGCCTTCGGCATCAACACCGGCGATGGCGGAGGCTTCATGCGGCTATTCACGAGCCATCCACCTTTGGATGCCCGCATCGCGGCGCTGCGTTCGCCGCACCATTGAGTCCCCTGTACGCCCGCCAAGGCCGCTGCCTTCCCGCGGCGGTCCGGGAGGCAACCGGCAAGCGCTTCTGACTCCTCGTCGAACGTTTGCCCTTGCGTTAAGATGACCCATGCCTCGCCCGCCTAGCCGCGACACCCTGAACGAACTCAAGGCGGCCGTCGGCAGCGGCTCCTGGTTCGATTCGCAGGAAGATCTGGCTCCCTATATAGTCGATTTTCGGCGCTTGTATCGCGGCGTCACGCCCCTCGCTTTGCTGCCTCGCGATGCCGCTCAAGTTTCAAAAATCCTCGAGATTTGCAACCGCGACGAAGTGGCCGTGGTCCCGCATGGCGGCAACACCGGCTATTGCGGAGCAGCGACGCCGGACGAAAGCGGTTCGCAGATCGTGCTATCCATGCGGCGTTTGAACCGAGTTCGGCGGCTCTACGCGGCCAATGATTCCATGATAATCGAAGCCGGATGCACCCTGGCGGAAGCGCAAACCGCGGCGCGCGACGCGGACCGGTTGTTTCCCTTGAGCCTGGGCTCGGAAGGCACCGCGCAGATCGGCGGCAATCTGTCGACGAACGCCGGCGGGACGGCGGTGCTGCGCTATGGAATGATGCGCGACCTGGTGCTCGGTTTGGAAGTGGTGCTCGCCGACGGACGGGTGATGTCGAGCTTGAAGAGCCTGCGCAAGGACAACACGGGATACGACGTGAAATCTCTGTTCATTGGGGCCGAGGGCACTTTAGGGCTCATCACCGCGGCATCGTTGAAATTGTTTCCGTTGCCTGCGGATACGGCGACGGCGCTCGTGGCTGTCGATTCGCCTCAACATGCGCTCGATCTGCTCAGCATGCTGCGCACCGCCGCAGGCGATCAAGTCACCACGTTCGAGCTGATGCCGCGACTCGCGGTCGAACTCACGGTGAAGCACGTGGCAGGCGTCGCCAATCCGCTGGCGCAAGGCGCCGCCTGGTACTTGCTCATTGAACTCACCTCGCCCAATCCGCGGCAGAATCTCGCGGCGCTGTTGACCGACGAATTGCAGCGAGCCGCGACGGAGGGCATGGTCGAAGACGCACTGATCGCGACCTCCATCGCGCAATCGCTGGCGATGTGGAAACTGCGTGAATCGGTTCCCGAGGCACAGCGGCATCATGGCGCAAGCCTCAAGCACGACATATCGGTGCCCGTTTCTTCGGTCCCCAAACTCATCGAGGACGGCTCGGCTCTCGTGCGCCGCCTGGCGCCTGAAGGGGACGTCTTGGGATATGGCCACTTGGGAGACGGCAATCTACATTTCAATGTCAGCCTGCGTCCCGGCGCCGACAGCACCGCGTTTTTGCGGCGCGGCGAGCAGCTCGAGCGCGCCATATTCGATCTGGTCGACAGTCTCGGCGGCAGCATCAGCGCCGAACACGGCATCGGGCGGCTGAAGGCGGCGGAATTCGCGAGCCGCGCCGACCCGGTTGAACTGTCCGTGATGCGCGACCTCAAACGCACACTCGACCCGAAGGGCATTTTGAATCCCGGCAAGGTTCTCACATGATCAAGGTGAAGCCGCAGCGCGGGCTCGCTCTGCCCATTGGCACGGCTCGTTTAAGTTTGCGCGACTTTGTGCAATCGGACTTCGACGCCATCTACGCCTATTCGTCGGATCCGCGCGTGACGAAATATCTGTTTTTCGGACCGCGCGACGAAGCAGGTACTGCCGACTACTTGGAAGAGCTGCTTGCCTCGCAGGAGGAAGTCCCGCGAACTCGTTTCGAGTTGGCGGTGCAGGAAATCGGATCGGGCCGCGTGATCGGCGCATGCGATTTGTCCTTGATCGAGCGCAATGTGGTCGACTTGGGCTACATGCTTGGGGTGGCCGATTGGGGCAAGGGCTACGCCACGGAGATCGCGCTGGCGCTGGTCGATGCCGCTTTTTTCGATTTGCGCGCCGACCGGATCATCTCGACCGTCGACGTAAACAATCAGGCTTCGATGCGCGTGCTCGAGAAAATCGGGATGCGCTGGGAGGCCGTGTTCCGTAAACATCGGCGCGCGAAGAATCGCTGGTGGGATTGCCACTTGTTCGTGCTGCCGCGCGAAGTCTGGGAGCTCTCGAAGGTGCAGGACTAGCTGCCTGGCTAGTCCTTCTCGTCCTTTGCCGCCTGTTCACGGGCCCGCTGTTTGGCGCGGTCCAGCACGTCTTTATCGGGCATGCCCGCACTTCGGGTGCTGCGCAGCGTCAGGAGCCCGCCGATGAGCGCTCCGACCACGATGATGATGATGATGATGGCTTTCATGGGCGAACCCGCAGCAACCCTTCCTGCGAGGTACTGGCGACGAGGCGCCCGTCGCGGGCGAATATGCTGCCGCGCGAAAACCCGCGCGCCCCTGAAGCGCTGGGGCTGTCGGTCGAATACAACAGCCAATCATCCACGCGCACGCCGCGATGAAACCACATGGCGTGATCGATGCTGGCCACCACGAGCTTGTGGGCCATAGCCGAAATGCCGTGCGGCATCAGAGCCGTATCGAGCAGATTGAAATCGGAAACGTACGCCAGCAAACAGCGATGCAATGCTTCGTCGTCCGGCAACTTACCCTCGGCGCGAAACCAGACGTTCCGGTGCGCGGTTACTTTCTCCGGTTTCAGGAAGTTGGGCGGCTGCGTGGGGCGGAACTCGAATGGATGCATCCTTTCCAGCACCCGTCGCATGCCGGGCGGCAAATGAGGCAGGATCTCGGCAAAGTAGCTGCTGAGTTCCGGAAGAACTTCGGGAGCCGGTACTGTCGGCATGGTGACCTGATGAGTCAGGCCGTCTTCGTCCGCCTGGAATGACGCCGACATATTGAAGATTTGCGCGCCGTGCTGGATCGCTACGACGCGCCGCGTCGAGAAGTGATTGCCGTCGCGCGCGCGGTCGACCTCGTAAACGATGGGCGAGTTGAAGTCCCCGCGCCGTAAGAAATAGGCATGCAGCGAGTGAACCGGGCGATTCTCGACGGTTGCGGTCGCCGCCATCAGCGCCTGACCCAGCACTTGCCCGCCGAACACCTGCGGACTGCCGATATCGCGACTCTCGCCGCGAAACAGATCCAACTCGATTCGCTCGAGCGTCATCACCTTGACGAGATCATCGAGTAGCTGATTCATCCGGGTTTCAATGCGTGCCGGCTCCGGCCACGCCCAGGCGCTTCTGCATGATGGGGCTCGTGGTGGTGTATTGCAGAAATTGCCGCTTCTCGGGGAACAAGTGATGCTGGATCGCGAACGCCGTGAGCGCCGCCTCATGGAAGCCGCTCAAGATCAGCTTTTTCTTGCCCGGATAGGTGTTGATATCCCCGATCGCGAAGATTCCCGGCACGCTGGTCTGAAATTTCTCGGTGTCCACCTTGAGCGCCTTCTTCTCGAGTTCGAGTCCCCATTCGGCAACGGGCCCCAGCTTCGGATGCAAACCGAAGAACGCGAGCACATGGTCGGCGGCCACCTGCAACGTCGTCGTTCCGTCGTTGGTTTGCAGGACGATGCCGGTGAGCTTCGGGGTTCCGCCCCCGTGATCGTCGCTATGGATGGCGGCCGCATGCCCCTCGACCAGCTGCATTTTACCGGCCGCGACGAGTTCGCGCATGCGCGCCACGGTCGCGGGTGCCGCTCGAAATTCAGCGCGCCGATGCACCAGCGTCAACGAGCGCGCTTTTTCGCACAGCGCCACGGTCCAATCGAGCGCGGAATCGCCGCCGCCGCAAATCACGAGATCGCGGCCGTAAAAATCAGCGGCGGTCTTCACGCGATAATGCACGCTCTTGCCCTCGAATTGCTCGATGTCGGGCAAGCTCAGGCGCCGCGGCTGAAACGAGCCGACGCCGGCTGCGATCACCACCGCACCGGCGCTGAGGCGAGTGCCCGCGGCGGTTGCGATGAGGATTTTGCCGTCGGGCAGAGGCTTCACTTCCGTGACTTCCTGCCCGAGGTGGAACGTCGCCTTGAAGGGCTTAGCCTGCTCTAGGAGGCGATCGATCAACTCCTGGGCGCCGCAGACGGGCAGCGCGGGTATATCATAAATCGGCTTCTCCGGGTACAGCTCGGTGCACTGCCCGCCGACTACAGGCAGCGAATCGATGATATGCGCATTGATTCCGAGAAGCCCGAGCTCGAATATCTGAAATAGGCCCACGGGGCCCGCGCCGATAATAACCGCCTCCACCGGAGTGGGTTCGGGCGCGGAGGCCGTGGCAGGGGCTGATGTTTCCGACATGGTAGATGCAATTCCTGATTCAGCACAAAACGGTCGCGAATTGTAGCTGAACCCGCCCCCGGCCGCGCCGGCAGTAAATCTATTGCACAATCTTGCGCATCGCGCGGCACTTTGGCCGTTTT
>Ga0137412_10001907_pt1 | contig 16367 bp, 12 predicted proteins | sample CZODoug2_1_16fun_FD_122160 | JGI IMG/M metagenome (GOLD analysis project Ga0137412, IMG submission 122160) | Vadose zone soil fungal communities from Angelo Coast Range Reserve, California, USA - CZODoug2_1_16fungal (Hybrid Assembly) | ecosystem: Environmental > Terrestrial > Soil > Vadose zone...
AAAATACAGGTAGTTCCGCTGGTCAGGGGCGGAGTAGGAGCGGAGCGCGTCGAGGTACATTGCGGGGGTCATCGGGTAGCCGCCCGGGTCCCCGACGATCAAACCCGACCAGGCGACCGGCCGCGCCCCATGCAGGCGCGTGATGTCGATTTCGCCGTCGGTGTCCGGGTTGGGATAGGTGACCGCGCGCGGCTCGGGCCAGCCAAAGTCGACCGAGTTGGTCCAGATCGGCCGCTGTTGGTTGCCTGGCTGCGGGATCGATCCGTCCGGGTTGTGCAGGTCCCCCCCAAGGTCGAGCAGGGTGTTACCGTCCTCGTCCCCGATACGCGAGGTCGGCGCCGCGCCGGTTACCGGCGAGGTGGTGGGAGAGACCGGGATCGGCATTAGGCAATACCCACCCAACATGGCGCTACGGTCGAACCCGGCGCTCCGACTGCGGATGGTGCGTAGGTTGTCCCGAACGTGCCGTTGAGAACATACAGACGTTGGTTGGCGACGCTGGGCGTGTCCGACCGGCCGTAGCGGTCACCGGCCGCCATTCCAGTGTAGACGCCGTCGCCCGGCTGGACGACCAGCGGAGGAGACCAGACGTTGTTCGGATTGGGGTCCGCCGACGAAGCAGTCCGGGTATCGACCCACGCGCCGAACGCCGACGCATAGTGGACCTCAGACGCCCCCAAGGAGACCGCCGACAGTTTCAGCTCCGCAAACGCGGGGGTCCCGCCACCCGCCGTCGCCGGCACTACGATCCCGATCGGAATAACTGTCCAGGAACCGGTGACGTCCGAGACCGTCGACCCGACAGAGTCGCCGCTCGACAGGTAGGTGTTCGACGAGTTGTACCATTGAATCGTCGGGGTGAATACCCGCCCGGTTGAACCCGCCCGAATGAACGCCAGCATCTTGATGAAGTTGCCCGGAATCACCGGGATCGCAAACCCCGCCGTAGCGGTCCCGGTCGACATGACCAGCGTCGTACCGGAAACCTGCGTACCGCGAAAGACGTTGAATGTCTCGGACGGATTGCCGGTCGCGCCCGCGCCGAACGGGTTGGCGACCGCTGCGATCGTGGTCGCGCCGAACGCGGTGATCCACGACGGGTTGGACGCGGCGCGCGATCCATTGAATACCTCGGCTGTCGCCTGGGCGAACGTCGCGCGGTTACCCGGCGGGCCGGCATGGCGGAACTCCGCAATCCCATTTTGGCGAAGGAACCCGTAGATGTCGCCGCGCACGCCATCCGGTACGCCCGGGTTGACGCCTTTGGTCAGGCCGAACTCGTCGTTGATCCGCATGCCGCCCGCGTTCAGCAGCCAGGCGATGAGCGCTCCGTTTTTGTCCGGGATCTCGATGACCGAGTGGACCGACACGTCATTGGCCGCGCGGACTCGCAGGGTAAGCTCGTTCGGACGGCCTTGGATGTCCCAGCGCGCGCCCGTACGCGAGGCAGGGTCGACCGTCCCGTCTGCGACGACCGCTCCGCCGTCCGCCAGCAGCCGCGCTCGGGGGAACGCATCGCCGGTCACCAGGCTTTGCTGCCAGGTATCGCCGCTGGCAGCCGCCCGGTTGACCGGCGTTGCCGGCTTCGGGCGCATCTGGTAAAACCCGGTCGTGCCGGGAACGTAAAGCTGATCGACGTTGTCCGGCCCGAAAAAGTCAGGCAGTTGGGAGGTGGCGTCGACCGTCAGCAGGTTCGTGCCGAGCGGCGACCCGACCGAGTTGAGCAGGTCGGTCGCGGGAAGCGTCAACGCGCTATCCAGGTAGACCGGGACCGTCATGCCTTGGGCGGACGCCAGCGGACGGCCGATCGATGCGGGCGGGGTGTAGATCAGCTGAGCGCCAGGATCGGGGAACAGGAAGCGCGTCATAGTCCCACCCTATACAAGGCGAACTCAGTCGCCTTAGCCAACATTTCGACGTCGGTCCGGTCGTGCTGGTGGATGGTAGCGCCCGCGAGGATGCTTACGTTCGCGCCACCTCCCTGTGGCGAGACGCGCTCATCCCGGCCGGTTCCATTGTACGCGAGCGTCCACCCGGGCCGCAACTTACCGCCCTTGTCGTACCAGCCGAATTTAAGCTCGTGTGCCCAGGCGCCCATCGGCGTACGCTGGTCTGGGCGCCCTGCGATGTAGTTGAGTCCCCAGGCGATTTGCGCCCCGGCGTCTCCGAGATTGTACGGGTGCCCGTGTCCCAGCGCTTGCGGGATACCGGACGCGCCCGACGTCGGGTTAACCGCATAAGGGTTCCAGCCGGACTCACGGGTCCACAGTTTGTTCAACGCCTCCCATTGCGCGCCGACCCAACCACGAGCAGCCGCCATCCGCTGTCCGAGTGCGACGATCGCCCCGGACGACATCCGACCTGCCGCATTCGATCCGCCACCCGGGGTATCCGGCCCAGGATCTTTCCCCCGTACGATATCGACCAGAGCCTTTAGCGGCCGGATCGCTAGATTCCCGGCGACGCCCTTCCAGTCGTGCCCGGTACCGAGGGTATGCGTGATCAGCAGGCGAAGGGGAGTCAGAACAGCGTTCAAGCCGTTGGCCAACTGACCGCGCACGAAGTGGTAGACCTTGCCCAGGATCGTCGTTGTGGCCGACCCGACGCTGAGCGCGCTGGCTCCGGTGAGCCGCTTGACCTCGGCTTCACCCGCCCCCTGCGTGCCGGTCGCGTTCCCGACTGTCCCGCCGGTGGCGAATCCCGGAACCCCCACCGCCTTGAAGGCAGGCGTGAGTATCGCGGTATGCTCCTTCGAGACAACAGTCTCGCCGCGCTCGGCCAGGAGCGGGACGACATCCCCGCCACCCCAACCAGGAATCTTGCCGCCGGTCCGCATCTTCCACGGCTGCAGCTTCGGTTCGTGGACGATACCGGCTAGGAAGTTCCAGACGGGCCGGATTCCGTTGTTGTAGACCGTGTTAACAACAAACTCGATCGGCGCCTTGAAGATCGCCTTTAGTCCGTCCCAGGCGCCCTTGATCCAGCCCGTCGCGGTCTTGACCGAGTTGGTGATCGTGTCGCGTAGGGAACTGAACCAGCCGGTCACGTCGTGCCAGAGACTGCGCGCTGTGTTCGACATGCTGTGCCAAAGCGAAATGAACGGCGACGACACGTCGTGGAATATACGAGTGGCGAAGCTGGACACGTCGTGCCAAAGCCGGGAGAAGAAACCCGACACGTCGTGCCAAATTCGACTGGCGAAACCGGATACGTCTTTCCACATCCGGGAGAACAAGCCGACGACCGCTCGCCATAGCCGGTCTATCAGATGCCAAGCGCCGTCGTAGATCCGATAGAACCACATGATGACGTCTTTGTCGAGACGCAACACCCAGAGGATCACGTTTCGCCAAAGCCACTGCGCAGCCGCGACGATCGCGCGTGTGGCGGTCTGGAACACCCCGACGATCTTGTTCCAGTTGTTAACGATCAGAACAACAATAAGGCCGATTCCGCCGGTGAAGATGACCAGCAGCAGGCGCCAATGTCGCGAGACGAAGCCTGCGATCGAGGTCAAGATACGAACGATATCGTTGTACATTCGCTGGAAGAACCGCCCGACAGCGAGCGCCGCGTCCGCCACCGCATGAAACGCGGTCGTGACGATCCGCCGGAAGGTCTCCGAATGCTTGTATGCGAGGACCAGCGCCACCCCGAGCGCGATCAGCAAAGTCGCGACCAGCACGAGCGGATTGGCGTTCATGGCGACGTTAAACAGCCACTGCGCGGCAGTCCAAGCCTTCGTCGCGACTGTGATTACGCCCATGACCACGGCCTGGCCGACGAGGACGGCCTTCTGTGCGATCCAGACCGCCGTATTCTTGACGACCATCGCGGTCTGGCGGATCAAAGTGGCCAGCGAGCTGTTATAGGCCGCCGTGAGCAGCCGGGTGCCGATCAGGTTCCCGGTCTTCGCGGCGCTGTTCACGCCGAGCGCAGCCGACAGGCCGCCGGTCCGGATCGTGCTTGCGACCATCACCAGGTTGGTGGCGGCCTGGGCGACCGCGAGCGCAACCGTCGCGATCTTGTTCGCCACCCACAGACTCACGAGGATGTAGAGCAAGGTGCGCAGCGTACCGCCGTGCGAGGCAATCAAACCGAATGCGTTAGCGACGCCATGGATGGCGACCAGGAACACGCCTCCCGCAATCGACGCTATGTTTTTGAAAGCAGGCGCCAGCTCGTGGAAGATCCTAGAAATCGACCCGCCGATCCGGCCGAGGTCATTAAGGCCCTTCGACATCGGGCCGCTGTCGAACGACTTACCGCTGTTCTGAACGAAGCTCGACAGGGTGTTTACGAACGCGGTGGCCGCGCCCGCCAGATGACCCTGGACCTTGCGCATCGCCAGACCGATCCGGACCTCCAGTGTGTCGAAGGCCGACCGGAGGGTGGCCATCTTCTGCGAGGTCGTGGTCTGTGTCTTCGTCCAGGCGTCTGCAAATTGCTGAGCGTTGGTCGCCCCGCCCGAGTTGAGCTGCTTGTACTTGAGTTGCAGGCGATCCATCTGCGACAACAGTGTGAGGATCGCAGACGAGGAGCGGCCTCCGCCGAACGCCCGGGAGAGCACGGCGGCCTGGTCTGCCGCATCCAGCCCGGACTTCTTGAGGTGGAACTGGAGGTCTTGCAGCGCGACCAGCAGCCCGTTCGGTCGGCGCATGTCGTGACCAAGCTGGGACGAGCTGATGCCGATCGTGCCGAGCGCCTTGGATGCCGCCCGCGACGGGGCGCCCATCAGCGAGATCGTCATCCGGAGACGGGTGGACGCCTCCTGCGCGGGGATCGCGTTGTCGGTCAAGGTCGCCATCGCCGCGCCGACGTCGACCATCGATAGACCGAATGTCGCAGCCGAGGGGACGACGCCGGAGGACATCGACTTGGCGAACGCCTCCATCTTCATGTCGCCAACGCCGACGATGCGGTTGAGCAGGCCCATCGCGTCGGCTGCGCCGTGTACGCCCTTGATGTGCGACGCCTCGACCGCGATCGACGCCTGTACCACGTTCTCCAGGTTAGCGTGACCGATCCGCGCTTCCTTCGCGGCGTTGGTCAGCAGGTCGAGCGCCTGGGACCCACGGAACCCGGCGGACTCCAGGTGGTACAGGCCCTCGGCCAGCCCGGTCGGGCCGATGCCTACACCTTGGGATAGTCTGAGGACCTCGGGGGTAAGTTTCGCTACCTCCCTGGTTGTCGCCCCCGCCTGCGTGTGGATCCGCATCATCGAGGCTTCGAACTCGTTGGCCGATTTCGCGCCATGGACCAGCGCGAAGGCCAAGCCGCCCACCCCGACGAGCAGGGTCAAGTGCGTCAGCTGGGTTGCGACGCCCTTGACCATGCTGCCGAGCCGACCCAGTCCGAGACCGAACGTCTCAGCGCCGCGTCGGGCGCCAGCGAGCTGCTGGCCTGCCCGCGCGGCCTCATCCCCGACCGGCTTGATCTCCGACCGGAGTTTCTGTCCCATCCCGGCGAAACCCACCATGCGGGGGGTGATGATGATTTGAGCTTCGCCGAGGACTGCCACTATCTGCCACCCCCTCCTTGCGGGGTGGCGGGACCGCCGATAAACCCGACTGCGGCCTGTAGGCTACGCTGATGTTCCGGCAGCAGACCCCAGGTTTCGGGATCGGGCGCCTGGTACGGCGCGGCCAGCCCAAGCGAGTCGTTTAGCATCCTCTTGACCAACTCGCGAGTGGACGCCTCCGCCTTGCCCTCCTCACGTTCGAGAATGGTATACGGAAGCTGGTCTTCCACCATCAGATGATGGACCACGTTAAGGAACCTGTCGAGAGGCAGCTCGGCTAGGTCTACTCCCGCCAAGATGCACCTCCCGTCAATATCAGGCCACTCTTCGTAAGCCCAACTCAGGAGTTGGTTGGTCCACTCGCGGGGACGTTTCCCGACTCCTCGACGATCCAGTTGATGATTTCAGACAGGACGTCCTGGTCGACCACGGTCCTGGTGGAGTCGAGGATCTCGATGAACGACTCCGACTCGACCACCGAGACCTTGATCAGGTCGCGAATGCCCTTCGCCTGTCGAGCCGCTCCGCCGACATCGCCCTCTCCCGGCGGGGCGGTGGCGAGGACCACCCCACCTGGGATCTTGTTGCGCGCGTGGAAGGTCTTGACCTCGTCGACCCACTCGCCGGTCGGCTCCTCGATCCAGCTCGGATCCTCTTCGGTGCCGACGTTGACCTTGCGCATCTCCTGAACCTCGAACACGAGGTCGAACGGCTGCGGCGGTCGATCATCCCTCGGAATGCGAAACACTTTGCGTTGGGCCATGTCCTGTGCGCTCCTATCAGTGCAAGGCCAAATGAATGTTGTCGGTCAGATACCGGTTCGGCATCGTCCCGGGATGATGCACCATCTTGGTGAACACCATCTGCCCCATGGCGTCCGGGAACGCGAGGATCCGCGCACGCCTGGGGACAATCGTGTGAGGGGCGGTTCCCTCGTGATGCAGCAGCGCGATCGGGTGAGTGGAGCCGACGAACGCGACCGGCGGTTGCCAGTCGGTGTAGGCCATCTTCACTCGCAGGGTCTCGCGTAGGTTCTGATTCCGGAACGATACCTTGCCCTGCGCGTTCTCGAAATCGGCCGATGCGTGGCCTGGTCGGATCTGGTCGTATGCTGCGTGGCGGACCAGCTCGGCGCGGCGCCGCAGGTCCCGCGCGACCATCCCGGTTGGCAGGCGCGTCATCCGCTGCCAGGCAATTGGGTTGATCTCGAAGATAACCTCGGCTTCCGGTCCGAGCTTCCCGGCGTAGGGCGCCGGGGTGGTCATAGCAACCCGACCTGGATCGAACCGACCACGGCCATCATCGTACCGGCCGGACCAACCGGCGACGTCCGACCGACCGTCATCGGCATGTTGACCCCGACCCAACCGCCGGGCGCGTTGCACTTCGCTCGGATGTCCTCCAGCGCCTCGTGCAGGACCAGCGCGTCCCGGATGTTGGCCTGTGCGTCGGCCTGGAGCGCGGTTGCTGTGGGTGGCGTCCCGTCGTCACTCATCGACGCGCAAATCCGCAGGATCGTGACGGCGTATTGGACATAGCGCTGGGTGAAACCGATCTGCACCGGCGTCGTCGAACGCTCCATGCCCGGCTGGCCTTCTCCGACGAAGTCCAGGTTGACCATGACCGATTCGCCGTCATACGCGATCGTCCTGCTGTCTCCGGCGGTCACGTAGTGGCTCGCCGGCAGGGCTACCGCCTGCGTAGCGAAATACGCGACCACCCGAGCCAGGAGGTCGGTTGCGAGAGCGAACGGGTCGGCTGCCATAGTTTACTGCTGGACTCCCGCCCGCGCCTCGAGCTTGGTCACGAGCGACGACCGGGGGTCGCCCGACTCCTGCTCCTTGATCAGCGCCGCGCGCGCCCGATCGGGATCGATCCCGACCCAATCGAGGACGTCCTGCACCGTGCCGCCCGGGACGTCGTACGCGTCGATATCGCTGGGGGGCGCGGCCGGTGCCCCGCCCTCGCCCTCCGATTCGTCCGTGACGTTCCCACGGGCCTCCGCGACCGCGTCTTCGTCCGCCCAGCGCGCCCGGTACTGCAGCAGCGAGTTGAGGATGCCCGGGTCGTCGATCCCGCGCGCGTTGACGTTCGCGCGGTACCGGTCCTCGTAGGGCATCGCCTCGTGGTCGGCGCGCAGCCGGGCGACCTCCTCGTCGGTCGCACCAGACCGGCGCCACCGCCCCTCCAGGAAATCCGGGGCGTCTGCGAACTCGTTCGGGTTGGTCGGGTTGGTCATGGTTACCTCCGTCGATGCTGGGTCATGTCCGGGCTGTACACCATCGGACGCCGTGTCTGCTTGGCGGGGTTGTACGCCCGAATGAAGACGTCCACCTCGAATATGCCGACCAAGCCCTCTTTCACAAACGCGTTTACGTCCCGCAGGTCGATCGTGACCTGCTGCCGACTGACCCGGGTCGCCCGTTGCGGCAGCCGGTTGGGTAGACCGGCAATGCTCTTCGCCAGCTCGGCGGCCAACGCAACCGCCGCTTCGATCCCATCGGCCGGAGGGTCCGCCCCGTGTGTGCAGGTGACCGAGAAGGTAGCCGGCTGGTTGTCATCCAGGTCGAGCCGCTGCCAGGCGGGCCAAAAGATCTTGCCCGGTCGGACCAGCCAGCGTCGATCGTCTACCCGGTATTCGGTCGGGTTGAGTACAGTCCCATCAATCTTGATCGACAGGATGTCACGGACCGGATACACGCCGAGCAGAATCCCGCCCGGACAGCATGATCCGCCGTTGGTGGACGCCATCCACGAGTCGAGGGTCAACCCCATTCCGACCATCCGGGGCAGGTTCGAGATGTGACGGCATCCCCATCCTGGCTCGAACGGCCGGATGGTCGCCTCGCACACCCCTGGGAACTGGCGCCCCGACAGCGCATACAGTAGGTTGGACGCGTTGACCGCCGCGCGATCCCGGATCGCGGCGGTAACCGCCGCGTCGGACAGGTCGGGACGGCCGGCGAGGTCGGATCCGGAGATCCACGGGGAGCAGACTCCCCCCCCTGCCAGCGTGCCCGAACCGACCGGGATCGGCATGCGGTCAGACCTGCGTCGGGATCTGCGCCCCGCCGAGGACCGGTGTCGGCAGCACGGTGTCGTAGATCCACTGGCAGACGGCGGTCGAGTCGTACGGGTAGTCGTTGTTCGGGCCGTTACCCCACGCGGTGTTCTCGACCGCGTACCCGTCCATCATCGTTGCCATCGGGTTGATGTCGATAGTCCGGTTGCCCTTGTGCAGGAACATCCGGGGGAACACCCAGCGCATGTACGGCGCCTGCACCGGCTGCACGCCCGAGGGGGACAGGACCGTCCGTGTCCAGGCTTCGACCGACACGCCGTTCGGCTGCGGGTCGATGCCAACCTTCGGGTACTGGTAGCCGTTGACCGCGACGCCAGTCGTGTCGACAGTCGGGGGGGAGACGCCGGGAGTGATCGAGCCGGTGTCGACGAACGAGATGTTGCCGTTGCCGGTGTTGGTTCCGATCAGACCCCACGAACCGGAAAGCCGGCCGTAGATCTTGTAGCCGAGCGCCCCGACGACCGCCGCCCAGTTGAGCGTCACGGTCGAGGTCGAGCCGGTCGTGACCTGCGAGGTGGCGGTAGACGGCAGGCCCTCACCGTAGGCCGACAGCGCAGTGACCTTGTGCGAGTAGGTGCCCGCCGCGAGGATACCGCCGGTGGTCGCCGTTGAGGGGGTGACCGTGCCCATGGACGGCAACGGCGTGCCCGAGGAGAGCAGAACCGTACCGGCCGAAAGCACGGCTTCCAGTTCGGGGTCCTGCGTGCAGATCTCGATCGAAATGTTCAGTCGCTTGAGGATGTCCGGCAGGCGAAACACCTGGCAGAGCTGCCCGTTCGCGGCGCGGTTCGAGACCTCAGGTCCCGCGTCGAGGTCGGGGTTGAAATCGAGCTTGTTGAGCTTGTCGGTCACGTAGAGCGACTTGACACCGCCTCCATCAGCGGGTGTCGCCCCGAACTGGTCGAGCTTCGCCACCCTCAGCGCGAGGCAGTGGAGGGTGAAGCCTCCCTGGTTTGCCATCCCCTCATACCTCCGTGATCATGTTGGGATCGTAACCTTGATGCCGAAATGGCATTGTCCGTCCCAGGACGCCAGCGCGAACCTCTTCGCCCTGGCGACCACGCTGTTGTCCGCCCGGTCGATCGCCTCGGCCGGAACCGGACCGTTCGCCGGCCAGTCCGGGAAGACCTCCGGCTCGGCCAACCGAATATCAACCAGCCCGGTCGCGTAGGCCCAAAACTCCGTCACGGCAGGTGCGGTCGCCCCGCCGGTCGCCGGCTGCAGCCCGTCGTACCCGGTTCCGGGAACAACAATCGTGCCGCGCGACGTCCGCAGGATGTTGCCGGTCCGTTCGATCTGGTGAAAATCAGGCGTCGCCAGCGCGGGCAGATGGATCATCCCCTGACCACCGAGACCACACGACGCGATCGCCTGCTCCAGCGCGCCGAGCGCTCGCGTAAACGTCACCGCCGTGTTCGACAGGACGACACAACGAGCGTGCCGCAGGTAGATGTTGCCGGTACCGGCGGCTTGGGTCCGCGCCCCCGCGTTGAACTCTCGCTCGACCGCCTGAGGGGTAGCCGCCTCGACACCGCGTCGCACCCGACCCGCGTAATCCCGGGCCTGCCACGACATCAGCGAGCAGCGGTCATCCCAAGAAACGACGTACGGGTACCATTCGAGCACAGTCGCCGGGGGATAGTAGCCAAGACCGGCCGAGGTGTCCACCACCGGCAGCGCGCCCGCCGGGGTAACCGCGCCCGTATCCGTGAAGGCAGGCGAGGTCAGGCCGGTCGCGATCCTCAGCTCGGCGCCGGTCGTCCGGCCGTACACCTCGTAGGTGACCGGGGTGTTCGACAACGGCGGGATCCACGCGATCCCGACCGAACCGGTCGCGCCGGTCGTGACCGTCGTGACCTCAGGCCCCGGCAGTGACTTGCCATTCGCGTTGACCACGACGATACGGTAGGCGTAGGTACCGGCCGCCAGCGTGCCGCCCGTAGTGGACGGAGTAAGAACCGGTGTCGGGCCTGCGCCCAGCGGCCGGAGGTCAACCGTCGCAGAAACACAGACGTCGTCGACCCAGGCCGGCTGGTTCGCCTCGGGCGTGTAACGAATGCCGTTGATCCACCGGCCCTCGGTCGGGTCGGCAGTGCGCAGCGGGTCGCGTGCCGCGCGGACCAAGCTGATGTCCGGCGGAACGAGGACCGGCGGGCTGGTCGCCTGGATAAGGGTTGACATCTGCGCTCACCTCCTTTCGGGGCGGGGGGTGACGCCGGAGCGCCAGCGCCACCCCCCGGCTCGGAGGTGATCAGTAGGCGGCCGGGACGGTCGGAGCAGTAACGCCGCCCACCGAGGAGCCGCTCATGTTGACCGGGACGGTCATCTGGATCGACTCGTACCCGCGCTTCGCGACGCCCTCGAACGGTTCCACGAAGGTCTGGTACTGGTTGGTCGCGTTGAGCGCCGAGTCCTTGATAATACCGAAGTCGATCCGCCCGCCGTCCAGGAACACGAACGTTCCCGCCGGGAAGATGAAGAACGACAGCCTCTTGGGCCAGTAGGTACCGGCCGATGCCGAGGTGGCGGACGCGTCGGCAGCGGGCGCGGCGAACGCGGCGAGCGCGGTCGGCGCGGCGAACCCCTGGTCGGGCCAGTCCCACGCGTTCGTGCCGAGGGTGGTACCGCCGACGCTTTTGGGCATCCCGTCGAGGACGTACGAGGGAACGATCCCTCGGACCCCGAACATCGAACGAACGTAGGCGTCCGCTACCTTGAGGTTGTCTTCGTCCGATCCGGACCGGTCGTGCGCCAGCTCGCGCAGAAGGTCGGTCCGAACCGCACCCTTGAACCAGGCCGGCAGTACGATGTTCAGCGGGAACATATCGGGCAGCCGGTTGCGGTAGCGCATACCCTGCGCGACCAGCTCCAGCAGCGCGAAGAAGTCCCGGGTGAACGACAACAGGGCGGGCGCGCCGACGATGGTCGAGCGGGCGGACAGCTTCGCGAGCAGGTTCAGTTCGGCCACCCGCGCCGCGTTCGCCAACGCCAGCTCGGTGTTCGCCGCGACGATCTCCGGCGAGAACCGCGACTGCATATTAGAGAACTGCAGCCGGGTCGGGATCGCGTCGACCAGCTCTTCGATCGTGGTCCCGCAGGTGAACGTCTGCACCGGCTTGGTGGGTGGCGAGGATGGCGCTGCGTCGTTCGCGGCGGTCCAAATCGCGGTACCCGATGCGCCGACACCGGCGAACGTGGGCGGCTGGATGAACCTCAGCCCACCGCGTGTCGCCTGGTAGACCGGGAGCATGTCCCGCACCGGGCGGTCCGCGACCGCCTGCACCGGGATGTCGTAGTCGACCGGGACCGGCTCGCAAATACCACCCGCCGCGACCAGCGCGTCGAGACTGCCGACCCGCTCCAGGCGGTTCATGATCGCCCGCTGGGACAGATCCCGGTCGAGGATGTCGGCGTTCCGCCAGGGGTCGTCGGTGAGCTGCCGAGCCTTGGGGTACTCTGCCAGCATGCTCGCGCACAGGACCTGGCCGGCACCGCCAGACGCCATTTCCAGCTTGCGGGAGGTCGACGCCGCGATCTGGCTCCAGTTGACCCGGGTGCCCAGGCCAAGACCTGGCATGTCGTTGGCCGCGACCAACGCGCCCCCAGCGACCAGCGCCGGACGACGCTTCGCGGCCGGACGGTCGCCGCGCCTCGCGAGCGCCGCGCGGGACGGACGGCGGATGGACGCCGCGATCGACTCCTGCCGCTCGGCCTCGTCGGCGTCCGCGTCGTCGTCGTCCGCCGGGTCGCTGCGCGGGACGCGCGGGAACGCCTTGTCCGGCGATGGACTGCCAGCGTCGCCGGCCGGCTCGCCCTCCTCGACCGAGGGGCGGCTGGACGGGCCGGATGGGGCCTGCTCGCCATCCTCGTCCGGTCGGGTCGGGCCGGTGCCCGTGCCGTCCGGGTGCGCTTCGTCTTCCCTTTCGGCGGTCTGGGGCGCGATCCGGTCGCGCAGCGCGGAAACGCTGGCTTCGGTCTCGGCTGCCTCGTCGGCGCGCGCGGTGATCTCGGTCGCGACCAGGTCCTTCGCGTCGGCCAGGTGACCCATGACCTCCAGGTCACCAGCCGAGGTCTGCGCGCCCTTGTCGAGCTTCTTGAACTCGTTGCCGATCGTCGTCTGCAGCTTCTCCAGCTCGGAGCCGCTGAGGGTCGACAGGTCAAGCTGCCCGTCGAGGAGCTGCTGAACCTTGGTGTCCACGCGTGCCTCCCTACGCACGTCGGGAATAAGAGAACCCTCTGTGGCGTGCGGGAAGCGTCTATGACTGCCGACCCAGCGCCCGGGACGCTATGCGCCCTGGGATGCCGTACCGAACGGAGCATAGCACAGCTACCGTCCGGCTGGCAAACAGAGCTATCGGGCCATCCGGGCGCGGACCCGATCGAGATCACCCGACAGCACGCGAGCGCGCAGGGCAGCGAGTCGTTCGTCCCGCAGCCGCTGCAGCTCGGGAAGGTAGTCGAGCAGACGGCGGACAGCGCCGGACGAACGATCGGGCCGCAGACCACCACCCGCCGCGACCAACGCGACCGGATGCCCAGACGAAGCAACCAGGCGCGGCACCGGGAACCCCGGCGAGTTCACCGCCAGCGCCGCGATCAGCTCCAGCCGGCCGCCATGCTCCCGCCAGTCGCCGGACAGCGCCGACGCGCGCAGCCGCCGGATCTGGATCTCCGACAACGACGGGTCGAGCGCCCCCGCCAGCCAAATCCCGAACGCGTCCTCACCGGCCGAAACATCGGCTGCTGCCGTACCCGAGTCGTCGTAATGCTGCATCACCTGCGCGATCGACAGCGGGGAGGAGGTCGACGCATGCCCACCCCCCAGAGTCACATGCCCGACTGAGACCAGGTCACCCTCGGCTGTTTTCACTGCGCCAGTACGGAACAGCGTGTATCCGGTCAGGTTTTTCGGTGCCATCACGCAACGGCCGGAGAACCCGGTGTGGCAGACTCCCCACAGCGCCAGGTGGCCGAACACCCGTCCGTGCTCGTCGATCGTGAGCGGTGTCGGTTCGGACAGCCCGGGGTCGTCGAACCACTGACGGGGCGGGTAGACCGGACCGGCTGCCGCGACCAGGCCGCCCTCGGCGCACGGCTTGCACTCCCGCTCGCCGTACTCATCCTTGGTGTTGATCCCGGCTTTGGCCTGCTCCCGGTCGGGCTGGCCAGGCTCCATCGCCGGCCCGTCGTCCATCTGGATGAACGCGCCTTCGAACGCGGGAAACGGCGTGATGGTCAGGCCCATCACCCGACCGGCCGTCACGTTCTCCTCCAGGTCGCCGTCCCCGAACATAATGTCGAGGATATCGACCTCGTCATCTTCCTCGTCGACTGGATTGCCGTCTTCGTCCAGGAACCGGAACTCCGATTGGACGTCGGACAGGTCGACCGATACGCCCTTGAGAAACTGATCCCGAATCAACCCGGCGACGCGGGTCGCCTCCGCCTCCGAGGTGAACGTGCCCTTGAACTGGAGCGCCTGTGCGCCCGCCCCGTACTTGCCGCCATTCCGGGCGTCGTCCATCCCGGACGCATCGACCCGCTCGATCGAGTCGATTCGGCCGACCAGCTCGGCGCCATCGTGACCCATCGAGGTCGTGGTGTTCGCCATCAGCGGCAGCGGTAGTTCCCGCCAGGTCAGTGCCTCCGGCTCGATATGGCGGAGGTCGCCGGTTCGAACACCCTCTAGCACGCCGACCGGCGCCGTCCAGGTCATCGTCTGCGCAGGCGCAGCTGTTTCGTCAACGACAGTCACGTCGAATGCCTCTCCGTCCGCGCCCGCCGCGATCAAATCGGGCGGCTCTTCGTCCAGCTTCGAATAGTGGGAGCGCAGGTGCGCCTTCGCCCGGGAGACCGCGTCAGCGCTGTGCCCGGACAGCGAGCCGGCCCGACCCGCTGCCGCGTGGACGCCCGCCCGGTTGGTCGTCCCATCCGGCTCGTGATGTGATAGGAAACACGCCTCCTTAGGCGTGCCCTCCGGGTCGCACGCAGCAGCGCTCCGCCGGTACTGCTCGTCGGCGAACCTCGACGCCGAGCCGTCCCACGACTTGTCGGTAACCGACGCGTTCACGTCGCCCATCACGCCACCTCCGCAAGCAGCAGGTAGACCGGGAACATGTCGCAGGTGCAACCCGGGTGATCCCCCGGTCGGTAGAAGGTGTTCTCGCCCCAGTCGGGCGGAGCGCGCAACCCGTCGTCGTCCAGTCCGGACAGCGTGACGCCGTCCAACTCCTCGTGCGCAGGGAACGGATGGTCGGTATAGCCGTGTTCCCAGATGTACCCGGTCACCATCCCGCCGTTGGACGAGATGATGTCTCCGACCAGCGGCCCGGTGCCGATCTGCCCGTAGTATTCGGTCTCGTCGACCGGCCGCAGGTCGTCGTCCAGACCCGACGAAGTCTCTGTGTCGAATCCGCCCGCAAAGGCGAGGGTGGCGCGGATGACCGAGGTGGGGACCAGCGAGCCGTCCCGGATCTCCTTACGTGGGTCCTCGGACAGCGCCCGCTGGACAGCTTCGACCAGACGAGCCTGCAGGAACCGCCACCCCGCCGTGCGGGCCGCGTCGAACTTCCCGACCACGCGGCGCCAGAGCAGCTCGCCGTCGAGACCGAACGCGGTAGCGACATCAAGAACGGCGGCATGCTGCGCGTCACGGACGTTACGCTCGTAGTCGCCTTCCAGACCGTCGTAATCGGCGTCGTCGAGCAGGTCGCCCTCGGATAGGCCCATCCCGCCGAGGATCGTCCAACCGACCCTGCTCGGGATCGACGCCTTCGGGACCCCCTGGGTGGCGGACAGCGCGGTGCGGTTCTTCGCGCGGGCAGTCGACACTACCTTCGACCCCGCGCGTTCGAGCGCCCGCACGACTGTCGCAGTCGCCTGCGAGCGAAGCTCGGCGCGCAGCACGCGGTCGCGCATCGCCAGCCGGCGGGAGAACCGCTCGTTGCCGGCTCGCCGGCTGCCGCCGTTCGACGCTGCCGCGATCGCCGGTACCGCCGGTGGTCCGGGGGTAGCGGGTGGTTCGTTGCCGGGCGGTCCGTCCCCGCTGTCGTCCCCCCCACCATCGACCTCGGCCGGGACCGCGTCCACAGCGGGGGTAGTAACCGGAACAATAGCCGGGTCGAGCCGCCGGAGGATCTCGTTGGTGACCGAGGGGTCGAGTGTCCGGGCGCGCAGCAAGATCCGGATCAACATCTCCTCGTTGTCCGGGCCTTCGTCGTCGGTAAACCCGAGGTGGTCGCGCAACGCGGCGAACGACAGCGCGTTGCGGTCCCAGGCGTCTTTTGCGTCGGTTGCCCGGTCTGGTTTGATCAACAACTCGACCGGGTTGTACCAGATCACCGATCGCGCCGCGACGTCGGCAGGTACTCCGGCGGCGAGCAGGTAGCGCCGGAAATAGGCCGCTGTAAGCGCATCAACCTCGATCTGTACCAGCGGCTCGATATGGTGGCGGAACGTGTTTTCGTCGACCTGCCATGCGGTCCAGTGGTTTAGGTCGGCCAACCCGACTAGGACCTCAGCGGGCAGGTCGATGCAGGTCGCCAACCGCCGGATCGCCTCGACCCGCTTGCCTTCGTTCTTCTCCTCCGCCCGCTCGAACAGCAGATGCTTGGCGGCAGCGATGGCATCGGCCGGACCGCGTGCGATCAGCGGGAGTGCGGCAGCAGCCGAACCGGGGTCCGCTATCGCCTCGGTCGCAGCTTCGATCAGCTGGGCCATGAACGGGTCAATATCGCCGTCGATCGGGGCGTCCTCGTCATCCTC
>Ga0137412_10001908_pt1 | contig 16359 bp, 22 predicted proteins | sample CZODoug2_1_16fun_FD_122160 | JGI IMG/M metagenome (GOLD analysis project Ga0137412, IMG submission 122160) | Vadose zone soil fungal communities from Angelo Coast Range Reserve, California, USA - CZODoug2_1_16fungal (Hybrid Assembly) | ecosystem: Environmental > Terrestrial > Soil > Vadose zone...
GGCGCCTACGCCACCGCCCTGGGCGGCTGTGTCGGCTGTCACTTCAACGACTGGAAAGGTTTTAGCGCCAACCCGCGTATTGGCGATCAGAGCACCGCCTATCTCGCGCTCACATTCCGCCAGTTCCGCAGCGGCGCGCGCGCCAATTCACCTGGCATGTCCGATATAGTGCGAGCGCTCGATGAAGGGGATATCGACGCAGTCGCGGCATACCTCAACGCAGCACAATAATCACTCGCGCCAATGCTGAAGCCCGACGCCGGATCATGCCATGCTGGCGGTCCGGCCAAACGGTTTGAGGATGAGCGTGCGACACGGATCGTTTACTTTTGTGTTTGCCGTTAGCGACTTCCTACCAGGTACTACGAGAATTCGCCTCCTTCGATCAATATGGCGCATTGGTATCGGTGCCATTGCAGGGTATCTCGCGGCATGCGGCAGCCACGGCAGATCGATCACCGTGGACCAGGAAGTGCTCCTTCCGGACGTCGAGCCCCGAGTGAACGCGATTTCACGAACGCGCGAGGGCGGTTTTGTGGTCACGGGCATTGGGCTTACCGCGTGGGTGCTGGCCACGGACAGTCACGGAACTCTTCGGTGGCAGTTTATCGATCCGATCGACAGCGGAATCGATACCGGTAGTCAGTGGGTGCCACAGTCCGAATTTCACGGTGCGGTATCGCTGGCGAACGGGAACACTCTACTGTGCGGCGGCAAGTACAAGGGCGGACAAACGGACAACCTAGTAGCGATACTCGATAGCAACGGCCGCCTCGTTGAAAAGCGCGTGGAGGTACCGAACGATGATCGTCGTTTGATTCATTCAAACTTTTATCAATGTTTTCTTTGGCAGGACGGAATACTGCTGCTCGGGAATGCAAATGACGGCACGCACGGTTATATATGGCTCGTGGAACTCGACGGCAATGGAGTGAAGAAACGACAGGCACTCATAGACAATGCACCGGCCGTTAAAGCGGATACGGTTGTCGGGCCCAGTTTTGTTTTTACGGCCTGGGACTCGAATGACAACTTTCGGGTAATTAGAGCAAATGGAAAGGGCGAGACAATTGCAAAGAGAGTGATTGCCGGCGAATTTATTGTGCAGTTGCGCTCGATGGTTGAATCCAGCCAAACATCTGTCATTATTTACCGCGCTGGCAAAGCAACGCTTTATACGCTCGACGAGCGCCTGCAAGATGCCCGGCCGCCGAGGCAGATCGCGAACTTTGATGTCTTGGCAGGTCGCGGATATGTACTTGCCGATACGTCGATCGCACTATTTGGGAGATGGCCTGATGCCGCCGTGGCGTGGATCAGTGGGCAAGATAAAGCCTACACAATGCGTCCTTTTGGGCCGAAATATGCCTCGTCCACCGTTAGTGATGCGGTCCCAATATCGGCTGAAGAGTTTGTAACTGTGCGAGGCAGTGTCAGCCAGGATCCGAAGGATCAGGGTCTGGTCATGTCGTGGGTGACGATCAAAGGAAACAAATGACCGCAGCGTCTTGCAACGCAGGCGTGGGTGTTCGGATGCTGATCGCACTTGGTTTTGTTCTTTGCACATCTTTGCTCGCGCGGACGGTGCTTGCCGATCCGCGCAGCCCAATAATCCTAGTCTGGAACTTCACGATTGGGCCACGAGTGAGCCAAACATTAAACCCAACGAGAAGTGGAGAAGCCGTTTAGAGTGCGGTGATTGCGGAAGACTTTGCAGCTTGTGGTGCGGTGATCGGCCAGACGAGATTAAATTAGGGAAAACATGAACTCGACAATACGGGCTTTTCTTGTCATCAGCATCACCATTACCACAGCAATGGCTTTCGCATCTTCGGCGATGGGTCAGAAGTCGCATGGTGCCAGATCCTCCACCGACTCACCCATCGATCCAAAGCAGCCGGCAGGCCGGAGCGCACTTCGGCAGATAGTACAAGAGCAGTGTGTTTTGAATTGGCAGGAGCACCACAATCCGGCACCCTGCGAGCGCGTCTTTCTTGCAGACGCGAAGATTGGCAGCTCTGGATATGCTGTAGTCGCTGCTCCTGGCGGTGGCGCGCACTATTTGTTGGTTCCGACGCGGACGATGGCTGGGATTGAAAGCAGTGAACTGCTCGATCCGGACGCGCCCAACTATTTCGCGGAGGCTTGGCATGCACGTGGCCTAATTGGTGCGTTCGTCGGCCACGAAGTGCCGAGAACCGTAATTGGTCTTGCCGTGGGCATTGCCCAGTCTCGCAGTCAAGATCAATTTCACATTCACATCGAATGCTTGCAGCAAGACACATTCAAGGCATTACGCGCATCGGCAGAAAACGTCGTGGACGTGTGGTCGCCCGTAACAATTGCGGGATCGACATATCAGGCATTGCGAATCAAGGCAGACGGCTTGGACGCCTCGAATTTGTTCGAGTTGCTTGCAACTCTGAATTCGGATGCGCGGCATCACATGGGAAACTACACCCTGATTGTTGCCGGTATGCAATTTAAGGGGGGTCCTGGGTTCGTTGTCCTAGCGGGAACCGGGCCAAGCGGGGAGATTTTGCTGGATTCGACCTGCGCCGTCGCTGGAAGCGTCGGATGAGCTGAAGTATGCAGCTTTGCACAGCATCAGCTAAGGTATAAAGCGTTCATACGGATGGAGCTTCCTTGATGGACATCGTCATTCCAAGCGCCACGTCAATCGGGTTGTTTGCCGTGGCGGCGATCCTGCTGCTGCTGACTCCCGGTCCTGCCGTTTTATACATCGTCGCGCGCAGCGTCGAGCAAGGCCGGATAGCCGGATTGGCCTCGGTTTTCGGTATCACAACGGGAACACTCGTGCATGTACTGGCATCGACGCTGGGTCTGTCGGCGCTGCTCGCCTCCTCGACTCTGGCTTTCGCGGTAGTCAAGTATGCGGGCGCTGGGTATCTGATCTATATGGGCGTGCGGCGGATTCTTAAGCGTACTGACACGTCGACCTCGCCTTTAGAGCTGCCAAGGCGGAGCTTGGGACGCCTGTATCGCAATGGTTTTATCGTCAATCTGCTGAATCCGAAGACGGCGCTGTTTTTCTTGGCGTTTTTACCTCAATTCGTCGATCCGTCGCGAGGTGCGGTCCCGTTCCAGATCGCTTTCCTCGGTCTGTTGTTTACATTGATGGGCCTGACGAGCGATGGTCTCTATGCATTGGTCGCCGGGACGGCGGGCGTATGGGTCAAGCGCCAGAGTCGCTACTTGGACTGGGAACGTTATGTCACTGGGAGTGTGTTTATCGGTCTCGGCGTGACCGCCGCTTTGGTGGGCGGCGGTCGCAAGTAGCCGTCACAGGAGATACGGGGATGAAATCTGGATTGCTAATACTCTATGTCATCGCGTGCCTTTCGATCACAGCCGCCCGCAGTGCGGCAGCCGGAACGCTCCAAATTTACTTCATCGACGTTGAGGGCGGCCAGTCGACCTTGCTGGTGACCCCCAAGGGGGAATCCTTGCTCGTTGACACCGGATGGGCCGGGAACGGAGCTCTCGGCGCGAAGGCTGGCGAACCGGCTCAGTCCCGTGACGCAAATCGGATACTCGCCGCCGCTCGGGACGCAGGCATCCGACAGATTGACTATGCATTGATCACGCATTTCCATGGCGATCACGACGGCGGAGTCGTTGAGCTCTCGCAGCTGCTGCCCATTCGTCATTTTATCGATCACGGCGGTTTCGCTTCCGGGGTTCAAGTTGACGGAGAGATGAAGGCTACATATGAGGCCTACCGCACCGTTCGCGATAAAGTAGACCACATCGAACCCAAGCCTGGTGATCGGCTGCCCCTCAGAGAGATCGACTCGGTCATTGTGAGTGCCGCCGCATCGACAATCGACAAACCGTTTCCAGGCGCAGGTGAATTAAACACCGCCTGTGCTCACTCGGCACTACCCCCTGGTGACACCGTTGAGAATCCCCGCTCGACCGGTCTGGTCGTGGCATTCGGCCATTTCCGGTTTCTCGACGTCGGCGACTTGACGGGTGAGCCGCTATTTAAACTCGCATGTCCGAACAATATGATCGGACCGGTCGATGTCTACTTGGTCGCCCACCATGGGGGCGCGGATGCGTCTGATCCGGCAACCTTTGCGGCGTTCAAACCGCGCGTTGCCATCATGAACAACGGGCTGAAAAAAGGTGGCTCGCGCGCGGTCTATGAGGCGCTTCATCATGTGCACGATCTGGAAGACGTTTGGCAGGTCCATCGATCCGAAGCTGCCGGCGATCAGAACTATGCAATCGAACGGATTGCCAACCTCGATGAGAGCACTGCTCACTGGATCAAGCTCACCGCCAGCGAAGACGGCTCCTTCCGTGTGCTGAACGGACGAACCGGCTTGAGCAAGAATTATTCAAAAAGGTCTTGAGATGGGATCATTCCCGATCCTGGTTTGCTTCTACGCCGCAAGTTCCTTCAACGCCTGTACGAAGGTGTCAAGATCCGCTGTTGATGTATATACCTGCGGCGTCACGCGCACTCCGTGAACGCCCGCGCCATCGATGGCGACGGTGTATACCTTGTACTTCTCCAGAAGAATGCGCGCGAGATCGGCCGGCGTCATACCTTGCACGCCGACATTCGCGATGCCACAGGACCGTTTGGCATCGGTCGGGGTGTTCATTACTATCTTCCTCAAGCCACGTACCCGTCCGGTCCAGTACTGCTGTAGATAGCGCAGTCTTGCCTCCTTGCGCGCACTGCCAATCATCTCGTGGAACGCGAGAGAGCGCTCGATCGTCAGATCGGTGTGCACCGGATGCGTGCCGGTATGATTGAGTTTTCGAATATCGCCAGCGGGTAGGCTTTCGTCACCATAAATGGGCCAGAGCTTCTCAATGCGGTCGCGCCTCACATAGAGAATTCCGGCGCCGAGTGGTGTAGCGAGCCACTTGTGGAGCGAGGCCCCGTAGTAGTCACAGTGCAAGTCAGGAAGTTGATAATCGAGGTGGGCGAAGGTGTGGGCAGCGTCGACCATGACCGGTACGCCATGCGCGTGAGCCATATCGCAAATGCGGCGCACCGGCAAGATGTGCCCGGTGATGTTCACCATGTGGGGTATCATCAGCAATCGCGTCTTCTGCGTCAGCGCGTTGGCGTATACCATCACGATCTCATCGTCCGACTTCGGGTCCATCGGGATATCAACGAACCGGTTTAGCAGCCCAAAGCGTCGCGCTTGCAATTTAAACATGTCAATCATCGAGCCATAATCTTGGTTGGCGAGGACCGCTTCGTCCCCTGGTTTCCAGTCGAATCCGCTGATCACTGTGTCCAGGGATTCGGTGGTATTGCGAGTAATGATCAACTCCTCCGGCGAGCATCCCGCAAAGGCAGCGAGCTTTCCTCGGATCCGAAGCTTGTCATCGACTTGCCGCGTGCGCATATAGTGTGACGCTTCCAGGTTGACTGAGCGCACATTGTCAATGAATGCATCGAGCACCGGCTGAGGTTGGAAGCAGTAGTAGCCGTTCTCCAAGTTGATATAGTCGCTTGTCAGCCGGAACTGGCCTCTTACGGCCGCCCAGAACGCCTCGTCCTCGGCGACCGCGGTAACCGGCTTCGTTGCGTACTGTGCCAACAGGCTGTGGCCGAACATCAAGCCTAAAGACGCACCACCGGCTGTACTCAGAAAGTGGCGTTTGTTCATTCTTAAGTCGCTAATAGCCTTCCGCCTTCATCCGCCGCTGCATCTCAACGGGAGCGACTTCCTCTTGAAGGGTTGCAATAGTCCACACGTTGCCGAAAGGATCTGCGACGCGCCCCTCGCGAGAACCGAAGAACATGTCCGTCATCGGCATGATGACCGTTGCCCCAGCCTGCACCGCCCGGTGGAACAAAGCATCCGAGTCTTGCACGTAGATTTGCGCGACGAGTCCGTGTGCAGGCCAACCCTCCATAGATGTGCCGAGATTGAAGATTGAGTCCCCGAGCCTGAGCTCGCAATGCGCGATCTTTCCGTTCGACATTGTCAAACGATACGTCTCTGAAGCTCCGAAGGCCTGCTTAAAGAAAGCCACCGCTTGCTCGGCGTCATTGACAATGATGTTGGGTGTGATCGTGTGAAATCCCTTTGGGAGCCATTGCGCGCTCATAGCCATCTCCTATCGTAACCTTAAATTGACCCCGGCGAGGCGGGGCACGGATGTGCGCGTGGCTCCAGCCCTGCCCGCCGCGGAGCAACAATGCCATCACTTTACTCTCACTCGGGCAAGCACTCCAAAGTGGTCACGCCGTCGAACATATCGTCGCGCCTTAGGTGTATCTACTTTCGCATTATTGGGAGTTCTTCGCGATCCGGCAGCGCTTTCGTCGATCCGGAATGGGCGTTAATGTGAAATACCTTGTTCATGATCTTCCAGTGCCCATCCACTTTGAGCAACGTGAATAGGTCGGTGTAGTTCGTGCCAGTCCAATTATCGAGTTCGAGGCGCACGGTCGCGATAGTGCCGGCGATATCGATGTTCACGATATTCGCTTTGAGCTCTACGGCTGGACCGTTCTGATCGTGCCAATCGAAGAGCCGTTGGATGGGTCCTGCGAATAAGCTATCGCCCTCATAGCCGAAAATCGTTGCGTCGTCGTGAAAAGCGCGTCGCATCTCGGCGCTGGATCCTGATTTGGCGCCGTCAATGTAGTGCTGCACGACAGACGTGATTGCGTCTTTCTTGGTCATTGCCACCCTAAACTTAAAGACTATGTGCTCGACCGTCAGTCGGGTTAGCGTCATCCGCTGTACCTTTGAGCCAAACGCCAACACTTGATGATCTGGCTGTTCGGTATACTCCTAAGCGTAAGTCAAAAAAAGGGATTACTACATGCGCTTAGGCCTACTCCTCGCGGCTTGCCTCGCAGGCTACGTGCCGGTGATCCAGAATGCCGCAGCCAAAGACTCTCTGCAAACATTGCCGCCGCCAGTCGACCAAGAGTTGGCGCGCGATATTTTCAAAGGGCTGGTGGAACTCAATACCACCCATTCACACGGTACTGCGCCGGCGGCTGAGGCGATCCAGAAGTGGCTGTCGAGGGCGGGCTATACGCCCTCCGACCTCACTCTCATCGCGCCGCCGGAACATCCCAAAAGTGGCAATCTGGTCGTACGCCTGCGTGCAAAGGCGCGGTCCCATCCCTTGGCGCCCATTTTGTTCCTCGGCCATCTCGATGTGGTCGAAGCAAGGGCTGAGGACTGGTCAGCTGATCCGTTCAAACTCACGGAGAAGGACGGTTGGTTTTATGGCCGCGGTACTATCGATATGAAGGATGGCGACGCGGCCATGGTCGAGACACTGATCCGTCTGAAGCGCGAACACTATGTCCCGGCTCGCGATGTGATCGTCGCCTTCACGGCGGATGAAGAGGCCGGCGGCGATGCCAACGGACCTGCCTATTTGCTCAAGGAGCATCGCGACCTCATCGAGGCCGGTATGGTAGTGAACCTCGACGGCGGGGGTGGCACGACGAAGAACGGCGCGCTCCAATTCTTCGAACTCGGGACCAGCGAGAAGAACTATGTGACATTTACGTTGGAGACTACCAGTCCGGGCGGCCATGGGTCGCTGCCAGGTTCCGACAACGCTATCTATCGTCTGGCGCAAGCATTGGGTAGGATCGAGGCCTTCAAATTTCCCGTCACTCTGACCAGCACGACCCGCGCAACTTTCGACAAGCTCGCCGGCCTTGAGACCGGTACGAAGGCGGCGGACTTACGCGCGGTATCGCAATCGCCCGCGGACTTAAGCGCCGCCGAGCGATTGAGCGAGGATCCGTGGACCAATGCGCAATTGCGCACGACTTGCGTCGCGACGCTCATTTCCGGAGGCCACGCTGAGAACGCCTTGCCGCAACGGGCCAAGGCGACAATTCAATGCCGCATGCTACCGGGTGATACCGAAGGTCATGTACAGGCGCTGCTGAGCGAGGTGGTGGGTGACAGCCGAATGACGCTTACGCTTGATGCCAAGCCCATCATTAGCCCTGAATCCCCGCCCACGCCGAAGATTCTCGAGCAAGTGGCGACACTGGCACATTCGATGTGGCCCAGTGTACCCATCATGCCCACGATGGCCACCGGCTTCAGCGACGACCGCCAAACTCGCAACGCCGGAATTCCGAGCTACGACATCAGCGGCATTTGGATTGAGGAAGGCGAGAATCGGGCTCACGGGCGCGACGAGCGAGTCAGTGTGCGGGCCTTCGATGAGAGCGTCGAATTTACCTACCGGCTGATGAAGTCGATGGGAAATTCGCGCTAACTTTAGATACTCTCACAGCGCAGGATGTGTCGGCAGTCTTCAGAAAAGTGGGGCAGTGGATCTACTTGAGGGGCTCGACGCCAAACGCCATCGCTGCGCGACGCTCGATGTCGCCGTGACGAACCCGCGCGCCCAGTTGCTTTACGAGAGACTCGGATTCGCGGTGGATGCGCTGCGCTCCTCTAAGCTGGAGAACCAGCGTGGCCGGGTCGCAGACCAGTACCGGATGAGCCGCCCGCCGAGTGAGCGGCTGAGTACCGCTAAGAGCGAAGAACTTTCCAGGAGGGTGAGGTGTATGCACGCCACCACAAGCAAGTAGTGGCTGGTCCGTGAGCGGAGCAGGATTGCGAGGCGAGTCGGGCGAGGCCGGTCCGCAAGCGAAGCAGGACCGCGAAGCGCAGAGGTCGCCGGGAGTCGCAGAGCGCCTCCCGAACAAAACTGCGGAAGGATGGCACACTTCGCTACCGTGAATAGAGTCACACTAACTCGATCAAGTCGGCGACCGGTGTCATAAGGAACTATTTTAAGAACGGGTCACAATGGTGTTCAGCTGATATGGAGGCCGCAGATGATTCGACCGAACTCGAAGGCGGCACGCGAAGCCCAACGCTGCGGGCGTATCGCATTGGGACTGGTGGCATCTCTCCTCGCTCCGTTCAGCGTATTCGCAAAAACTGCCGATTTGCCGACAAGCGCCCATGTCTATTTCTTGCGAGTGCAAGGCGTCGGTCTTGCTCTCGTGCCCGCTCCAGACGCACTAGTCTTGGCGGAACGCATCAATGTCTGTGATCGCAGCAAATGGTCGATCGGAGAGGCGTCCACGACAGGTATCGACAGCTACCTGGTTCGGACGGACAGGAACGGCGCGTTCCATATCCCGCCACGTCGCTACGATCAAGTCTGCTCACGAGTTGCGCTAATGGCAACCGCGTACGTGCCTGGGTATGAATCTGTGGTGGGTCGCGCCTATTTTGCAACGCATTCCAATTCGTCTAACGCCGCTTTTGTGCGAATGGATAAGGATAACGACGTACTACTTGGAAAAGGGCACCCCATCAGTGATCGCACGTCAGTCGTTGGATTTGACCAGTCCTTCGGGAGCGAAGTCACGTTACCGATGATCCGTCAGATTTATAGGGAAATGCGACCGGATCTTGACACTCTGCTGGCGATGTCCTCGGTAGGCACGAGGTCTGACCCGACACAGGAGTTGCGGGTGAGGTGGCAGGGAACCTATTTGCTCTCGGACTGGAAGACGATGAAAACAATGCAGCAGGTTCAGCTCATTGATTTAATGATCAACGACTATCGCCGTTACAATCTCAAAGCGAAGCCCGCCCAGTCAGCTCAGTATTATTCGGATGAACTCCAGCAGATCGTCGAACACTACCAAGCGAGCGCCATACCAAAGATGCTGGCGGAATCAACGATATTCGAGCTGCTTGAGGCGCTGGCTACTTTGGATGGAGATTGGAGGCACAACTGGCTGGGGCCTCCGATGAGTACGTTGGACTATTCGAAGAAGATACTCGGATCAAACTTCGATGAGTTTCTAGACGTATTCCCGGAAAAGTACGCGCGGCTGGAACAAGCCGGGAAGGACGTTCCGTGAGCGGGTGGCGGCAAATGGCCGTCTACGCTCACGGTATCAATGCGCCGAAGGATGTCACGGTGCATGGAGATGAGGTCTTTGAGAGGGTGCAAAGGGAGAAGGCGGAAGAGGGGCGGTTATGGTGAATTTGAAAGGATGAATGCCCGCAGTGGACCTGAGTTCTGGGTATTCCGTCGTGATCCGCGAATCACTCGTCCACTTATAAGTGCGATCCGGCGAAATCCAGAGGGGATTGCGTATCTCGCGCCTGAGATTCAACTTCTCTACAAGGCACGTGCAACTCGCGCTCAAGATCAGGCGGACTTCGATCACGTCGTTGCGCATTTAGACCGTGATGCGCGAACTTGGCTGCGGCATTCACTCATGATCGTGGATCCAAAACATGCCTGGACTTCGATGCTCAAGTAAATTGCGGGGCCGACAACCTTTAAGTGAACCATTGATGCGCCGCAAGCCGGCGGGCGAAAGAGATCACCGACATATGGGGGTGTGACTGGATTTCGAACAGGTATCCGAGTGCGCCCATGATCAGGCTGTTCATTGCTAGAGCGGCCGCGAAGGCGGTGAGTTTGGAAGAGAGTGTGTTCAGGTTCTTCATGACTATCTCCGTTGGTGAGACTTAGGTTTCCTTCAATGATGGAAGTTTGAGCGCGATCCTGCAGGTCCTCACGCGATATTCGGCGAATGATCCGCAACTCCCGGTGAATGACCGGTCGCTGTTCACCGGGAAGTCTCACGCAATCGGCGGAAGGAGTGCCGCCAACCGGAATCCTGCCGATTCCGCCGATCCGAAATTCAAAGAGGGACGCCGTGAATCCGTCCTTGGGTCGAACGCACGCGTTCGACAGGTGACCAAGGTTGGGCACCCTGGGCTTGCGCGAAGCATGGATAGCACAGCGCAATGCTGCGGGAAAAACTTACCGCTTTCGCTATCCTGAGTCGCGCGGAAAGCCGCACGCTCCGCCTGCGGATTCGTGCTACTCGGTCGCAATGAGCCGCAAGCGGCGTTGACGGAAATGCAAAAAGAACCGATCGAGGGAGCCCGCGTTGCGGGATCCGCGATCTGCTATCGCTCAACGACCGATTCAGCACCAATTCAGGGTCTGTGCAAGGCACAGAGCTTGTGCCCGTCAAGGTCGCGAAGATAGGCGAGATAGAACTTACCCGCGCTACCTTCGCGCACGCCCGGGGGCTCTTCACACGTAGTGCCACCAGCAGCAAGACCTGCCGCATGCCAGGCATCTGCCTGAGCTGGCGATGCAGCAGCAAAACCGATCGTCATACCATTGGCGCACGTGGAGTCCTCGCCATTAATGGGTTTTGTGACGGAGAAAACGCCGCTCGGCGTTCGATAAAAAATCCTGTGGCCATCGACTCTTGCGGGCGGCACGCCAAGCGTACCGAGTACAGAATCATAGAAAGCTTTCGCGCGCTCAAGGTTATTGGTGCCAATCATGATGTGGGAGAACATCGGCGCTCCTTATTGTTTTGCGAATCGGGGCCCGTCTAGTATACCAATCCACTACATCGGCGTGTCTTCATCGAGGGACCCGATGTTAAAGATGAATGGGGCGACCACGGTGACTTGCAATGACGAGGTAGCCGCCGGACACGTCATTGAACGAGTCAGAATTTTAGAAACCGGGCGGTATATTCCCACCTGAGGCCGCGCTTTTCCGACAGTTCCAAGCCGTGTTTTTCGGCGAATACCTGCAATTGGCCAATAGGAATGAAATCACTATCTCTGCGACTTTCAGCAAACGTCACACTGCCACCTTTAGTAAGCACACGCGCTACCTCGGCAATGCAACGGTCCTGATCGGGCACTTCGCCGAGCACGAGAACTAGCAACGCGGCATCGAATGATGCTTCGGGAAACGGCAAGGACGAGGCGTCACCCTGCGTGAAGTGAATATTTGCGAGGGCTGGCAATCTCTGCCGAGCGAGATCCAACATCGCAAGCTGGAGATCGAACAAAACCAATGAGCCCTCCGGTACTGCAGCGGCAATGGCGCGGCTGAAATAGCCGGGCCCGCAGCCAATTTCGAGTACCGTGTCCGTCCGTGCGAGGGCCATTCGTTCGACTGTGCGTGTCGGGGACTGGATCAGTCGGCGCAGTGGATTTAGAAGCGAACCGGCGCGCGTTGCAGGGAAGACCTTTCCGCGCCCTAGGCCAAAGGCTCTCGTCACGGACAGGCGACAGCCGCGCGCCCACAGATCAGCATTACAATCACATCTCTACCCCTTTTACGAACCCGTCCCCCGTGATTCGACGCCGTCACGGGAACACCGTCAACAATAGCCTGTTGCGGAGTGCATGAGCTGCAAAGTAGCCAGTGCCGTACCACGGAAATGGACGGCATCTCGCAATCCCGAACATCCTGGCGGATCACTTGAGATAGGTACGCGGACCTAAAAGATAGGGATCTCCGCCCCATGCGCCAAATGGGCATCTTCGGCAGCCTAGATGCCGTCAAGGTTACACACTCAGACGGAGCAATCACATGAACAATCAATCTAGGACATTGAGACGGATCGGGGAATGCCTTCTAGCGATCCTGGCGGCAGGCGTCTCTTTTCTCCTGTTGCAATTTGCGCTGGCTGGGTGAAGCGGCCAGTTGCGCGCCGTGCGAAGAATTTGATCGGCGCATGTCGAAGCCGGGTGGGCTCATTCGCCTTATATCTATAGATCGAAGAGCCAAGTGCGGAACTTGAGTTAAAAATTTGCGATTTAAAATAAGGTGTGTTACGCATGTAACATATTGATTATATTATAGTTATTTGCGCGTATTATAGCCCTCGGATCGAAGTATCAAGAGTTCTGTCGATGTGCCGCAAACAGCGGACTGGGCGCCTCAAATGTGAACTGAGGGCAGCAATGCGAACTGACGATAACGATACTTCGATTAGGTCAAAAATCCCGCTCATCAGCTATCGGCAAGGCACCATCCTGGCGCGTGGAGCCAACAATGCTCATCAGGCGGCTGATGATGGCGATACAGTCTGGTCACTTTGTAGGTTTTTCCGCCATTCTCGATGTCGTGCCGAATCGTTCGCGGGGGCTTGCGATGTCCATGAGTTTTTTTCTAAACGTGGCGCTTGGAGCGGGGTACTCTTGAACTCACAGCGACCAGCCTGGATTGCTGGAAACGGCGCATAACCAGCGCTCAGACGAGGTGCGAATGAGCAGAAAGGCAGAGACATTCGAGCACTGGATTCGTACATCCTTTGTTCAGATGAATACCGAATTGGAGAATCTATACTTTGCGAATGAGTACCGCGCGCAAGTGATCGGCTGTGGAGATCCGATCAAGGCGTCGCTTCGCGACGAGGGCCATACGCACGTCGTCGCATTGCTTGCCGAGGGCAATACCGGAGAGGGATTTGACAGCGCCTATGGTGTGCTTGGCAGCGTGGGTCTCTACCTCGGTGCATTGCGGCGGCACGAGCTGACCAATCCCGCGAGAGAAGAACGGTCGCCGTTCCCCGAGGCGTCATCCCTTGCGCTGCACGTCGGCGCATCTTTGGGTATGGCGCCGAGATTCTCAACCGGGCACCTAGCGACGCACAATAGGGCGCGCGCCGGCGTTCGCAAGAGCTTTACATCACTCCGGGATGAATTCCTGTTCATTGACGAGAACACGCGCGGAATTCTCTCGCTGCAGCGCGCGGCGGATGCGCTCACGAGTATTGTCCATCTCGGAGTCTCCAGTCCCGTGGCGGACGTCATGTTTGATGCCGCGAAGCAGGCGCTTCGCGATGTCATACGATTCAACGACAGGCTGATGAACCAGCTGGATGTCGACCGGTTTTTCTATTCGGTGCGGCCGTACTACAAGCCTTACCGTGTCGGCCGGCAGGAGTATCGCGGTGCAAACGCCGGGGATTTTTCCGGCATCAACGAGATCGATCTGCTCTTGGGCCTGTGCCGCGCCAACGACCCCTACTATGCACAGCTGCTGGTCGACAAAATGCTGTTCATGTTGCCGTCCGATCAGGCGCGGCTGCGCGATTGTATGACGCGAACGAGCCTGCTGGATGAGTTGCTGTCCTTTATCGACGACTATCAACATGCGGATTGGTTTCAGCAGAACGCCCGCGCTTACCTCGAGGTCTGTGACTTGTTCGGGCAGGCGGCGGCACAACACCACGATGGTTTGGTGAGGCGGTTCATCGAGGGCCCTGCGGCCAATCTCAACGAGCAAGGCCTCGAGGGAATCACTGCCAGCGGGCCGCCGCTGCCGGTGCTGCTGCGCTCGCTCGAAGTGCTGCGTGACCTGCGGCTCGCGGCCCATCGCAGCGATATCGCCACGCGGCACGACGATCTCGGCAAACTTCGCCGCGTCGTGAAATAAAAGAAGGCGCCATGTTCAGCCGATTGGTTGGAAGAGGTGGGATCGGTGGGGGCGGTTTTCCGAGCTGAAAGCTACAGGGGCGGACGTTTATCAACCGTTGAAAACCGCCAATTGAGCGTCGAAAGCACGTTTGTAGGCGGGCCGCCCTTCGCCACGGGCGACATAGGCTGAGAGGTTCGGATATTTCTCCAGTATCCCCGATCCGTTCAATCTGCGCAGCACCGTCACCATCAGTAGGTCGCCGGCGCTGAACGCATCGTCGAGCCAGTTGGCATCGCCAAGCCGACTGGAAAGATCGCCCAGCCGTACACGGACGCGATCCTCGAGGATAGGCAGGCGTGCCTCATACCAGGTCTTGTCGCGCTCCACGAGCGTGGCGATTGCGCGATCAAAGATCGGCGGCTCCACGGTGTTAAGCGCCGCAAACATCCATGTGATCGCGCGCGCCCGGGCATTCGCATCGTCTGGCAGCAGGCCTGCATGGCGCTCTGCGATATGGAACACGATCGCCCCCGACTCGAACAGGGCAAGATCGCCTTCTTCATAGGTCGGAATCTGCCCGAAAGGATGAAGCATACGATGCGTGGATTCCTTCATCTCACTGAACGAAACTAGACGAACATCGTAAGGCTGGCCCACTTCTTCAAGGGCCCAGCGAACGCGCATGTCACGCGCCAGTCCCTTGCCGCGATCGGGCGACCGTTCAAAGGCGGTAATGGTGGGGGTCATTGGGAGGCTCCTGGTAATTGCATAACGCCATCCATGGAAACCATGGCGCCGATGAGTATCTTCCGCATTTCACTCTCCTTGCCTTGTATGAACCAACGACGAACGGACCGCCTCCGATTCGACGTGTTTCTAGGGGAGAGGGGCTCGCTGTCAATCAATCTGGAAATGATACAACAAATCAACGGCTTGCGAGCAATGGTGTGTAAATTAGGTTATGCGATGCCCTTGCTTTTCTCATTGATGGCAATGCGCTCCGCCCGGATCTCAACTCGCTGCCGCATTTGGACTGCGACGCACGGACTTGGCTGCGCGATTCCGTGTTGAGGACGGATCTTGAACATGCGTGGATTTCGATACTCAAGTAAATTTGCGGGGCCGAGAACCTTTAAGTGAACCATTGATGCGCTGCAAGCTGCCGGGCGAAAGCGAATGCCGACATATGGGGGTGAGACTGTAGCTCGAACAGATAGCCGACGGCGCCCATGACAAGGCCGTTTACCAGGAGGGCGGCTGCGAAGGCGGTGAGTTTGGTAGAGAGGGTGTTCATGTGTGTTTCCTACTTATAAGTGGCTTGTCATCGATCCTGATTGCATAACACAGCAAGGGCGGTGCCAGTTGCACGTATCCGGGAAAAAGGGTCGTTTGGAAGACAATTTTCATCGGTTGGGGCAACGCGGGTGTCTGCGGACAGTGTCCGCGAACTCGGGTAATTGCGATCCACATCTGGTTGCCGACGAAGTGGCGGCGATTCATCTGGCGAAGGGGACACTTTCTAAATAAGCCGCCATGCCATCTGCATCGCGGGACCAAGGCCTGTTAAGCGCTGTGTTGCTCCCGCAGCAGGGCTTTGACATGGCGATGGATCAACACGGGGACATAGGTTTTGATCCTTGCAGTCCTCTCTAATTCCGCTCGTTCGCGGGTGTAGATCTTTGCCACGAGATCGCGCGGCACATGCGTCTCGCGCGCCAAAAGTTCGATTTCGGTTTCGGCATTGGCCGGCCGGATGAACTTTTGCTCGGTCATCGCCAGGAACTCATCATTCATGAAGTCGATTGTACTAATGACGCAACTTTGTGGCTCTTTTGCAGATCAAATTTGCCATCGCGAGTCTATCGTGGGCGGAAAATCCGGCGGACGCTGCCGTGGAAGCGCGAATTCACGAATGTGTCGCAATGTGGGGACCTATTAGTTAGCCGACGTTAGAGGACTGGGCCTCAGCCATGACATCAGCTGTGCGTGGTAATCGATCTGTTGCAGGGCAGCTCGAAATCACTGGCGGCTGCCACGCCACAGCCGATCAAGCGCGAAGGGTCCCGACCCACCCAATACCAGCGCGGCCAAGCCCGCAAGGTACAGCAGGTCCGTCTCGTATCCCGGCTGTCCGAAGTGAGCTCC
>Ga0137412_10001909_pt1 | contig 16357 bp, 16 predicted proteins | sample CZODoug2_1_16fun_FD_122160 | JGI IMG/M metagenome (GOLD analysis project Ga0137412, IMG submission 122160) | Vadose zone soil fungal communities from Angelo Coast Range Reserve, California, USA - CZODoug2_1_16fungal (Hybrid Assembly) | ecosystem: Environmental > Terrestrial > Soil > Vadose zone...
ACGAAATTCAGTGCAACTGTTCGGGCTTGGTCACCGTCTGCCTGATCTCCGCGCCGCAGTCAGAGCATTCATAGGTGAAGTCGATCTTCGCCATGCTCCAATGCGGTGCGGCGTCCTTTATGTACATCGGCAGGCGCTCACAACTTGGGCAGATTATGAAGGGTGGTTCGGCGTCGTGATGGTGGATATAGGCTGGCATGTCGGCTCCCCAACAAGGCATTCAGCTGTCGTCCCCGACCCGAAAAGCAGCATACGCCTCCGCAGCTGCCACAATTATGATGTCTAGCGAACACAGGGAGAACGACCGCGCATTCCCAGCGTGTGTGACAAATCTGCACATCATCGCCACGACACACCACCGCAGTGAGGGCGTGCGGCTGTTGGCGGTCAGTGCCATCAACAAAGGAAGTTCAGCGTCTACCAGGCGTAGCGCACCACGCCCTTGCCGGCGTAGCTGCGCGTCACGTCGGAGAATTCGCCTTCGAAGGTGGCGGCGGTGGACCAGCCATTCATCCATTTGACTTCGGCGGAACCGGTGACGAGCGCGGAGTCGGCGGCCTGCGCCGCGCCGTTGACGACGAAGCTTGCGCCGGGCAGCGCCTGGAAGGTCGCACCAATGCCGCGGTTGGGATTGAAATCATGCGCCCAGGCGGCCCGGCCGCGCAGCGTCAGGATCGCACTGTCCATGGCGTAGGACTTGTCGGTGCGAAGGCCGAGCTCGCTGCGGCTGTCGGTCACGCTCTTGGCGCTATAGGCGAGCGCAAAGGTGTTGGCGCCGGAAATGGCGGATTCCGCATAGGCCGGCAGATCGAACGTCGTGAACTGGCCCGCGGCGTAGGGTGTGACGCCGACCCCGCCCGCGACGGGGGCGACGAAGCGATAGCCGCCTTCGACGCGGCCCGAATACGCGTTGGCATTGAAGCGGGCGCGCAGCTGATCGATGCCGGCGATGGTAACCGTCCGATCGGTGGTGACATCCTGCCAGCCATAAGCCAGCGCACCGGACAGATAGGCGGCTCCGACCGTGTGCCGGATGAACGCACCGGCCTGGAACAGATCGGAGCGCCCGGTGCCGTTATTGACCACGCTGAAATTGGTGCCGCCGCCGGCGAGCGCGAAGCCCGCGATCGTAAACGGCGAGAAGCGGTAATCGGCGCCAACGGCAGAGCCGTAAATGCGCGATGTCGCGCTGTTGGATCCGACGGCGGCATTACCGTCCGTGGTCTGCGAGCCGCCGAAACCGGCGGCCCAGACGCTCCAGCGCGGCTCCAGCGCGGCAGGAGCAGCCGCCTTGGTATAGATCGCCGCCAGCGCGTTGTTCGGGTTGCGTCTGGTTGCGTAGGCCAGCGTCTGCTCGTCGGCAAAGCCGTTGGCGCCACCGCCCGCGCTCGCCGCATCGCCGCGGCCGGCGACGAACGGATCGGTCATCACGCCCATGAACTGCGTCATGGCGCCGAACGTCGTCTGCTGGCTGCCAACAGCCGTTTCACCGGCGGCTTGTGACAGCCCGGCCGGGGTCAGCGTCGAGTAGAGCATCGGAATGCCGCCGGTGGTGGCGAAGAAGCGCGTCAGGGCATTGCCGACGCCTTGCTGGTTTCCGTTAAGACCGCCCGGGATCGCGAAATTCAGCGCCAGATTGAGATAGGCATCATGGGCATCGTAGCTCAACGTGGTGTGGAAGCTGGACGGCAGATTGGTGCTGACGACGGTCGGATTGAAGGTGCCACTGACCACGCCGGTGGCCGTGACGATCGTATATTGCTTCGAAACATAGGATCCAGCCGCGAAATTCGCGTGGACGGTGGCGCCGCCCAGCGCGGCGGTGCCGGTGACATTGGCAAAGGACGCGGTGGCCGGATTGACCTGCACCATGTAGATCGAAGCCGCCGCAAACGACAGGCTGGTGGCCACGTTCAGCGATGAGTTCGCGGTGCCGGCGCCCGGCGCGAACGTGCCGCCGGCATTGATCTGGGTGGCGCCGACCGTGCCGGTGCCGCCGAGCGTGCCGCCGGTGTTCACCGTAACCGCGGAATTGACGATCGACCCGGTGACCGACAGGGTGCCGCCATTGACCGTGGTCGCGCCGCCATAGGTATTGGCCGCGGAGAGGATGGTGGTGCCGGCCTCCACCGTCACCGTCATCGCGCCGGAGATCGCCGGGGCAAAGGTGTAGTTCGAACCGGTATGATTGAAGACGATGGCGCCGCTGCCGGTGCCGACTCCGATCGTGGGCGCGCTCAACGTGCCGGCAGCGACCGCGGCCTGGCCTGACGCCGCTCCGATATTCAAGGTTCCTGCGCCGCCAAACCTGCCAAGGATCACGTCCGCCGCTGAGGCCGCGCCGCCGTTGCTGAGGGTCAGCGTGCCTGTGCCGCCATTGCCGAGATTGAGCGTGTTGGTCGTGGTCCAGGTCGAGCCGGCGCCATCGACCGTCACGACGCCGGTCGAGATATTTTGTTGGCCGACATAGGCCGTATCGTTGCTGACTGCCCCACCGTTCTTGATCGTCAACGCGCCATTGCCGATGCCACCAACCATGAAATAGTCGGAACTGGTCCACGTCGAGCCGACACCGTCCACCGTCGCGGTATTGGAAGCGGCACTCTGACCACCGATCGTGGTATCGGTGTTGACGATCGCGCCGCCGTTCTTGACCGTCACGCTGCTGGTAGCGTTGTTGGCATTTCCCGTGGTGATGGAATTGCTGGTCCAGGTGGAGCCGACGCCATCGACGGTCACGACGCCGTGCGCGCCGTTGTTGTATCCGACGAGCGCGTTCGCCCCATTTGATAAGGTGCCGCCGTTCTGGATGGTCAGCGTCCCGGTATTGCCACCGGAAAAGCCGACATAAAGCGTGTTGGTTTGCGCACCGGCGGCGCCGACCACGGTGGCATTGGGGGTATTGGTGTCGATCGTCGTAATGAGTCCGCTGGTCGGAACCCCCACGGACCAGTTGAGGGCGGTGAACCAGTCAGTTGAGGTCGTGCCGGTCCATGCCGTCTGGGCCAGTGCGGGGGTCGCCGTGACCAGGGCCAGCATCGAACCGACGGAAAGCAATTTTCGTTTGAAAGGCATTCTCGCCGCTCCTGCGTCGCATCGCGAGCGGTTCAATACCCTCGATTCCGTGCGCAGCATTAGCTCAGGTTCCACTGCAGGGAACAACGCCAATCACGGCGAAAGCAACGCTATCTGCGATGGCGTTGCTCAACTGCACCAAATATGCCGATCCGTCAGCCCAGTTGTGAACGCCCATTCGTCTCGACGACTGCGCCGCCGGCCTTGGCGGCCTTTGCAGGTCCCTTATCGGTGTGATCGCATTTCAGCGTCCACGATCGAAAGCACCCGGAAGACAGCCTCCTGCTCGGCGCCCAGGCTCGATTTCATCCGCTTCTGAACGCCGCGCCAGAGCGGCAGCGCGGTCTTCAGCGCTTGTCTCCCCTTGCGCGTGAGCTGAACGACCTTGCTTCGCTCGTCGGCGCCGCCGATGAACGTCACCAGTTGCTCGCGCTCCAGGACCTTCAGGTTGCGGCCGAGAGAGCTCCGGTCGAGGCCAACGATCTCAGCGAGTTCGCTGATGGTTGGCTCCCCGGCTTCTGACAGCCGACGGATGACGCGGAACATGGTGATCTTCAATCCAGAGGGCGCGAGCGCCTCGTCGTAGATTTCAGTCATCGCGTGCGCTGCCTGCCGCAGGCCGGTGCACAAACAGATGTCGTCGGTCATGATTGTCCTCAAGGTGCCTCTTTGGGGGCGTACTGCATTTCGCCGTTGCCGAACGACCAGTTTTCCGGAGACACTTCAACCAGGCTGATCCAGACATCTTCCTTGCGAATACCCGTCCTGTCGTGGATGTCATCAGCGACCTTTCGGTAGAAGGCTTTCTTCACCTCGGTCGTACGCCCCGCATTCCACGTGATCTGGATAAACACGATGCCGGCCGTGTACTGGATGCCGAGATAGCCCTCCGCCGGAAAGATCAAGTCGCCGGCCGAATGCGTCGAAACAATCATGAACTTGTCGTTGGCCGGCACCTTTGCTGCCGACGTCATCGCGTCATAGACAATGCCGCCGATCGCCTGCCGTGTTTCGGGGGTGATGGAGGCATCGACGTCAATTCGAACCAGAGGCATTTTCCGCTCCTTCGATTTACAGGTATATACCTATAAATGAGGGTATATGCCTGTAATACATGCCATGCAAGGTGGGAAGTCACCCGGCTCGCCCCTCATGGTCCTCGCACTTCGCAGAGCGCTCGTTCCGGCCAGATCCGCCTGCCCTGATGGCGGTTGGTACCCGGCGAATTCCATCAAATTGAAGCATTGCCGCAACCGAAAATTTCCTCTCACCAAAACATCTTCGGCGCGTTCAAAACTCATTAAAGTGTGGATGGTGAAATCTGCCTGCAAAAGCGGGAGCAGATCATGCGCATGGCAGCTATCGGACTGGTTGCGGCCGTCATCGGCGGCACCGCGATTTACGACAATTACGACAAGAAGAATAACTATCAGCCCGTCAATGCGCGCATCACCGCCGTCAACGAGCAATGCTATCTGGAGAAGTCCGAGCGCGGGCTTCTGACGAAAACGACGTCGACGTCCGACCTGACGCGTTGCGAGGTGGCCGAGATCCTGGCACGCAACCATCCGAAGTGGCAGGGTTATGACATCAAGCACAAAATCGATGTCAGCTTCGGCTATGTTTCGCCGGTCGATGGCGCGTGGCACACCGGAAACCACCAGTTGTCCGCATTCCCCGATGGCCGGCCGTTGCGCGCCGGCGACGGCCTCCCGATCCTGGTCTCGAAGACCAAGGCCGACAAGACGCGCGGCGCCTGAGCCCGCGGCGAGTTGCGTCGATGTTGCCGGCGCGTCCGCGGAAGCGGACGCGCAGCGCTCATCCCACTTCCGGCAATTGATCGATGATCTTGTCCAACGTGATCGGATAGTCGCGCACCCGCGCACCGCTCGCGTTGTAGATCGCGTTGGCGACCGCGGCGGCCACACCGCAGATCCCAAGTTCGCCGACGCCCTTGGCCTTCATGGGCGAGGACATCGGATCGGTCTCGTCGAGGAAGATCACCTCCTGATGCGGGATGTCGGCATGAACAGGGACTTCGTAGCCCGCGAGATCGTGGTTGACGAAGATGCCAAGCCGCTTGTCCACCGCGAGTTCTTCCATCAACGCGGCGCCGACGCCCATGGTCATGGCGCCGATGACCTGGCTTCGAGCGGACTTCGGGTTGAGGATTCGCCCCGCCGCACAGACGGCGAGCATTCGGCGCACCCGGATCTCCGCCGTCGCCGTATCGACGCCAACCTCGACGAAATGAGCGCCGAAGGTCGATTGCTGATGTGTTTTCGCCAGGTCGCCGTATTCGATGGCGTCTTCGGCGACAATCTCGCCGTCCGACGCGGCCTCGCCGAGCGGCGCTTTCCTGTTTCCCGAAACGACCTGTCCGTCGGCAAAAGCGACGTCAGCGGAATTGAAGCCGAGTTTCTGGGCCACGGCCTCGCGCAGCTTGACGCAAGCCGCGTAAACGCCCGACGTCGAATTATTGGCGCCCCATTGTCCGCCCGAGCCGGCGGAAACCGGGAACGAGGAATCGCCGAGGCGCACGGTGATCTTGTCGAGCGGCAGCCCCATCATCTCGGCGGCGGTCTGGGCGATGATCGTGTAGGTGCCGGTGCCGATGTCGGTCATGTCGGTTTCGACGGTGACGACGCCGCTTCGATCGAGCCGGACACGCGCGCCGGATTTGGTCAGCAGATTGTTGCGGAAGGCCGCCGCCACGCCGAGGCCCACCAGCCAGCGCCCGTCACGGATTTTGCCGGGTTGAGAATTGCGTTTGTTCCAGCCGAAGCGTTCGGCGCCGACGCGCATGCATTCGACAAGCTGCCGCTGCGAGTAAGGCCGCTCCGGATGTTCGGGATCGACCTGGGTATCGTTGCGCTTGCGGAATTCGAGCGGATCGAGCCCGAGGCGTTCCGCCATCTCGTCCATCGCGATCTCCAGCGCCATCATTCCCGGCGCTTCGCCGGGCGCGCGCATCGCATTGCCTTCCGGAAGGTCGAGCCGCGCCAGCCGCATCGCCGTCATCCGGTTGGCGCCGGCATAGAGCAGCCGCGTCTGCAGCACCGCCGTTTCCGGACTGCCGCCCGCCAGGTTGCCGGACCAGCTTTCGTGCCCGATCGCCGCGATCTTGCCGTCGCTGCCGGCGCCGATCCGAATCCGCTGGATCGTCGCGGGACGGTGCGTCGTATTGTTGAAAATCAGCGGCCGCTGCAGCGCCACCTTTACCGGACGGCCCGCAGCGCGGGCCCCGAGGGCGGCCAGGATCGCGTCGGCGCGGACGAACAGCTTGCCGCCGAAACCGCCGCCGATGAACGGCGAGACCAAACGGACCTTTTCCTTCGGGATGCGAAGTGTCTTGGCAACGTCGTCGACGCCCCAGTCGATCATCTGGTTCGACGTCCACAGCGTTAGCCTGTCGCCGTCCCACGACGCGGTAGAAGCATGCGGCTCCATCATCGCGTGGGCATGGTCGGGCGTCGAATAGGTTGCGTCGAGCTTGATCGGCGCCGACGCGAATGCACCGGCAAAGTCGCCGACCGACGTGTCCGGCTCGCCGGTGAGACCGCCCGCCTTCGGCTTGGGGGCCGCGCTCTTGCCGGCCGCGAGATCGAACGCGCCGGTCGCGGCTGCGTAGTCGACCTTGATCAGTGACGCCGCGGCTCGCGCCTGCTCAAACGTCTCGGCAACGACGATGGCGACGGCCTGGTGGTAGTGCTCGATCGCCGGGCCGCCGAGCAGATCGGCGGCATTCTTGTCGGCCTTGTCGAGCTTGCCGGCGCTATCAGCGGTGACAACGGCGAGAACGCCAGGCGCCGCCCTGGCGCGCGACAGGTCCATCGACGTGATGCGGCCCTTGGCAATCGCCGATCCCAGCACATAGCCGTACGCGGGGTTGGTGACCACGTCGTTCCGTTCATAGGCGTAACGCGCCGTTCCCGTCGTCTTGAGCGGTCCGTCGATGCGGTCGGTCGGATGACCGATGATTTTCAATTGATCGATCGGATTGGTGGTCGCGGGCGTGTCGAATTTCATGGCTCAGCCCCTTGCCTCGATCAGCACGGCGCCGAGCGTGCGCTCCGCCAGCGTCAGCTTGAATGCATTTTCCCTGGTCGGCCTGGCGCCATCGAGCAGGCGCGCGGCGACGGCCCTTGCGCCGCGAGACATTTCGGCTTCCGCTGCCTCGACCCGCCACGGCTTGTGTGCGACGCCCCCGAGTGCAACGCGACCGGTGCCGTCGCGTTGCACGATGGCGGCGACGGACACCAGTGCGAATGCATACGAGGCCCGGTCACGGACCTTGCGGTAGATATGCGTTCCGCCGACGGGCTTTGGCAGCGTCACCGCCGTGATCAACTCGCCCGGCTTCAGCGTGGTTTCGATGTCAGGCGTATCGCCGGGCAGCCGGTGCAAATCCACGATGGGAATGTTGCGCGCCGCGCCGTCGGGGCGCACGGTTTCCACCGTCGCATCGAGGGCGCGCATCGCGACCGCCATGTCGCTCGCATGAGTCGCGATGCAGGCCTCGCTGGCGCCGATCACGGCATGCTGGCGGCTGAAGCCGCCGATCGCCGCGCAGCCGCTGCCGGGCTGGCGTTTATTGCAGGCCTGGTTGCTGTCGTAGAAATAGGGACAGCGGGTGCGCTGAAGCAGATTACCGGCGGTCGTCGCCTTGTTGCGCAATTGGCCGGAAGCGCCGGCAAGCAGCGCACGAGAGAGTACGCCGTAATCCCGACGCACCCGCGGATCGGCGGCAAGATCGGTGTTGCGCACCAGCGCGCCGATCCGCAGGCCGCCTTCCGCCGTCGGTTCGATCTTGTCAAGGGATAGCCCGTTCACATCGATCAGGTGTTTGGGGGTCTCGATCTCAAGCTTCATCAGATCGAGCAGGTTGGTACCGCCCGCGACGAATTTTGCGTCCTCGAGCCGGGCTGCGGATGCCGCCGCTTCAGCGGGCGATGTTGCGCGTTCGTAGGTAAAGGGCTTCATGCGGGCCTCCCGGCGGCTTCGGTCATCGCTTCCGCAATGTTGGAATAGGCGCCGCAACGGCAGATGTTGCCGCTCATCCGTTCACGCAGTTCGGCGTTGGTCAGTTGCGGCGGTACATTCAAATCTTCGGTGACGTGGCTGGGAATGCCGGCCTTGATCTCGTCGATCACGGCGACTGCCGAACAAATCTGCCCGGGCGTGCAGTAGCCGCATTGATAGCCGTCGTGCTTGACGAAAGCGGTCTGCATCGGATGCATATGGTCCGGAGTGCCAAGCCCTTCGATCGTGGTGACGCTGTCGCCCTCATGCATGACCGCCAGGGTCAGGCACGAATTGATGCGCCGCCCGTCGACAATCACGGTGCACGCGCCGCATTGCCCATGGTCGCAGCCCTTCTTGGTGCCGGTCAAATGCAGATGTTCGCGGAGCGCATCCAGCAGCGTGGTGCGGGTATCGACGTCGAGTTCACGAACGGCGCCGTTCACTGTGAACGAGACCTTTGCAGTTGGGGGCTTGACGGCTGCCGGCGCTGAAACGTCAGTCACGGAATTTTGAGCTTTGGCGGCTTGGGGAACCGCTCCGATGGCAACCGACGAGGCCGTGCCAATGAGCAGGTTCCGCCGAGACATTTCGAGTTCGCTGGGTGTTGGCATCGGTCGGCATCCCTGATTTTCCTGATTTTGCTGATCGGCAGTGCCGTTAACGCCTGAGGGGGCCCGATAGTTTCGCAGGACGAAAATGCATTCGTGATCAAAACATTCGTGATCAAAAATAGGGCGCGCTTGCTCTTAAGCCGCTGAGGCAGACTCATCGGGCGGCCGTGAAATCGGCGGAAATGGCCGGTCTTCGGTCGCAGGTCACACCGAGGTTTGCGAGACGCGCGATGACCACATTCCCCCGCACCTTGCGAAGCGACGACCCGCTCGCCATCGAGCTCACCACGGCACTCAAGCAAGGCGACGTCGAGCGGCTCTCCCGCTTGCTGGCGGTCGAACCTGACCTCGCCTCTTGCGTCGTGCGCAATGAGACGGGCGGCGGACGTATGCCGCTGCATCTCTTCGCAGATTGACCCGGGCAGATCCCAAACGCCGCAGCGATCGTGCGGGTGCTTAAGGGTCGTAGCGCCGACCTCGACGCAGCGGCCGTCGACATGCTGCATCACGAGACGCCGCTACGGGGAGTGCTGGTCCCGACGCCCGCCGTGATCTCCGCCTACACGCCAAAAATCTTGCTGTAGCGCGCCTTGATTTCCTCGCTCTGCGCCTGCACGGCGGCCGGATCGGCCTTGAGCAGTTTCAGGCTGGCCAGCGGGACGTGCTCGCCCTTCTCCTTCACCTGCGCGTGGAACGAGCGATGCGCAAAAACGTCGACCAGCATCTGCTGGGTTTCGGCGCTGAAGAAGAAGCTCTGGAACAGCCTTGCGGCGTTCGGATTGGGCGCACCGCGGAAGACGCCGGAGGGAACGATGATCAGCGGCGATCCCTCGGCCGGATAGACCACTTCCACAGGTTTGCCCTGGTCCTTCAGCAGCACGAGGTTGTAGTCGTTGCCGTCGGCCATCACCGCGCGCTCGCCGAGCAGGATCTTCTTCGGCGGATCGGCGGCCGACTGCACCTGCATGACCTTCTGCTGCGCCAGCTTCTCCAGATAGGGCCAGCCGAGATCGCGCGCCAGCACGAAGGTCGCGGTCATGATGGCGCCGCTGTAGCCGGGATGGCCCTTGACGATCTTGCTTTGCCATTTCGGGTCGAGCAGATCGGCATAGCTCTTCGGCGCATCCTCGCGCTTCACCAGATTGGTGTTGTAGCCGATCACTTCCAGCCAGGCGCAGGAGGTCGCATACATGCCGTCGGGATCGACCTGATCGGCCGGAAAGTGTCTTGCGACGTCATCGGGGAGATAAGGCGCGAGCCAGTCGTTCTTCTTCCATTCGAGATAGTGCGCGGGGTCGGTCGAGTTGGCGACGTCGACGGCGTTGATCCCGCTGCCCTGTTCCTGCGCGATGCGCTGGAAAATCCGTTCCGCGCCGGACCGCTCCACGCGTACGGCAATGCCGGGATATTTCGCTTCAAAAGTCCGCGCCAGACGTTCGGCAGTGCTCAGTTCAAGGGCGCTGTAGAACGACAGCTTGCCCTCCCTCTTCGCCGCCTCGATCAGGGCTGGCGTCACTTGCGTGGCAGGCGGCGCCGCCGCCTTCAAAGGTTCGGCGAACATGATGCCGGCCACCGACGCGGTCCCCGCCACGAGCAAATCGCGTCTCGACCATTTGCGGTCCCGCATCGCATCCTCCCGTGTTGGCGCGACCGGTTTGTCCGGCCGCCTAGCTCGCCCGCCGGTGCGCCTTAAGCGCGTCGCCGAACGCCTCGAACAGCGCGCGGTTGATCGGATTGTGCTGCGGATCGTACTCCGCATGCCACTGCACGCCGAGCGCAAAGCCCGGCGCATCGGCGATCCGGATCGCTTCGATGGTACCGTCTTCGGCGACGCCTTCGATGACGACCCGCTTGCCGGGATCGAGGATGCCCTGCCCGTGCAGCGAATTCACCCGAATGGTCTCGCAGCCGAGGATCGTGGCAAAGGCGCCACCGGGCGTCAGCCTGACGTCATGCCGGTCGGCAAAAATGACCGTCGGATCCGGATGGATTTCGCCGCTCTCGAGCCTGGGCATGCGATGGTTCATGCGTCCGGGTATTTCACGAATTTCCGGATGCAGCGAGCCGCCGAACGCAACGTTCATTTCCTGCAGGCCGCGGCAGATGCCGAAAATCGGAATACCGCGCGCGACGCAGGCTTCCGACAGCGCCAGCGCGACATCGTCACGATGTTCGTCGTAAGGTTCGTGCCTCTCGTGCGCTTCGGTCTTGAAGCGCGTCGGATGGACGTTAGCGCGGGCGCCGGTCAGCACGATGCCGTCGACCACATCGAGCAAGGCACCGACATCGGTAATTTCGGGCGAGCCGGCAAACATCAGCGGCAACGCGCCCGACACGTCGGCGACCGCGCGCAGGTTGCGTTCTCCGACCATCTGCGTCGCGAAACGATTTTCGACGCGATGGGCGTTCCCGATCACCCCGACCACGGGCCGTCTCATCGCAAAATTTCCGCTGTCATCGTCCTGTGCAAGGATCTTCTAGGTTGGGCCAAGATTCCAGCCGATCATGCCTGCGAGATCGTGCCGGATCAACATGATATGACCGCCACCGACGCTTCACAGCTCCGCGAGTCGGTCCTCCGCGGCCGTTTCGGCTACTTCCGCGTAAAAGCCTCTTTGGCGTCAATCGCCTCGACGCCGGGCAGGCCCGCCGCGCAAAGCGCCGTGGCGGCCGGATTGTCCGATCCATTCAGCCACGGCAGTTTCGCCGCAATCCCGCGGGTGACCGGCTCGCCGAGCGCGCCGCCGAAGTCGAGCGGCCAGAATCCGTTCGGCACCACTTCCGCGCTAATCTCCCCGAGGCGATAGCCGTTTCCGAGCACAGCCGCCAAATTGTCGGGCGAAACCAGCCGTGCGGTGCCGGGATTGGCCGGATCGGCGAAGCTCACCAGCACCGGAATCAGCGCGTCCTTCACGGCAACCGGGCCGGTCAGCCGGCTCATCTCGTTGAACGACACCCGCCTGCCGCCAGCGGCCGTATAGGCACGGAGCGCCAGATAATTGATGCCGTCGAGATCGAGCTTGCCGTCGAGATGCGCCAGCAGGGCTACGAGGTTCTTGCCGCCGCCGAGATCGACGAAAACGGCGTCGCCCACGGTGCGGGTATGGCCGCCGCGGCTGTAGCCGCGGTCGGGATGGACCGCCAGCACGCTGGAGGCCGATTTGCGCCCCTGGGGGGTCTCGACCTCGACGGTCAGGCGATATTTATGGCCGGGCCGGTTGATCCTGATCTGGTCGCCGATGAAGAGTGCCGCCAGCAGCACAACCGGCCCGACCCATTTGAAATTCATCTCGCCCTCGAGGCCCGCCGCATCAGATCGATGCATCGATTGACATACCGCACGGGCCAGCGTCAAACCGGCGCGCTCGCGCCGGCTTGATCCCGGCCGCGTTTTGTCGAAAGACTGGCCGACCGATCATTTGGCGAAGGAATCAATGTGACAGGACCGGCTGACGATCGCCTTCAGGCCCGCAACGATCTGGCGTGGGCGATATCGGTCGGCGGCATCGGCGTCGTGCTGTTCGCAGCCCTGCTGCTGTTCACCTGGACCTTCGCCGCGACCCTGTTCCTGATCTTTGCCGGCATGCTGCTCGGCGTCGCGCTGACCGCCATGACCAACCTGCTCGGGCGCGTCGTCGGGCTTGCGCATTCGCTGCGGCTCGCGATCGTCTGCCTGGTCCTCGCCGGGATGCTGTCGGGCATCGTCTTCCTCGGCGGCGCCACCATCGCCCAGCAGGCGACGGTATTGAGCAATACGATCAAATCGCAATTGGTCAACGTCAAAGCCTTCCTCGAGAGAAACGGGGTCGACACCAGCTTTTTCGATTTCAGCAGTCTGACGGCAACGCCGTCGGATTCTTCGGCACCGGCCGCGTCCAGCCCCACACCGTCCCATAGTCTTCCGAGCGCCGGCGCGCTTGCCTCAAGCGGCGGCGCTATCTTCAGCCAGAGCCTGAAACTGATTTTGGGGACGGTGAGCGCGGTCGGCAACTTCTTTATCGTGCTGTTCCTGGGGCTGGCCTTCGCGGCGCAGCCCGGCGTCTACCGCGCCGGATTATTGTTCATGGCGCCGGCCAAACATCGCGCGCGTGCCACCGTGATCATCGATCGCATCGGATATACGCTGGAGCGCTGGCTGATCGCGCAAATCGTCACCATGGCGGCGGTGTTCTTCGTGACCTGGCTCGGCCTTGCCGTGATCGGCATCCAGAGCTCGTTCATCCTGGGCATCCAGGCCGGATTGCTCGCATTCGTTCCGACCGTCGGCGCGATCCTGGCCGGTCTGATCGTTGTTCTCGCCAGCCTCGCTTCGGGATGGGTCGCCGCCTTGAGCGCCTTCATCCTGTTCCTCGGCGTGCACGCCATGGAAAGCTACGTGCTGACGCCGATCATCCAGCGGCAGGCGCTCGATATTCCGCCTGCCACGCTGTTTGCGTTCCAGATCCTGCTCGGCGTCGTGTTCGGCATCTGGGGACTGGCGCTGGCCCTGCCCCTGATGGCGATCGCCAAGGTCATGATCGACCATTTCAAGGCCAAAGACGCCGCACCGCCGCCAGAAGCCACGGCGGCGTGAACGGCCCTAGCCGACGCTGGTCAGCGCGATTTCGGTGTGTTCGACTTCGGGCGGCGCTGCAAAGTACTGCCCGACCAGGCCACGCCAGGCCGTGAAATCTTCCGACCCGCGAAAGTCCACCGTGTGGTTTTCCAGCGTTTCCCACTTCGCCATCAGCCGGTAGCGCGAAGGTTTTTCGATCGACTTGTGCAGTTCAAATCCCTTGCCGCCCTTGGCGCGCAGGAACAGCGGGCGCGCCTTGGCAACGGCGGCTTCAAAGTCCTTTTCGGTGCCGGGCTTGACGTCGATTTGTGCGATTTCGAGGATCATCTGGGTTACGCCTTGTTTTGAGAATGCGCGTGTCTAACCCGGCCGGCGAAAAAGAAAAAGCGCGTCGGAACCACCGTCCTGCCTTCGCGGACATCGTTCGCTCGGGAAGCCCGATTAATGCGTTGACGCTCCAAGGTGACGGCGCTACTTCTACGCAACCTTAAATTTTTAGTTTTGTTAGTTTCACGCATGAGCGGAAGCCCGCTTGTGCCACAAGATTTCAACGCGCGCGTACTGTTGGCGCAGTTCGATTGCCGGCCCTGACCGAATGGCATCCTGATTGGGAGTTGCAACATGTCCAATGCGTTTCCCGGAACCGGACACAAGTACCTGGTCGACTTCCAAACGTTCAAGGTCACCCATTCCTTTACGTCGGACACGTCGCTGACCTACGTCGTTTTGAATCCTGACGGCTCGGCGGGCGAGACCGAAACCGTCGTCATCAAGACGGAAAACATCGCTCCCGACGTCTATCTGGTGACCTGGGTCGAGAGCGACAACACGACCGTGGTGCATATCGAGGACTACGGCCGCAACACGATCATCGCCAACATCACTTCGCCGCCGCCGAATTTTGGGTTCAACCAGTTTCACGGCACCTTCCAGCCGGCCGACGACGCGCCGGCGCTTCTGACATACAGCCATGATATTCGGCCGTTGTTTCGCGACATGGACATCACCTGCATGGGTCCGCGGGGGAAGCACCTCGATGATCCCGTGTGGATGTGCGCGCCCGCCAACGCCCAGCGGGTGTTCAACGCCGTGTCAGCCCACCGAATGCCCCCGGATGCGGCATGGTCGCCGGAACGCGTGGCGCTGTTCAAGCAATGGATGGATCAGGGCCTGAAGCCCTGATGTCGCATCACGTCGGTGAAGATGGAAAAAGTGCGTTCGGCACGCGCGTGTGTGCTAGCGAAGCAGCAGCACCGTACCTACGACCATCAGCGCACATCCGGCAAACATGATGGCAGGCCAGCGCGTTCTGCGCTGATCGTAACGCCCCTGCGCACGGCGCTCGGTGATGAGCGCCATCTCGTATTCTTCCGAGGTCGAGAACATGCAAGCGAAACCGCCGCGGGCAATGACCGCCGCCGCTTCGAGCGACATCAGGGCAGCCTGGGGATTTCGTGTGCGTCGTGAGTCCATAACCGAATAATATGGACGGAATGGTAAACGCGAGGTTACCGCGGTTCCGTCAGGCGGTTGCCGGCGTCTGCCGTACCGGCGACGAGGCCCCGGCGGTCTTGCGCCGCCAGTTCTCCAGCGACAGCGGCAATTCCTCCGCAGCCTCGACGCGATTGCGGCCGCTGCGCTTGGCCTGATAGAGCGCGGTGTCAGCCGATGCCAGCAGCACTTCAAGTTCGGTGCCCGCCGGTCCGCCGGCGACACCGACGCTGACGGTGGTATCGACCGGTCCGCTCTCGATCACGATTCCCGAAGCCGCAAACGCCACGCGCACGCGCTCGGCCACGATCACGGCCTCCTCCAGCGAGCAGGGCAACAATGCCGCGAACTCCTCGCCGCCGATTCGCCCCGACAGGTCGCTGATCCGAAGCGTGCTGACCACGACGGTCGCGAACAATATCAAAACCTCGTCGCCCGCCGGATGCCCGAAGCGATCGTTGATCGACTTGAAATGGTCTATGTCGAAGATCAGTACGGCCACGGGCCGACCGGCAACGGCCTCGCGTTCGATCACGCGCGACGTCGCCTCGACGAATCCACGCCGGTTCAACAAGCGGGTCAGCGGGTCCATCGAAGCCGCGGTCTTGTGCAGGGTCACCGCGCGTTCGGAGACCAGCATGAAGATGATGAAGACGGTGCCGACCGCATAGAGCACGAGCTCGATCGCAAAACCGGTGATCCAGATGTTGCCGGACAGCTTCGCGTTGTACGGCCGCATCAGGTGGCCCAGCAAAATCGGCAGCATCAGCACGAAACCATGCAGCACCGGCACCAGGAGCGCCACCCAGCGCTTCTGCAACGGCTTGCGGCGCTCCGTCCACAATTCGCCCGCGGTCAGCGCCGCATAAAACGCGACGATGCCGGCGCCGATGGTGATGCGGATAGCGAGGGCTCCCGGCGGAAACGCCAGGGCGACGGGGATCCAGGCGATAGCGCCGAAAACCATTCCCGGAAGATTGGGTTTGCGGCCATGGAACAGGCGCGAGGCGTTCCAGACCATCCCGCAAGCGATGAAACCGACGGCATTGAGCGCCAGCGAAAGTTTCACACCGAGCGAATCGCCGGCGATCGTCGATAAACCAACCGACGCAGCCCCGAGCAGATAGGCAGCGCCCCACCATTCCAGCGCCGGATTATTCTCCTGCTTGCCGAAGATCAGCAGCATGCCACCCAGCATTGCCGCGATCATCGTGGCGACGAGATAGAGCGTGGAGGTATCGAGCGACATGGGCTCTCCGAACGCGTGTGATGCAACTTGTCCGGCGCACGAAAAATGCGGTTTTGCGCCATCGTCATGCGCACCCTACGGCGTGCCGGGTTCGAATCCGGTTTGCGCGGGTGACCAAGTTTTCAGGAAAAACCGCGGTAATTGATAAGTAAATAGAAAGCAAAAAGGGCACCCAAAGGCGCCCTTTTCTTCGTCTGATGAATGCGGCATTCGCTGCAAATTTTAGCGACGCGATTAGCGCTTCGAGAACTGGAACGACTTGCGCGCTTTCGCACGGCCGTACTTCTTGCGCTCCACGGTACGGGAGTCGCGGGTCAGGAAGCCGCCCTTCTTCAACACGCCGCGCAGATC